>Ga0172377_10002366_pt1 | contig 19210 bp, 19 predicted proteins | sample Pumphouse3metaG_FD_119749 | JGI IMG/M metagenome (GOLD analysis project Ga0172377, IMG submission 119749) | Leachate microbial communities from a municipal landfill in Southern Ontario, Canada - Pumphouse #3 metaG | ecosystem: Engineered > Solid waste > Landfill > Unclassified | place: Canada...
AAGAAAAGTATCGCATGCCTTGAAAATGAGGAATTATTAAGTTATCCTGATGCACGAACGGCGCTTTGGTTGAGAGAAAAGAAGAGAAAACGCCACTATATAATTTTCGCAACTTAATCGGGGCGAAAGGACTCGAACCTTCGATATCTTGCACCCAAAGCAAGCGCCATAGCCGCTAGGCAACGCCCCGAGAAACGGGAGTATCATACCTTGCTTGCGCTTCGGACGTCAAGGTAATACGATGGTTGCATGCGTGATGTCATCCATACCATCTACGACATTCTGGATCGTACCAGTCCCAAGGAAATCCGTTTTCTCAAGGAAACGGATCCCTTCCGGTTCCTCTGCCAGGTGGTGTTGTCCGCCCAGACCACCGATGAAGCGGTCAACGAAGTCTCAAAACAATTGTTTACGTTGTTTCCGGACCGACATTCCCTGGCCGTCGCCGATCCCGCTGATGTGGAACGCGTCATTCATCGTCTGGGATTCTTCCGTGCCAAGGCAAAGCATTTGATCGCCCTGGCCAACGCGCTGGATGGCGAGGACATCCCTAGGGATATTTCCGGGCTTTGTGCGCTTCCCGGGGTGGGGCGCAAGACGGCGAATTGTTATCTTGGTGACATTATGGGCCAGCCCGCGGTCATCGTGGACACCCATTTCGCCCGGGTGGTGCGACGCTTGGGCTTGGTGGACTCCACCGATCCCACCATCGTTGAACGGGAAATCCGTTCGGTTCTGGAGCCGGAGAAATGGTATCGTTTCTCCATGACGGCAAACCTGTTTGGACGGACGGTATGCCACGCCAAGCGGCCATCCTGTGATACCTGTCCGTTGGCTACGCTTTGCCCTTCCAAAGACGCCGTTCGGAACGTACCGTCCACGTGACCCTCCATGGCTCCCAGGAAATCTCCAGCCGCATCAGACGGAAATCGGTGATGGCCGGAAGCGTAATCTTCTCTGTGTCCACCTGTTTCGAGCAGAGATAGATGCCGGAGATTGGATCGGCAATGTCCAAAGCGCCATACATTGTTTCCAACCCGGTGACGGGAAGGACCAGCATGCCATGGGTGAAGACGGAAGAAGGCGCGATGATTCCCGTCTGGGGAGCCGGAACAAGGGAAGGGGGTTCCTCTTTTCCCGTCGTTCCCAGCAGAACCACAGGGGGGAGCGCCCGTGTCGTCGGTTCTCCACTGTGCCGGAACAGCCAGGTCCGGAGGCGATTCACCTGTTTTGCGCATTCCTCGGGCACCCGAAGCGCCCACCATCTCTCCATCATGACATTCACCATACTCCAAAAGGGTTCGGGAGGGAAGATTTTTAGCGCTTCGGTCTTTACACGACCCCCTGTTATCTGCTATGGTTCCATAAGTTACGGGTCACCTGTGGCTCATTGCTCCATGCTCAAGCAACTGCCGATGGTGTCTCCTCGTTGAAAACGTTTCGGATAAGGTGGATATAACTATGGCACGGAGATGTGATATTTGTGGAAAAGGCACTCAGTTCGGACAGATCGTAACCCACAAGGGACAGGCTAAGAAGAAGGGTGGTGTCGGTCAGCACATCGGCGTTTGCAGCAAGCGTGAATTCCGTCCCAATCTCGTGACGGTGAAAGCCCTTGTCGACGGCAAGCCGAAGACACTGAAAGTATGCACCCGCTGCCTGCGCAGCGGCTTGGTGGAAAAGCGCGTCTGATCCTGCCTTTTCCCGACGCTGTAAGAGCCCCACGTGGGCTCTTTTTTGTATCATGGCAAGAACGAAAACCTGGAGGGAATCGTGAAGGATATCCGGCTTCACAGTGTGGAAAGTTCCGCGTTGGTGTCCAAAGAGGGATGCGGCCGCCTGTGCCGCATTGTGCGTGAAGGGAAGGAACAACACTGCGTGTTCGTGTTGTCTGTAATGCGATCCCTGGACTATGAGATGGGGTCGCTTCTGGAAAGCGCCAAAAACCATGATGAACGACTCTGGTCCTCGTTGGAAAAACGCAGTGAGGAATGGTCCTCTTTGGTAGACAGCTTGCTGGATCGGGACGGCGCCGTGATGGTTTCCCAACGCATCAAGCAAGGCTTTTCTGATATCGAGGATCTTTTAAAGGCCATCTGGCTGACCGGATACGTATCCAGCGGATCGGTCAACTTTGTCGACAAGTTGCTCTCTTCCTGGATGGCGGACATCATCTGCCATTATTTTGTGCTTTCCGGCTGTGGAGACGCGGATATCGCTTCTTATGACCAGGTCGTCGCCCATCCGGTGACGAAAACGCGCGCGTTGTTCGTCTATGGGATTCTCTCACCGGAAGACGTTGAGGAGAAAACAGCCCAGCTTGCCCCACTTTTCGAAGCAAGCGGGGTGACATTCTGGAACACCAAAGGATTGCTCCGGACCGCGGACATCAATGAGGTGCCTTCCGCCAAGGTGATTACCCATCTGTCCTATGTGGAAGCGACGGAACTGTCGTTCTTCGGCGCTCCCATCATCCATCCCCACGCATTGCTGCCCGCCATGCAGGCAGGGATTGACGTATGCCTGCGCTCCTGGTACGAGGAAGAAAACCCCGGGACGGTGGTCAGTACCCGGCAGGATGGCGGAGAATCACCGGTAGGAGTGCGAGGCTTCTCTATCATCCACCACATCGCGTTGATCAACGTGGAAGGAGCCGGCATGAGCGGCGTCCGCTTGATCGCCAGCCGGCTGTTCACCGCTCTGGGCGAAGTGGGAATCTCCGTCATTTTGATCACCCAGGCGTCCAGTGAGTATTCCATCTGTTTTGCCGTGATGGACAGTGAGGCGGAGCTTGCCTGCCGTACCGCCCGAACGGTGTTCTCCAAGGAATTGGAGGGCGGACAGATCCACCAGGTGGAAAGCGAATCGGATTGCGCCATCCTTGCCGCCGTCGGCCAGGAGATGAAGAGCCAGATCGGTATTGCCGGAAAGTTCTTCTCCTCCCTTGCCAAGGCCAAGGTCAACATTCGCGCCATCGCCCAGGGATCCAGTGAAAGCAACATCAGCGTCGTCATTAAAAGCGACGATTCCACCCGCGCGCTCCGCGCCCTGCACGCCGGATTCTTCCTGTCCATGCAGGCTATTTCGGTGGGCTTGATCGGTCCAGGGAACATCGGCGGAACGTTGCTTGACCAGATCGCCCAGCAGAAGGAACGGCTCAACCAACAGTTCGGCCTGGACATCCGTATCCGCGCCATCGCCAATTCCAAGCGGATGCTGCTGAATGACGAAGGGGTTGACCTTGACCATTGGAGAGATGAACTGGCCAAAGCCACCGAACCGTTTGACATGAATAAATTCGTCACCCATGTCGGCGTGACGTACTTCCCGCACAGCGCCATCGTGGACTGCACAACCAGCGCGTCCATCGCCGAAGAGTATGTCAACTTTCTTTCCCATGGCATCCACGTCATCACGCCGAACAAGAAGGCGGGGACGGCCCCGTATCCGTATTACGCCAAGATTTTCCAAACCTGCGTGAAGACGGGAAGCAGATTCCTGTATGAAACCACCGTAGGGGCTGCGCTCCCTGTGATCTGCACGCTGAAGGATCTGGTGCAGACCGGCGACCGGGTACACCGCATCGAGGGAATTGTCAGCGGCACGTTGGCATGGTTGTTCAACAACTATGACGGCACCACACCGTTTTCAGACCTGGTGCGCAAGGCGAAGGAGTTGGGATACACCGAGCCGGATCCCCGGGATGATCTGTCCGGGATGGATGTCGGCAGGAAGACAGTCATCCTTGCCAGGGAACTGGGATTCCATACCGAAGTGACGGACATCCCCATCGAGAGTCTTGTCCCCAAGGAAATGCGCGGGATGTCGCTGGAAGTGTTCATGAAGAATCTTTCCTTGTTGGATGAGCCGATGAAGAAGCGGTACGAAGCGGCGGCGAAGAAGGGCATGCGGCTCCGGTATGTGGGGTTCGTTGATGAACAAGGGCAGTGTCAGGCTTCCCTGAGGGAATACCCCTTTGATCATCCGTTCTCCCAGGCCACCGGTACGGATAACGTGATCCTGTTCTCCACCGACCGGTATCTTGAGCAACCGTTGGTCATCAAAGGACCGGGAGCGGGGAGGGATGTCACCGCCGGTGGCGTCTTCTCCGATCTGCTCCGGCTCGGCGCCTATTTGGGCGCGCGTATCTGAGGAGGCAACCATGCAGTTCATTTCCACACGAAAACAAGCGAAACCGGTAACCGCCAGCAAGGCGATCCTGCAGGGATTGGCGGAGGATGGTGGCCTGTATGTGCCCGAGTCGTTCCCGACGCTTCGGGCGCTCCCTGTCGGGGAGATTTCCAGCTATCCGGAATTCGCCTATGAGATGCTTGCGCCATTTTTCCAAGGGGATGCCCTCCAAGGAGATCTGGCGGATATCTGCGTGGACGCGTTCGATTTCCCCATCGTTCTGCATCCGCTTGCCAATGAACGGTGTGTCCTGGAACTGTTCCACGGACCGACCTGCGCGTTCAAGGATTTCGGAGCCCGTTTCCTTGCCTGTTCGATGGAACGGCTTTTGGAGAAACATGGACGGAAGCTGACCATTCTGGTGGCGACCAGCGGGGATACCGGTGGTGCCGTCGCGGCGGCGTTCTACGGAAGGAAAGGCATCACCGTCAAGGTGCTGTTCCCCAAGGGGAGAGTCAGCCAGCGGCAGAAGCAACAGCTTACCTGTTGGGGCGGAAACATCCAGAGTTATGAGGTGGACGGCTCGTTTGATGACTGTCAGAAGATGGTCAAACAGGCGTTCATGGACAAGAGCCTGTCCTCCTGGGGGCTTTCCAGCGCCAACAGCATCAACCTGGGGCGTCTGCTTCCCCAGAGCGTCTACTACGCCTACGCGGCGTATCTGTTCCAGGCTTCCTATGGGAAACGACCCATCTTCATCGTGCCCAGCGGAAACGTCGGCAACTGCACCGGCGCCTACTGGGCCCACATGATGGGCGCTCCGATCCAGAGGATTTCCTTGGCGGTCAACGCCAACAGAACGATGGTTGATTATCTTGAGACCGGAATCTACAAGCCGCGTCCCAGTGTCCAGACACTTGCCAACGCCATGGATGTCGGGGCCCCGAGCAACATGGAACGGCTTCTGTCCCTCTACCCGGATTTCGACCAGTTCCAACGGATGGTTTCGGCAACCAGCGTCAGTGATGAAGAGATCAAGGAAACGATTACGGCGACGTATCAGGAATGCGGCTACATCCTCTGTCCGCACACCGCGACGGCGGAGTATGTGCGGAGGACGAAGTTCGCAAGCGATCCGACGATCATCGTTTCCACGGCGCACCCGGCCAAATTCAACACTATTGTTGAACCGTTGATCGGCACTCCTGTTCCGGTTCCCCCTGCCTTGCAACGGCTGTTGGACAAACCGACCCAGTACACGGACATCGGGACGGATTACCACGAACTGTTTGTGTGATCAGGATTCCAGTTCGTTGCGCTGGGCATCGGTCAGTGGACGATAGGTGAACCCCTTTGCTTCCATGCCTCGGGTGATGGTCGTCATCTGGGCCGCTCGCTCCAAGACATCCATTTTCTCAAATGCCAGGAGCAACGTGTCCGCCACGGTGACGATGCCATGGTTTTGCAACAGAAGGACATCCGCTTTGCCGCTTGCTTCGGCTACCTTCTTCGCCAACTCCACCGTGCCTTGCTTGGCGTAGGGAACGACCAGCGGATTCCGAAGAAGGTAATAGCCCTCGGCGGTGATGTGGGTGTCGATCGGGCAGGAGGCGTCATTGCCGTCCAACGCGGTGAACGAGGTGGCGTACACCGGGTGGGCGTGCACTACGGCGTTGATATCCGGTCGTTGCAACAGGATCCTCCGGTGCATTTCCGTCTCGATGCTCAATTTGTTGTCTGGTGTCAGGTTTTCCCCTTCCAGCGTAACGATGGCGATCTCCACGGCGCGGAGCCTGCTTTTGTCCAGCGAGGTCGGGGTGATGCAGAACAGCCCGCCGGGAAGCCGCATGCTGATGTTGCCCCCTCCGGCGGTGGTCAGCCCCCGTTCGTACAGACGCGCCATGAAACGCGCCACTTCCCTTCGTTCCAGAATAAATGCGGTTTTTTCGTCAAACATATCAGTCAATGATTGCGCAGGTGCTCCTGCTGCGGATTCCCAGCACGGTGACGGACCCTTTCCCGAACACCGCTTCCATGCGCTGGGAGTAGGTGGAGAGCAGATCGTGCGGCACGTATGCCTGGATGGTGCCGCCAAAGCCACCTCCATGGACACGACAGGCTCCTTTGCCGCCCAAGATGGCCTTGGACAACGCCAAGGCGAGCGGGACGCCCTGATGCTTCCAGTCGCTGATGGGATAGGCATTCTGCAGGAAACAGAACGAACTCTCCCCGCTTTCGTTGACCAGACGGAAATAGGTCTGGATGTCCTTGCGGGAAAGCGCTGCCAGCATATCGGAAACCCGCTGGGTGTCATTGAAGAAATGGTAGGCACGAAGGACGGCACGGTCATTGTCCACCTTTTCCCGCACTTCTGCGATATGGGAAAGGAAATCCTCGTAGGGGACTTCCCTGAGTTGCTGTTTTCCAAAACAGGCGGCTACGGCACGCATTTCCGTTGGGACGGCGGCGTATTCGCCGGTAAGATTGGCGTGGTCCCCGCGGGTGTCGACGACGATCAAATCATAGCCGTAATCCTGGAAGTTGATGTTCACCGGGGTGATGACCGGATGGTTCTTGTCCTTGAAATCAATGCCGACGATGCCGCCATGGGCGCATCCGATCTGATCCAGCAAGCCGGAGGGTTTGCCGAAGTACTCATTCTCGGCGTACTGACCGATCTGGGCCAGTTCCAACGGGGAGAGGGCGTCATGGGCGAAGAAATGGTTGAAGATTGTGGCGCAGAGCACTTCGATGGCCGCCGACGAGGAAAGTCCGGAGCCTTTCAGCACCCGGGTCGTCGTATTGGCTTTCCAGCCCCCGATGGCGACGCCCCGGTCATGGAACGCCTTGGCGATGCCACGGACCAGCGAGTTGGTGGTGTTCTTTTCATCCGTATGGACGGAGAGGTCGGAGATGTCCACCTTGACGACGGGGAATCCTTCGCTGGCAACAACCACTTTCCCGTCATCACTTTTGCTGGCCGCCCCAATGGTATCCAGGTTGATCGTCGCGGCAAGAACTTGGCCCAGGTTGTGGTCGGTGTGGTTTCCTCCCAGTTCGCTCCTTCCGGCGGTGGAGAACAGTGAAGCGTTCTTCTCGCCGAACAGACGGTCATGCTCCAACAGCAGATGGATCATCCGCTGGTCCATTTCCTTGGCGTCATACGCATTGCCGTACAACGCGGGGTACGCTGTATGGAGCGCACCTTCCTTCACCTCATTGAGATTCGCCATATCTTCCCTCCCGAAGCGCCCGTGCCGCCGCTTCCGGCGAGATGACGCAACTGTGCATCGACAGTATGCCATACTCGAAGGGAAAATGCATCTGGTTTTCGATGGTGGGAATGAGATGCATATGCACCATGTGCCCATTTGTATGGTGTTGGTGCAGGCATTCCAGACGAAGGGACGGTCCTCCGGCAAGCGCGTCCAGCCGGGAGGCGGCGAGACGGCAGAGGGCGATGAACTGTTCCTCTTCCTGCTGCCTCATCTCATCCAACGCGCTGAAGGTCCGACGGGTAGGAATGACCAGCATTTCGTACGGGGTGGATGCCCAGTACGGTACGACAGCGGTCGCGGTTTCATTCTGTACGACCACTCTGGTTCCCATTCCCCGTTCCCACCTGCCGTAATCGAGCAACAGCGGGGTGGTGTGAAGAGCAAAATAGTTCGCTTCTCCCTGAAGTTCCCTTGAGAGCGTATCCTTGGTCCCCTCATCATCCACCAATACCAGTTCCGACCCCGGGACGAAGCAGGCGGTTCCATCCCCGAGAAGCGCCAGATGGTCGCACACCGTCTGGTCCCATCCCTGGGGAGCTGGAATCTTGGTGTACACCATGGCCTTGTGAACGATATGGAGCATTCCGTACGGACCCTCCGTCCGGGTGGATGGAGGATCGTCATCACTGAACGGCGCCAGCAGGGGATTTGCTGTTCCCTGGAGGATCCGAGGGATGGGAGAACCATCCTGGTAGCGCACCGGGCTTTCGTCCAGGGGATTGTATCTGATCTCGCTCATGATGCCACCATACCGCGCCGCGCCACCGTGGGGCAAGACGTCCCCGCAGGCGGAAAAGCCTGCCTTCCGTCAGGAGTGTATGGATCGCTTGGAACGCCTCGTGTTCCGACCACTGGGACAGGACAGCCTCGGGGCGGGTGAGCGTTTCGGCCAGTTTCCTTTGGGTAAACCAGAAAGGCGTAGATCGTACCGCACTGAGAATTTCACGTTCTCCATCGCGCAGGGGAAACAGCCGATGGTCGCACACATCACATCCTCCGCAGGAATCAATCTCTTCGCCCATGAGGGAAAGAAGAGCGGAACGGATGCACCGCTCTTTCTGGGAGAACACCATGGCCAAAGGAGAAGGGTAATCGGTGTGGTCAAGCAGAACGAACGCCTTGGCCGGTTGGCCGTCCCTGCCTGCGCGCCCGCTTTCCTGCAGGTAGCTTTCCACGTCGTGGGGAGGAGAGAGATGGATCACTGTACGGATGTTTTTCTTGTCCACCCCCATGCCGAACGCGCAGGTGGAGAAAAGGACGGCGTCGTCCCGGGTTGCGAACCATCTCTCCAATGCTTGGCGGCCTTCCCTTCCAAGGCCTGCGTGGTAGTACCGTACCGGGATGCTCCGTTCACGCGAGGAAAAGCGGGCCGCGTACTGTTCACAGAGCGCGCGGGTAGGGCAGAACACCACGGCTGGCCGCCACAAAGGAACGGAGAGGATACGGTGGATGGTATGGGATTTGGAGAGGGTGCGTTCCACGTGATAGCTGATATTGTCACGGTCGGCGCTTGCCCTGATCACATGGGGAGTGGAGCCGCAAAACAGCAGTTGCTTCAGGTCCGTTACGATCCTCTCGCTCGCGGTAGCGGTGAACGCCGCCACAAGGCGTACGTCAAGGAATTTCAGGAAGATACCAAGATCGGCGTAACTGGGACGAAAACGTGTCCCCCACTGGGAGACGGTATGGGCTTCGTCGATGACCGCCATGCTGAAACGGTAGCGGGACAGACGCCGGCGGATTCCTGGTTGCTGGACGCATTCCGCGTTGGTGACGATGACGGTCGGTTTTCCCTCATCCAATGTGTTCCAGACTGAGTCCCGCTGGGCTTTGGTCTGTCCGCCTCGAATGACGACGTGACGGATGCCATCCGCCGCAAACCTGCGGATTTGGTCGTGCATCAGGGAAAGCAACGGGTAGATGACCAGCATGTGGTCCGGCATCACCACCGCCGGAATGGAAAAACAAAGGGTTTTTCCGAATCCCGTGGGAAGAATGACCAATGCGCCCTGGTGATATTGGGGCGTGAGGATCCGTTCCAACAGATCGACTACGACAAGACGCTGGTACGGCCGAAGCGAAGGAATCCCAAACTGATTCCGGGCGATGGTGGTGACAAGGGCGGAAAGGTCCATGCCCCCACGTACCACCAATGGCGCAAGAATGCTTCAGACGACGTCGATGTGACAGCTTTGCATCACGGCAAGAGCCGCCTGGTGATTGGCCGGTGAACTTCCCGCGCACAGGTTTTTGTCGACGGTAATGTACAGATCAGGCCGCACCGCCCTGAGCAGCAACGCGTTGCTCACCACGCAGATGTCGGTGCACACGCCCATCATCTCGATTTCCTTGAGGTCGGGCATCGCCTGAATCCGTTTGGCAAGCTCCTCCGAGCCGAACGTCGGTTTTTCAATGCGTGGCGCCTTTGCGGCGAAGGATTCCAGTTCCGGGATGATCTTCCAGCCGTTTGTTCCTTTTTCACAGTGGGGGACGGGCAGGTGCCGCGCCTCAGGATCGTCCATATAGTCCTTCCCATGGGTATCCATGGTGAACCAGACGGGGCAATCCGCAGTGGAGAGCCGCTTGACCATTGCCGGGATGATCGCCCTGGCTTCGGCGCTGCCCAGGCTGCCGGTTACGAAATCGTTCTGCATGTCGATGACAAGCAGTAGTTTAGAAACTGGTTTTCCACAGTCCGTCACAGGTACAGTAGACATATACATCTCCGTGGTCTTTTTCGTTGAACAGCGTCGCCGGCGCCTCGTTGGCGCTGATGTCGCTTCTGCGTACCGTGCGTTTCGTCACCAGGACGATGAACGCGATATGATGGTCAGGGGATTGCGGATGCATCTTCTGACCGACATTGATGTACAGCACCCCATCCTGCCGTTTGATGACCGGCAGGTGGAACTCGCTTTCCGGCCCTTCCGTCCGTGGTTGCAGCAATTCCATCTGCTGTCCGCAGCAGGTAAGGCTTTGTCCCTCGTCATCGATCAACTCCACGACGGAGTGGCAGACCGGGCAACGATAGAAACGTACTTTTTTGGCCATGTAACACCTCATTTCCTAAACTACTCATTCTTTCCTTTCTTGAAAAGAGGATTCGGTTGTCCCGAACCACTTTCCGTGGTATGGTGAATGTGCCACAACGGCTTGAGAGGTTTGCCATGTACGTGCAGGTGGAGGAAAAACCGGACGTTTTCCTCTATGACACCCCATTGGTCCATCAGAGTTTTTTCTGGTCACAAATCAAACAGAACCAAGGATTCGGAACCCGCTCCTTTGACATCAAGGTGCGGCGTGACGCCATTGAAGGCGGGGACTCCTCCGCTTATGTATTGGACGATATTCTGCTGTTGACCATTCCGGTCAACCGAGAGTCTTCCATCGCCTACGCGCCGTACGGCCCGTTGATCACGCCAAACGAACAGGCGATGGGACCGTTTTTGGAAGAACTTTCCGAAGCGCTCCGGGACAAACTGGATCCCCACACCCTGCTTGTCCGTTATGATCTTCCCTGGCAACGGCCATGGGATGGTGATGTGGTGGACCCACGCCTGTGGGAGATCCGCATGAACTGGGACACGGCGGGCAAACGAATACGAAAGTCCGTCGCCGACCAATTACCCTCGGATACGATGGTGGTCGACCTGAGTGGCTCGGAAGACGAAATTCTTTCCCGAATGCATCCCAAGACACGGTACAACATCCGTCTGGCGGAGCGCCATGGCGTTGAGGTGCGGAAGGGTGGATTGGACGATTTGACGGTTTTCTACCGGTTGTACCAGGAGACGGCCCACAGAAACGGCATCACGCTGCATGACATCTCGTTCTTCCGCTCGTTCTTCGGTCCCAAGGATGATGACGCCGGTTTTACCTTGCTGGTGGCCAGTCTGGATGGAAATCCGCTGTCAGCGATGTTTCTCACCTACAGCGACAGGCGGGCGACCTATCTGTTCGGCGCGAGTTCCGATACCCACCGGGAAAGCATGAGCACCTACGCGCTCCAGTGGGAAGCGATGAAGCTTGCTCGGAACTTTGGCTGCCGTTCCTATGACCTGTTCGGCGTGGCTCCGGATGACAATCCCGAGCATCCGATGCATGGGCTGTACCGGTTCAAACGGGGGTTCGGCGGCCAGATGATCCATCGGCTGGGGTGCTGGGAGTACCCCTATGACGAAGAAGCGGTACGCGAACTGGCCGCCTATGAAATGGTGGACAAGGGCTATCACCAGCGGTGATGGTCCACCAGTTCCAGCACGCTGCCGGCGATGGCTTTGGCTTTGTCGCTTGCCGTATGGAAGTCAGCCTTTGCGTCGCGCGGATCAATGTCTGCGATCTTGAATCCTTTGGGGACGTGCAACCCGCTGTGCAAGAGTCCGCGGACCATCCCGTCCAGCGTGGCGGTCACGAACGTATCGCCCACCATGGCGATGGGTTGCCCTTTGGAGACCAATGTTCCGATCTCCATACCCGGTACTGCCTGGAAGATGCCTTCCGCCGGGCTGTGGATTACACGCTCTTCGGCAAACCCTCCCACCATGCCGGGAACTCCGGTGTTGGGAATCGCCCCTCCGCTGGTGATGATGCGTCCCAGACTGTGACCACGCATCGTCTCGACCACGGCGTGGCAGTCCACCCCCGCGGTGAACCCCGGCCCCAATGCGATGACCAACGGCGCGTCGGAGATCTTCGTCCCCAGGTTGCGTTTGGCAAGAATGGCATCCACCACCACCTGTGGCTGGAGGAGCCGAATGGCATTCCCTTCCGGGTCTTCCAGAACAGGCACTTCCCCCCGGATGATGGTTTCCGTCACATCATCCAATGTCGGGATCCGTCGCGCCGTGATGCCTTCGATCGTCACCTCTCCCTGGAACATTGCCTCGGCGAAACTGACGGTACGCCGGATGACGGTGGGGCGCGCCACTTCCAACGCAAGAACAGGATAGCCGGCATGTACCAAACGGATGATCACGCCACTGGCCAAGTCTCCCGCGCCACGGACGATTACCAGAGGCGAGAGCGGGCTTTGGGAACGACCTGAGGTGTGATGAATCTGTTTCTGTATTTCAGCGAGGATCGCCACGGTCCGAGACGCATCTGTTTCCGCTCCGAGGGAAAGACCAGCCGGGCAACAGACCCGGCAGGGCAGACTGCAAAGGGGAACGGGTGGGGTGATGACGCCGACATAGGATGGACGGGTACGTATGAGCCAGCTGTTCCACGTGGTAATGTCCCATGGATTGTCCCAAAACACCCAACACGCGCCCAAAGGGGCGGCTGGATCACAAAGGGACGACGGGATGTCCGTCTTCTTCCTCACCGTGACGGATGAAGGCCAAGGATTCTGCGTTCCCGGGGCGATCACCGCGGTGACCGACATGCCGCAAGACAAGGCGAGTGACGCGATTTCCCGCAGAAGAGGGTGATCGCCGACAAGGTACAGACGCAACGTATCCATGTTCCTATCGTACCACGGGCAGGAAGTGAGGACAAGCGACGAAAAGAAAAGCGGCCTGAAGGCCGCTTGCCGTTATTTGATCTTCAGTTCTTCCTTCATTTGGGGAGGATAGACCAGAAGCGGTTTGAGTTCGGGATGCGCCTTCAGGTTGGCCGGAAGATTCCGTGCCCGGCCCTTGTTGACGTAATTCGGATCCTCAAAGCTGTAGTGGAATTTGGTGTGGACGTCGTAGGTGCCTTTCATCAACGCGTAGGCGTCTTCGGTGATCACCAGTTCCTCGTCAGTGGGAATGACGTAAATTTTGATGGGGGAGTCGTCCGTGCTGATGCAGAACTCTCCGTTCTTGCAATGACACACGTCGTTCTTCGCCTCGTCAATCTTGAAGCCCAGCTTCTCCAGCCCTTCACAGGCTCCGCGACGGATGTGGGACGCGTTCTCTCCGACGCCGGCGGTGAACACCAAGGCGTCCACGTTTCCGTCCAGTTCGGCGAAATAGGCGCCGATGTACTTCTTCAGCCGATGGCACTCCATCTTGATGGCAAGCTGCGCTTTCTCATCACCGTTCTCCGCGGCGGTGAACACGTCACGACGGTCACTCATGCCACAGATGCCCAACAAACCGCTCTTCTTGTTCAGCGCCGTATCCATATCCTTGGCGCTCATGCCGGTCCGTTCCATGATGTACGGAAGGATTGCCGGATCAAGGTCGCCGGAACGGGTTCCCATCACCAGGCCTTCCAGCGGGGTGAGCCCCATCGAGGTATCATAGCAGACGCCATCCTTCACCGCGCAGACGGACGCTCCGTTGCCGATGTGGCAGATGATCACATTGGTGTCTTTGTTCTGCTTGCCCAACAGCGCGGCGGCGCGCTTCGCGCAGTACAGGTGGCTGGTACCATGGAAGCCGTAGCGGCGCACGTTGTATTTGGTGTACCAGTCGTACGGAACGGCGTACATGAACGACTCCGGCGGCATGGTCTGGTGCCAAGCCGTATCAATGACGATCGCCTGGGGAACGTTGGGCATCGCTTTGCGCGCCGCCTCGATACCCATGATGTTGGCCGGCATGTGCAGCGGTCCGAGAGGGATCACGCTCTTCAGCTTCTCGATGACGGCGTCATCGACCAACGTGGATTTCTTGAACAGTTCGCCACCATGCAGGACGCGGTGCCCGACGGCTCCGATCTCGTCCAGACTTTTGATGACCCCATAGGTCGGGTCCAACAACATCTTCATGATCATTTCAATCGCTTCCTTATGGGTCGGGGAAACGAATTTTGCCTGGTAGACAGGTTTGCCGGTCGCGTTCTGCTCGATCGTCGAATAATCCAATCCGATACGTTCGACCACGCCGACGGCAAGGACATCCTTGTTGTCCCAGTCATAGACTTGGTATTTGGCAGACGAACTGCCACAATTCAAGCACAAAATTACCATTTGTAATACTCCTCAAAGGGTTTTTGATTTTCCGAAGGATGCTTTCATTTAACCACGGTTTGCTCCTAAAATCAACAAAGGAACCGGGGGAAGATATGGAAAAAAGAACCGCGACGCCACTCCTTGTTTTGGTTTCCATCCACCAATCCGCAACGTTTGGTGGTATTCCGTCGTATGGGGAAATTGCTGGTGATCCTTTGGTTCTGGGCTGTTCCAACGCTCGGCGCGTTGGTGCTGGAGGCATCTCCCTGGTCACGGACGCTCCGGATTGAATCCACACGCCAAGGAAGTCATCTGGGGGTGTTCGTCACGCCCGAACAGGTTTCCTTCACATCATTGGAACTTTCCTTTGTAGCTCCTCAGTACAGCGTATGGTATGGAAGGGATGTCCAAAACCCCATCACCGGCACTTCCCGTGGGTGGAGGTTTCTTTCCTCACAAGGTTGGGAAGGGACGTTGTTCACGCCGTTGTTTGACCGTTCTTCCCTATTGTATCTGTCTTTGGGAGGTCGGAAAGGCCGTTTGGGGACCGAGATGTTCGGGTGGTATCGGCCGGACCGAACCTTCTCCGGCCCTGATGATTTGATCCCCATTCCTTCCCTTGACGATGAACCGTTGGGCGCGGGGCTTGCCCTCTCGGTTTCATCCGTGGTCGGGGAAAGCAAACTGACCATGGCCAGGGGATACCGGTCCCATCGATATGTACGCCTTGTTCATGAACTTTCTGCGGGGCCGTTGTCCGTTTCCTTCCGTCTAGGGGAGGAGGAGTGGCCGGTCGCGTACGCGTTCTCGCTGGGCGGAACGGGAAAACAGGTCCGCCTGGATGCCCGGATCGGCAAGCGTTGGGGGCCGGTGCCATTATTTGCCGGGCAATCCCGGGCGTGGAGGGCGGAGAGCGCCGTCAGCGGCACGTGGGAACAAAACCCGTGGTCTGTCCGTCTGTCCAGTGACGCGGTCGCCCGCTATACCAGCGCTTCCAACCTTTCGGCTTCTTTGCAGCCACGTGTGACCATCCGAAACGGGCGGTTTTCGACCCGCCTCGGCCTGGAGATCGGGCTCCGACCCAAGCGGGAACTCTCCGGGTGGACGTGTTCCGTTTCCCTTGGCTCTCTGTCCGCCGCGTGGTCTGACGATGGGGTGGAATGGAACCTTTCCGCCTCCCGTGGACTCTGGAGGATAACCATCAAGAAACGATGGGGGTATCGTCCTGAGCTTACCGTCAGGTTTACCACTGGCCGAGAAAATTGACTTCGAATTCCAGATGGATGCCGGTGTTCTTTTCCACCGCTTCCCGTCCTTGCCGTGCCAGTTCCCAGATGTCCTGGCCTGTTGCGTTCCCTTCGGGATTGACGATGAAGTTGGCGTGGTACGGGCTGACCATCGCGCCTCCGATCCGTTTCCCTTTCATTCCCGCCTGGTCAAGCAGCGCGCCCGCGGAAACGTCAGGCGGGTTCTTGAAGATGCAGCCGACGCTGGGCCAATCGAACTGGTGCTGTTCCCTGCGTCGGGCTTTCGTCCCTTCTTTGATGATCCTCAGTTGGGCGGTTTGTCGGGTGGGCGTGAGCCGGAACGCGGCTTCGAACAGAATGGTCTGGGGCATCTCCATGAACGGGCTGTATCGGTAGGAGAAATCGTCATTGTGCACCTGCATCCGATGCAGTTTGCCATCCATCGTCAGATAATCGACGTAGTACAGGCAGGAGGAAACCCGGATGGTGGACACCCCGGAGTTCCCCCAGATGGCGCCTCCCACCGTACCGGGGATGCCTCCCAGCATTTCCAGACCTGCCAGGCCCGCCTCGGAAGCGTGGTCAATGGCGCTCTCCAAATTCATTCCGCACCGTACGCAGAACATCTCCCCGTTGATGTGGAAGTGGTTCATGCCGGTGGTGATGATCACAAGTCCGTCAATACCACGGTCGCTGAACAGGGAATTGGACCCGCCTCCGATTACCGTGACAGGAAGATGCTCGGTGGAAGCCCAGGAAAGCAGGGCGCGGAGCTCCTCCAGCGTGGTGGGAAACGCGCCATAGCGGGCCGTCGTGTGCAGGTGCATAGTGGAATACCGCGTCAGGTCCAGATGTTCCGTCACCATCCGCTCAAGGTTGATTTTTTCATTCTGAGAAGGTACATTGGTAGCCATGATGCCCATATTGTATTCCCTTGCGGAAGCTTGGGCAATCGAAGGAGTCCCCCATGGATGTGCATGTGTATAATACGATGAGTCGCAGCATTGAGCTGTTTCAGCCGATCAACCCAGGTTCAGTGGGGATGTATACCTGTGGTCCTACGGTGTACAACTATGCCCATATCGGAAATTTGCGCACATTCCTGTTCGAGGACCTGCTGAAGCGTACCTTGGAATACGCCGGCTACCAGGTGCGGCACGTGATGAACATCACCGATGTCGGACACTTGACCGGTGACGGCGATGAAGGCGAGGACAAGATCGAGAAGATGGCCCACAAGACGGGCAAGACGGTCTGGGAGATCGCTGATTTCTATACCAAGGCGTTTTTCAAGGATTACGACGCGCTGAGCATCATCCGTCCTGATGTCGTCTGCAAGGCGACGGACCATATCAAGGACATGATCGCCTTGATCCAACGGCTGGAGAAGGGCGGACATACCTACGTTTCCGGAGGCAATGTCTACTTTGACATCTCCTCCATCCCCGATTACGGCAAGCTGGCAAGGCTGAAGCTGGATGAACTGCAGGACGCGTCCCGTGAGGATGTGTTCGTCGACGGAAACAAGAAGAATCCCAAGGATTTCGTGCTCTGGTTCACCAAGAGCAAGTTTGGGGAACAGGCGATGATGTGGGATTCCCCGTGGGGCCGTGGCTTCCCCGGCTGGCACATCGAGTGCTCGGCGATGAGCATGAAGTATTTGGGCGAGCATTTTGACATCCACTGCGGCGGCATTGACGCCATCCCGGTGCACCACACCAATGAGATCGCCCAGAGCGAGGCAGCGACGGGAAAGAAATGGGTCGATTACTGGATGCATGGCGAGTTCCTGCTGGATGACCGCGGCAAGATGAGCAAGTCAAACGGTGAGTTCCTTACGTTGAGCGTGCTTGAGGACAAAGGGTACGATCCGATGGATTACCGGTATTTCTGCCTGGGTGGCCATTACCGCTCCCAGCTGAAGTTCAGTTTCCCGTCGCTGGACAGCGCCAGGGAAGCCCGGCTGGGGATCGTTTCGCGCATCAGCGACCTGCTCTCCTCCGGGGCGAAGCTTGTTCCCATCCAGAGCGAAGCGGGAAAAGCTGCGCAGAAAGAGTTCGCCGACCACATCACCAATGATCTGAACAGTCCGCGCGCCTTGGCGGACCTGTGGGGTGTGTTGAAGAACGACACGCTCTCTGTGGACGAGCGGTACAGTTTGGCGATGGATTTCAACAAGGTGTTCGGCTTGGAGCTGGACAAGGTGACGAAGCGTCAAGAGGACGCGCCGGTTGAGGACAAGGACGCGCTTGCCTTGCTCGCCGCCCGTACCGAGGCAAAGAAAGCAAAGGACTGGGGAAAGGCGGACGCCATCCGTGCCCAGCTGGACGAAATGGGGTATGAAGTCAAGGACACCAGTCAGGGACCGGTGCTTGTTCGCAAGCGGTTGTAACCATTGGGACGGGTGATTGTTAGATAGTATGGAAATTAAAAGCAACGATGAATCGGATTTCATACAGGTGTATACGCGCGTTTTCCCCATGTTGCTCAAGGTGGTGTACCACATCACCAACAACCAGGATCTCGCCGAGGAAATCTGTCAGGAAGCGTTCATCAGGTATTTCGACAAGGCGATGTCCTTCCCCAGCGAAGAGGAAGCCAAGTATTGGCTGATCCGCGTCGCGAAGAACCTGGCGATCAACCAGGTGAAACGGAAGGCCAGGGAGCTGGGAATGGTGGAGAAACTGAAGAAGTTCCCCGATACTTCCAGTTCCAAGGACGGAGCCCAGGCGTTGGTGGAGAAGGAGACCCGCAGAGAGGTCCAGGAAGCCATCGCGGGGTTGCCGGAAAAGTTCCGGCTGGTCATCGTGATGAAGGAATACACTGATATGGATTACAAGGGGATTGCGGCCACGTTGCATATTTCCGAGAGTAATGTGAAGGTCAGGGTGTACCGGGCACGGAAACTGCTGGAGGAAGCCTTGAGACCCAAACAGGAGTGAGAGCATGTGCGTGGATGACGAATTGTTGAACACCTATTTGGATGGGGAACTGCAGGAGCCATGGAGAACGCAGGTGGAGCAACACCTTGGGTATTGCAACGCCTGCAGGGGGAGACTCGAACAACTGAAGGCCCTTGACCATACGATGCAGAGCGCGTCGTTGACGGAAGAGGAAATCCAGGGGCGCCAGGAAAAGGTGCTTTCCTATTTTGAGAAAAACCGGTTTGGCAACAAAAAGATCCGTTTGTTCGCCCGTCGGGTACAGGTACGTCTTGTGCCGGCGCTTTTGACCAGCGCCGCGGCGTTCGTCATCGTGTTCATTGGCGCGTTCGTGCTGTTCGGGACAAACAGCAAACAGACGGAAGAGATTCTCCCCGGCGTCGCCGCGCCGGTGGACAGCGCCAACGTCCGTCAGGTTTCTGACGTAAAGCAGAAAACGCTGGATGATTATTCATTGGAGCAGATCGTCCAGTATCTGGATTCCAAAGGATATGCGGTGAAGCTGGAAGTCAAGGCGGTGCAGCCGATCCAGCAGTAAGGGAGATGATCGTTCTGGTGTAGGCGGCGGAAGCCGCCTTTTTTGTTGCATCTTCCATCCTCCCGGGACTATGATGGGGAGCATGGACATCACCAATTTTGAAACCGTCACGCTGGATGAAGCGTCCGGCACGCTTCTGATCTGCGATCAAACCAAACTTCCGGGAGAGGTCACGTTCCTCTCGCTTTCCAACG
>Ga0172377_10002368_pt1 | contig 19208 bp, 20 predicted proteins | sample Pumphouse3metaG_FD_119749 | JGI IMG/M metagenome (GOLD analysis project Ga0172377, IMG submission 119749) | Leachate microbial communities from a municipal landfill in Southern Ontario, Canada - Pumphouse #3 metaG | ecosystem: Engineered > Solid waste > Landfill > Unclassified | place: Canada...
CAATGTGTATATCCTTACATCAGATGGTATCTTGTATTATGCAGGGACAACTACAAATATTGCAACAAGCTACACCGAGATGGAAGATATTTCCAAAGCCTATGAACCGAATGCCTTTGTCTATCCGGTTGTGGCCTCCTCTACTGTTCATCTGATCACCAAGCCGACCACCAAGTCCTATCCTTTGTATGTATTCACGTTTCCAAGCGGTGCTACGGATGGCAGCAGTGTTTTAACTGAATCCATCAGATATGGGTATGGTGAGTATCTTGATTCTGCAAGTATTGTTGGGGCGTTACAAAACGGTAGTGCTACAGATTTGTTGGTTGCCACCCATGAGAATGGTATTTTTGACATCTCAATCACTGCAGCTTCAGCCAACGTAAACACTGATGCAAATGGTGATTCCTCAACTTCAGAAAAGTATACCTTCTGATTACTTTAACCTTGATTTAAACCCTCTTGATTGTCGAGAGGGTTTTTTCTTGTATAAAGAGTAAATAAAAACCTCCATTGTCATTGGAGGTTTTTATCTAGCAACGTCTATAGTTCAGTTCATCCAACTATCCTTGGAATCAAAGACTTCATAATGCTTCTTATCATCCATGACCACCTTCACATTTCCATCATTAAGCGTCAGGTGATATTCAGCACCATACTTCTTGTAGTTGTTGTACACCGTCATGCTGTCGAGTTGATCATGCATGGCAACGACAATTTTGGCATTGAGATTCTTGATCCATCTCAAACTGTTGGAAGTATCCCCACCATGATGGTTCGCCTTTGCTACATCAGCGTGCATGCGATCGCCGAACTTGGTTGTCAGCGCTCGTTCCTGTGCCATATAGAGGTCGCCGGAAAACCAAGCAGTAGATTCACCATAGGTGAATTTCATCGCCAGGGATTGATTGTTGATGAACTGGGTGCTGTTTGCAGGGTAGTTCAGTGGATACTTGATCTCTCTTTCTGGATTGAATATCTCAATGGAAATATGCTCCCCAAATGAAAGGACATCACCTTTTGAGAGGATGGTCGTAGGTATCTTTTTCTTTTCAATCATTTGTATGTATCCTTGGTAGATACTTGTTGGATATTCAAGAGAAGAATGGTACACCTGTCCAATATCAACTGCAGAGGCTATCTGAACAAAAGACCCGATATGATCGATATGGGGATGAGAGGCGACAAAGTAATCGATGTAATCAATATCAAGCTTCTTCAAGGCATCAAGCACTTGCATTGCGCTCTCAAAGTGACCGCAATCGAGCAACATGACCTTGTTGTCAGGAGAAATGAGAATGGTGGCATCCCCACTCTTGTCTTCCACTGAAGGGCCTGGTTCCAAATCCAAGAAGTAGATGGCAAAAGCACCCTCTTCACGGGTCAAGACATCCTGGGCTAACAACAAAGAAGGAAGCAACAGCAATAGAACAATCAAACATGCAAGAGTTGTTTTTTTCATCATTACCCTTTCCTTTTCTGAGCCTGAACCCAATGGTGCACGATGTTAGGATAGTTGGTGATGATTCCATCAACATTCCATTTCATTACAGCCTGGAGAGAGGCCATGTCATTGATCGTCCACACATTTACACCAATACCGTGCGCATGGCAGTCCTGCACCACCGCTTCTTCCAAGGTCGTACAGTCTGGATGATAGTATTGCATTCCCATCGTTTCCACATAGGTTCCAGCATTCCCCATTCCTCTACTGTTGAGTAAACACCCACACCTCAGTTCCGGTGCAAGGGTCTTCACTTTCCATAAAGTTGCATGGTTGAAGGAAGAGATGATGCATTTCTTCATCAGGTCATATTTTTTTAGCATCGCTATCAGTTTCTCTTCAATATCAGCGTAATAATGGAGATTGGTCTTGATCTCGATGTTTGTTTCAAGCGGAAGGTCCTTCACCCACAGACAATACTCTTCAAAACTGGGAATCCTCTCAAAACATTCTTTTGATCCCGCATTGATGGACTGCAATTCTGCAAGGGTGAAATCCTTTACATATCCAGTGGCATCAGTGGTCCTGTCGAGTTTCTCGTCATGAATGACAACAAGTTTTCCATCTTTTGAAAGATGGACATCCAGTTCAATTCCGTCACAACCAACTTCAAATGCTTTCTTGAAAGCAAGCATGGTGTTCTCAGGGTATTCTCCACTGAATCCCCTATGTGCATACGTTTTCAAAATCTTATACCTTCTTATTTCATTGCAGTTTTTTCATAACCGGTAAGCATATACTTCTGGAATATGAAGAACAGGAGGATTACCGGCAATACAGCCATTACAGCCCCGGCCATGATTTCATGATTATTCATGGTGTCGAGACCGGCAAACGTATTGCGTAAATGAACCAACCCAACCGTCAAAACTCTTCTTGTTTCATTCTTTGCAATGATTTTCGGCCAGAAATAGCTGTTCCAACCATTGGTGAATGTTACAAGGGTTATCGTGATCAGTGTTGATTTACACATGGGTACCAACACCCTGGTAATGATTCCAAGTCTTCCCATACCATCGATTTTTGCAGCTTCAACATAACTGTCGTCAACGGAAAGGAAAGCCTGTCTCATCATGAAGATGTAGTAAGGAGACACCACTTCGGGGAGTATCAGACCAAGGAATGTATCAGTGAGTTTCCAATTGGCAAACATGATGTAGAGTGGAATGAACGTAACCTGGAGTGGAATCATCAAAGCCCCAAGGACTACGATGAATAAGAGATTTTTTCCTTTGAACTTTCCTTTGGAAAATCCATATCCAGCCAAAACTCCTGTAACGACTTGGCTTAAGAGAATTCCCGCGGTCATTATGATTGTATTAAAATAATATTTGCTGAAATTTGCCCGCTTGAATACGTTGGTATAGTTTTCAAAATGCCATTCTTGTGGCCAAAAGGTAGGAATGGAAAGCAGTACTTCCTCTTGGGATTTCACCGAGGTGATGAGCATCCAGTACAAAGGGAAAATCATGAAAAGCGTTACCCCGATAGCAAGGATGTACTGTCCGACTTTCAATGCTTTCTTTTGGGAGAGTGCTTTTCGGTTAAGCCTCAAAGCCTCTTCGTTTGATGCGTTTATGGAAGAATCATACATCATAGTTCACGCTCCTATTGGAAACCTTCATGGTAGCCGCAGTGATCACCAAGAGGATGATGAAGAAGAGAACTGCTACAGTTGAAGCGCGATCCATTCTGAAGTCGACCATGGCGTATTTATAAATCATATAGACGATTACTTCTGTTGACCGATAAGGACCACCGGAAGTCAAGACATCTACAGATTGGAAGACTTTCATTGCAGATATGAAAGTCGTGACAAACAAGAAAAGCGTCGTGGGGGAAAGAATAGGAAGTGTGATCTTGGTGAATTGTGTCCAACTGTTCGCACCGTCGATGGATGCAGCTTCATAGTAATTTTTGCTGATCCCACGCATCGATGCAATATAAATCATCATGCCATATCCAATGGTTCTCCATCCTGTCAGCATGAGAATCGAAAGCAATGCACGGTTTTTATCACCGAGCCAGTTGATTTTTTCGCCGCCGAGCTTGGAAATGAAATAATTGAGAATACCATTGTCAGTATTGAGAATCCAAATGAAAACAACTGCTGCAGAGGACATCGCAACATATTTTGGAAGAAATACTAGAGCACGCATAAAAGAAAAAGATTTTGAAATTCTATTGAAAATCAATGCAAACAGCATACCTCCAACAATGGTGACCAATAGTTCTCCCATTGTGTATAGAGCTGTTACCTTCAGGGAATTCAGCAAATATTTTGTTCCTGAACCTTCAAAGAGCCAGATCCAGTTTTTTAAACCGACATATTTGTAGTTGTCGTTGATCAGATTCCAGTTTGTAAAACTGATTCTTACTACTTGTACTACGGGGTAGTACACAAACAATCCAAGAAAAAAGAGCGCAGGTAAAACCGTAGCGAAATCTTTGAATTGGGTGGTGTTTTTGCGAGAAAGCAGTGGCTTCATAACTGTACGATTTCCTTTTTTTCAGACTAAGGGAAAATAGTGCCGCTCGGTCTTTCAACCGAACGGCATCTACAAGCTAACGAAAATACTATTCAGAATCGGCAAGCACTTCGTTGATCTCTTCTGCCATGAAGGATAGTTGGGTCTCAACATCAGAACCTTCAATCATGATTTGATCAAGATAAGACTTCCAGATAGTAGCCAACTGGTTCCAACCAGCATGCTGAATACGAGGATTGATTTCGTCAAGATTATCAAAAACAGCCTTGAAAGCAGGCTTTCTGGTAAGGAAATCCTTTCCTTCCTGAGTAGTAAGCACTGAGTTTCTGGTAGGCATATACCCAGTACCATCCGCCCACTTCATGTTGACGTCTTTGCCACAGAGATACTGTAAGAACACCCAAGCAGCATTTTTGGTAGCCTGGTCATTCTTTGCAGGGATAAGCAATACGCTTCCACCAATTTCAGATTTCTTTGTAGCTCCACCGGGTAACCAAGCCATACCGACTTCAAAATCCTTTACAAGATTTTTATAGGTATTATACAAGGAACTGGTATGGATGACAGAGAAAGATTTCTGATCGATGAAGTTTTGTCTCATGGTAGAAGAAGCACTTGTTCCTGAAGCCCAGTAGGTATAGCCTTTTTTGACCCAAGATTGGAACAAAGAAGTCAAATCTACAGAAGCCTTGTCTCCCAAATCAGTGGTCATGCCATCTTTGTTGATGATCTTGACGCCACTGTTGAGGAAGAAGGTTTCGAAGTACCACTGGTCCCAACCTGGAACGATGGTAGCCCATCTGCTGGTACTTCCATCTGCTGCTTTCTTAGTTGCTTTTTCCAAGAATGCTTCCATGTCGGTGATTTTTGCAGGAATCGTGATGCCTTCAGCATCAGCCATGGTTTTGTTATAATACATGACCTGAGTTGAAATCAAGAAAGGCAGGGTAACCTGTTTTCCTTCATAACTTGAAGCAACGATCATACCTTCACCAAAGTCATCAATGTCATAATTTGTTGCCTTGATGTACGGGTTCAAATCTTCACACAGCCCACCCTTGCCATATTCGGCAACATACGGAGTGTTTGCTACTGAAAGAGCTGGGAGACCAGTACCTGCAGCATGTGCAGCAACAAGTGTTTCATTGACAGTTGCATAGTTGCCAACGTATTTGGCTTCAACGGTGATCAAGTCATTGGATTTGTTGAAATCTCCAACAATTTCTTCAACTAAGGGCCAGTACTGCTGCTCAAGAGCATGCCACCATTCGATAGTAATAGGTTCGGTAACCTCATAGGATACAGCAGGTGCCGTAACAGTCGTAGCCTTAGTTTCCGCCGCTCCTCCGGCAAACAGCATACTGCATACCAAGAGAAGAGATGCTATGAGCATCAAACTTTTTTTCATAAATCAACCTCCATTTTGTTGATATAACCCGTTGGTAAGTCTAAGACCCAACATCCCAGAAGTCAACAAATAGAATGTTAAATATTCATAAGAAATATGTCGAAGAAATATGAATTAACGAAGGTTTAATTCAACAAAATTAAACATTTATACATTTTCCTCTCAATGTTGAGGATGAATTTCAATTCTCTTCGACATTAAACAGCCTCTTGTACAGAGGAGTGAGAAACATAGTAACTAAAATGGCGACGAAACCAAAACCGAACAGAATGATCAAAGGAAAAAAATAAAAAGCGATAAAAAACAAAGCGTGGATGACCAGCAGAGTGATGGAGAGGGGAAGACTTCCCATACTTATTATAAAGGCCTGCTTTACAAGTTTTTTGATTGTAAATCCTGTCTTGGCAAGCAAAGGAAAGATATGGACGGCTGTAAGGAGAAATATAAAAGAGAAAGAAAGTATTCCAAAGAACAGAATCTTACCTAGAGTTGCATTCATTGCCATACAAAGAGTAGCATCATAGTACAAAAACAAACCAAAGAAAGATATGAGCAACCAAAGGCCGGTGGCTTTGAGGAAATGGATCTTAAACGCATTGAAGAAGGTTTTCCCAACATACCCTTCTCTTCTATTGACCATATCTGAGGTAAAGGCATACAAGGCCGTTGTGCTTGCTCCAATGGTGAAAATCGGTAAGCTGCAAACAAACCAAAGAAAGCCGACGTACATCAGGGTGAACAACTTATTAAGAAATGCCCAAAAGGCATTCTCAGGATCGAACAAACCGGACATCTGCATGGAAACTCCTAAATATACTTTATGAATATGTGGATGCAGTGTATCATAGGGACTTTATGAGGGGTATAGATAATTGAAAGAACCAACTGAATATGATCCAGCATCAAAAAAGTCCATCAAGCAAAAGTGGATTTCTATTTTTCGTTATAACAAGCTACAAATAGGTTTCTTGGTTCTGATCATACTTGTGTTGATATACATAGGTGATGTCGTATATCGCAGTTCCAAAGAGTTTGTCCTGCAAGGATTCATAGCCAATGATGAAAAAAATATTTTTAATGCGGAACAACTTTCAAAAGACATGCAAACCTATCTTGGATTGGAGAAGCATCAAATTGCGGTCTTTGATGACTCTCTCTTCGTCGTTTTCGATAAGGCCGATCATTATATCGAATCCAGTATCTCGAAGATCTATGCCTATATGGCTGCAAAAGAACTGGACTTTCTTATAGCACCACGATCTGTAGCAGAACATTATGCAGCTAACCTTCCCTTACTCGACTTCAAGGATTTGCTAAGCGATGAGTTTAATGATCAAGTGATGGCAAACTTGCAAGAAACTATGTCATTTGATGGCGAAAACGGGATGTATCTGCTCTCAATGAGTTCCTCTCGTTTTGCAAAAACCACTGACCTGTACATGATTGTCCCCAAAGAAGCACCACATCAACAAACGCTCAGACAATTCATACGATTCGCCTTCTTAGTGGAAGAGTAACAAAAAACGACCTTTCGGCCGTTTTTACAAATCACTTCTGGTTATCGCCACGAACTTCATGGAGAATTTCCCTGACCTCTGGGTCATCAAACTGGGTATCAATCTCCTCACTGCTAAGGCCAATGAATTCATGACAGTTATAATGAATCCATTGCTCATCATCAGGACTGTTGAGAACATGCTTGCGACAATAGTAGTCTGGTTGGACAGGAAGTGGCTCTTCTTTTTTATATAGAGGAACCTTATAGTCATATACGGCAATCTTCAAATCTTCACGGGGAATCCCCTTCTGCATGATGACTGAAGCCAAGGCGTTGACTGTTTTTCCAGTATCAAAGATGTCATCTACAACAAGAATCTTATCTCCAGTCCGTAAGTGTTCAGGAGAATATGTCCAGCCATCCACCATGACGTTGGTCTGACTTCGCAGATATCCATAGGAACGGGCAACCACAGCTGCGAAGAATACCGGACGTCCATGTTCACGCAACCTGACCATCTTATAGTATTCACTAAAAACATTTGCCATGTAGGCACCGCCACGCAGGGATGCATAAATGATATCCGGTACGAAATGGTCTTCAGTGTACATTTTATGAGCAAGCTTAAGAGCACTGTCACGAATGGAATCACCTGAAATGAATTCTTTTATCACCATACAGTCTCCTTACTTATGCTTCTACGGTCAAAATTTCCAGACCGTTCTTGGTAATTGCAATCGTATCTTCAAAATGTGCAGAAGGTTTTCCATCTGCAGTAACCACGGTCCAATCGTTATCCAATACCCTGATGTTTTTGGTTCCCAAATTGATCATCGGCTCGATAGCGAGTACCATACCTTCTCTAATCCTTGGATTAGGCATATAGGTACTTGCATAGTTGGGTATCTCAGGTTCTTCATGGACATCAAGCCCTACCCCATGGCCACAATAGTCTCTGACAACACCATAGCCAAAAGAATTTGCATACTTATAGACTGCACTTCCAATATCTTGGATACGGGCATTCTTCTTGCCAGCAGCTTCAATACCAAGCGTAAGGCACTTTTCGGTCACTGTACAAAGTTTCTCCCACTCAACCTTGGTCTTTCCAATGATGAATGTTCTTGCCATATCGGAATAGTGACCATCAAGATTGATGCCTAAATCAATATCGACCAAATCCCCTTCCTGAATGATTTTCTTCCGTGAAGGGATTCCATGAATGACTTCTTCATTGACAGAGATACAAGCAGTTGCTGGAAATCCTTCATAGTGAAGAAAAGCAGGAATTCCTTGATGTTTTTTTATGAAGTCGTAGCAATATTGATCAATATCCTGGGTGGACATACCAGGTTCCAGAAAAGTAGGAAAAGTGTTCATCAAACGAGCGGTAAGTTGGCAAGCCTCTCTTATCCGATCAATTTGCTGAGGAGTCTTCAGTCGAATCATGTTTAGTACTTCCTTCAATGGGAAACAGTTGTTTCTGCATCGTATCGAGCATCCCGTTGATAAACTTATAGTTTACTTCAGTAGATAAATCCTGTGAGAGTTTTACCGCTTCATCGATGACGATATGTGGATGAATATCACCATATAAAAGCGAAAAAACACTCATTCTTAGGATATTTCTATCTACAATATCTATTCGGTTTAGAGGGCGATTCAAAGAAAACCGTGTAATCAGGTCATTTATCTGATCAAGGTTCTCAATAGTACCTTTAACCAGATAAGAACCATATAACTTTACTTCTTCTTCCAGTTCAGCAAACTCTGCTTCCGTAGTTCCACTAAAGCCCATAGGAATATGGTCTTTATCCATCTCGTTGTTAAAATCCATTGCGTAGAGCGTTTGCACTGCAAGCTCTCGGGCCTTATGTCTTGTCTTCATACTACTTCTTATAAAGAATATTTACCGTTGCAGATTTGCGCAAATCATCAACCAAAGAATTAATTGCAGCATAATATATTTCCTGCTGTTTTTCACTCGATAGTTTATCATTGATATAGTCACGAATCGTGCTCGTTGTATTAGGATTGATTGGTTCATCCAATGCTAAGATTTTTGTCTCATTATATGCAAGGACTTTCAAAATATGATAACCAGTATTTGAAATCACCAGGTCGCTGGTTGCTCCCACTTCTGTAGTAAAAGCTGCATCGAAGAATTGATCCCCGAGACCTGCTTGAGCTTCAGTATTATCCATAGTCAACCAGCCGATATCGCCGGCTTTTGATTTACTTTGGGTGTCTTGTGAGTATTGAACAACAGCTTTTTCAAATGAAATAGAACCATTTTTAATTTGTTTGGCAACGCTGTCCAAAAGATCTTTGTTTTTAAGATCAGTTGCAGAATCATCATTGAATGGAATGAAAATATGGCTCAGCTTTACTGTCTCAGGACTAACAAACTGAGTTTTATTCTTTCTGTAAAAGGAGTTTATCTCAGTATCGGAAATAGTGACAGGCTTGCTTAATTCAGCACTTTTTTTAAGTCTTACATAGGTATCGACCATCAGCTGTTCACTAATCATGGATTTGTATGCTTCGACACTTCCGAAATTTGTATTGATGATCTGAGTGAATTGTTCATCAGTTAAAATTTGTCCATAACTATTTTCAATATTGGTTTTCTGGGCAGCATAGGTTTTGCTTATCATATCATCGGTGATCTTGACACCGTCCCGAGCTGCACCCTGCTTGAACAATTCATTGTTAATAAGAAGATTGAGCACCTGTAAAGGATCCACTGAATTAGGATTCTGACCGCTCTGCGTAGCACTTGCTTGATATCTTTTTACTTCAGCTTCCAAGTCTGCTACAGCAATAGGTGTTGTTTTTGTCAAACGAACAGTTGCTGCAGGAGCACCTATGGTAGCCGAAAAAAGCATTGAGGTTGAAAGAAGCAATAAACTCGTAGCTAACATAAAAAATCGTTTCATGCATAAACTCCTAGGAAATACTTAGGTCAAACGTACAAAATAATAGACTTCAAGTCAAACTAAATATGCAAGTGTTTCCCTACTGATCGAGCAGTTTCGGGTTTGGTAATCAGTTCGCTCTTTTTTAGATACATCCCTTCTTTTTCCATGGTTCTCATGAGCATTTGCAACGTTTTCATGGAACGTACACCACCCTTGGAAACGAAACCAAGACAACGCTTTCCTGTTATTGAGCCAGCTGTCTTGAGAAAAGAGGAAACTTGTGAAGGAATCTTGCCACCAAAAAAGTTGATGGCTTCTGTACCAACAATGAGGTAGTCATAATAGGAAACAATTTTCCCTGATTCAAGTGACATGTCAAAAACATCCACAATGTGTCCCTGTGAGGCTACACCTTCTGATAATGCTTTTGCGATGGCCTTGAGTCGATCGCTCCCTTTTGTAGCAGAAGCATAAAGAACACAAACTTTCATAGCATTTCCCTTAAAACAGCTACCGACCGCAAAAATAATGCGGTCGGCAGTCAATCAATGAAGAAACAGCTACCGTCCTAGTTAAGTGCGGCAGGAGTCTCAGACTGCGTCCACCAATCGGTAGACTGCTGTACCTGTTCAGTTTTGACAGAATCGAGGAGTTTGTCTTGAGACGGGGTCTTGTTGACAAATGCTACCACGAGAGCCAGAACCATGAACGCTACAGCCAGAGTAGCAGTAGCTTTTGTAACAACACTGCTTGCGTGAGATCCGAAGGCCGTATTGCTACCACCACCGAAGATGCCACCCAAACCTTCACTCTGCTCGTCTTGTACAGCCACAAGAAAGATCAAAAGGAGACTGACAATCACAAATAACACCAACAAAATAATGCTCAAAACACCCATTTTTCTCTACTCCGGTTATGTTACTTATCGAAGGATACGATTGGCAAAAATTGCTCAACTGAGAGCGAAGCACCACCAACAAGAGCCCCATCGATATGTTCCTTGGACATCAAAGCCTTCACATTTGAAGCCTTCACTGAACCACCATACTGTATTATGAGCTCTTCTGCAACACCCTTTGTATAGAGTTTTTCAACAAGAGTCCGAATAAAAGCATGCGCATTATCTGCATCTTCAGGTGTTGCAGTCTTTCCAGTCCCAATCGCCCAAACAGGTTCATATGCAATGGTGATATTTGCCATCTGAGCTGCAGAGACTCCACGCAGACCGATTTCTACTTGGCGGGTAAGGATTTCTTCCAATTTACCTGCTTCTCTCTCTTCGAGAGTTTCACCAACGCACAAATCTACATTCATTCCTTCACTAAGGGCAAGAAGAACTTTCTTGTTGATGAATTCATCAGTTTCACCATAAATGGCTCTTCTTTCACTATGCCCCAGTATTACATCATTCACACCTAAATCCTTGAGCATGAGTGCACTGACTTCACCAGTGAAAGCTCCACTGAGGTTATCACTCATATTCTGAGCTGCAACAATAAGATTGCTTCCTTTAACGGCTTCCAAGACTGCAGGAATGGTTACAAAAGGAGGTGCAATCATTACTTTTACATCAGATCCTTCAAGAGCCTTTGCCAAATCTTTTGCAAAAGCAGCACCTTGAGAAGGAGTCATATTCATTTTCCAGTTTCCAGCGATATAAGGTTTTCTCATGTTATTTCTCCAATGCCTTGATACCAGGAAGGACTCTCCCTTCGAGGAATTCAAGGGAAGCACCACCACCGGTGCTGACGTGGTCGATTTTATTGGCAAGATCAAACTTGTTGATGGCTGCGACAGAATCACCACCACCTACGACAGTGGTTCCTTTACAGTCTGCAAGAGCTTTTGCAACGGTAAGTGTACCCTCTGCAAAATTAGCAAACTCAAAAACACCCATAGGACCATTCCAGACAACACTCTTTGCAGAACCAACAGCCTTGCAAATCAAGTCAATGGTTTTTGGACCAATATCCATTCCAATGAGGTTCTCAGGAATTTCAACGCTGTCAATCTTGATGGCTTCAGTAGTATCCTTGAAATCTGCACCGCAAAGATGATCGACAGGAAGAATTACCTGAACGCCCTTCTCTTTCGCCTTTGACAAGAAAGAAGATGCTGTATCTTTATATTCTTCTTCAACAAGACTCTTTCCGATTGCATGACCCTGAACTGAAAGGAAAGTATATGCCATACCTCCACCGATCACGATGGTATCACAGGTCTTTACCAAACTCTCAAGAACGCTGATTTTACTGGAGACTTTTGAACCACCAATAATGGCGACAAAAGGTTTTTCAGGATTCTCAAGCAGAGGAGCCATGAATTTCACCTCTTTTTCAATGAGGAAACCAGCATAGGATGGAAGATAATGAGCAACGCCCTCTGTAGAAGCGTGTGCACGGTGTGCAGTACCAAAGGCATCATTTACGTAGACATCGCCAAAAGAAGCAAGTTTCTTTGCAAATTCCGGGTCATTAGCCTCTTCCTCTGCATAGAAGCGGACATTCTCCAACAGAAGCACTTCACCTGCTGATAAAGCTTTTACCTGTGCTTCCACTTCTGTTCCAATGACATCATGTGCAAGTACAACTTTTTTGCCTAATAATTCGCTGAATTTTGCGGCAATTGGAGCCATGGAAAATTCAGGATTCTTCTTTCCCTTAGGACGACCAAAGTGGCTCATCACCACGACACTTGCACCATTGTCAAGCAAGTATTTGATGGTGGGCAGAGCTGCTTTGATTCTTGTATCATCTGTAACGATACCGTCTTTCAAAGGTACGTTGAAATCAACACGAACAAGAGCTTTCTTGCCAGTAAAATCGCAATCCCTGATAGTGTGTAAGATCATGGTTTCCCTCTTTCTTAATCAGTAGTTAATTCATTAATTATATCTAGTAAGGAAATCAGGCCTGTAAAAACAGGCCTGATGTTACTACTTGAAAACGAGTTATTTCACCAACTTCTTGGCGAGGTCCACAACGCGAGTGGAGTAACCCATCTCGTTGTCGTACCAGCTGAGTACCTTGAACATCTTCTCACCCATTTTCATGGTAAGATCTGCATCAAAGATTGAAGAGTGGTTGTTTCCTACGACGTCGTGGGAAACAATCGGATCCTCGGTGTATTGGAGTACATAGCCCATGGGGCCTTCAGAAGCCTTTTTGACTGCTGCATTTACTTCTTCAACAGTTGCGTCGTTCTTAAGCATGACAACCAAGTCAACGATAGAACCAGCAGGAGAAGGAATGCGCATTGCCATACCGTTCAATTTGCCCTTGAGCTCAGGAATTACCTCAGCAACAGCACGAGCAGCACCAGTGGTGGTAGGGATGATTGAAACTGCACCAGCTCTTGCACGACGAAGGTCCTTGTGGGGCTGGTCGAGCATAACCTGGTCATTGGTATATGCATGAATGGTGGTCATCAAGCCTCTCTCGATGCCGAAGCTATCATTGAGTACTTTTGCCAAAGGAGCAAGACAGTTGGTGGTGCATGATGCATTGGAGAATGCTACTGCATTGGGGTCAATCTGGTCGTCGTTGACACCGCAAACGATTGTCTGGTCAATTTTGTCCTTTGCAGGAACGGTGAGGATAACTTTCTTGGCTCCAGCCTTGATGTGATCCTTGTAACCACCCTTGGGGCTCTCTGCAGAAGCAAATACACCAGTGGATTCAATGGCTACATCAACACCAAGCTTACCCCAAGGAAGATCCAAAGGATTGCGCATAGCAAAAACAGGAATTTTCTTTCCTTCGACAACGATACCGTCTTCGGCGACCTCGACAGTCTTGTCGTATACGCCATACGTTGAGTCATATTTCAAAAGATAAGCCAGTGTCTTCGGGTCGGTCAAATCATTGATTCCAACAATTTCAATGTTCTTGTCTTCAAAAGCAACCTTAAACACGTTGCGTCCAATTCTACCGAAACCATTAATTGCAATTTTCATCGTTTGTTTTCCTCCGGGAATTCGTGATGTGTATCGATATTAATATACTGTTTTCCCATATATAGGGTCAACGCATATATATTATGTTTTAACAACCAATTTCAATCGGTTGATCTTGTGACCGTCAATATCCTCGACGGTAAATATTGCCTGAACATCTTCGACGGATTCATCCTTTACAGGAATTCTCCCAAACAGCTCAAACACATACCCTCCGATGGTCTCAAAGTCTTCTTCAGCGAGACTGAGCCCAATCGCATCGTTGACCTCATCGATGGATGTCCTTGCTTCAATCATGTAGGTATTATCATCAATCTTTGAGATTCCATCAGCCTCATCCTCGTCAAACTCATCTTGGATTTCTCCAACAATGACTTCAAGGATATCTTCCATACAAACTATTCCACTCACCCCACCATATTCATCGATTGCAATGGCTATATGAACCTTGCGCATCTTGAATTCACGCAATAAATCATCAAGGTGTTTGCTTTCAGGAATAAAATAAGGTTTTCTCATTAAATCTTTTACATTAAATCCATTATCGATTCCATGTCGAAGAATGTCCTTTGCATACAGAACTCCAACGATATTATCTATGGTTTGATCAAAAACCGGATAGCGAGAATAACCTTGTTCTTGGATAATAGAATACAACTCTTCCAGTGTTACATCATTGCTGATGAACTGAACATCAATTCGAGGAACCATGATTTCTTTGACAGTCTTGTCCTTCAGTTCCTTGATTCCCTCTATCATGGTCTGTCTTTCTTCAATCTCTACTTGCTCCTGCTTTTGTTCAGCAAGAAACTGTGGATTTTTCCTAAACAGACCTTTCCATGGTAAACTCAACGTTTACTACCCCCAAGTTTCGATAAAAGCTCTTCTTGTTGCAAAAGCATCGGCTCACTGGCATCATTACTTGCATGGTCATTACCAAGTAGATGAAGTACACCATGAATCAAGAGCCGAAACAACTCTTCATCAGGTGATACAGTAAAGGATTGTGCGTTTCTTTTCAAGGTATCCAGGGAAATGACCATGTCTCCAAGCACCTTAAGCGGTTCTGGTGGTGTATCATCTTCCTCAAAAGCGACTTCTGGCCACGTGAAATCTTCAATATCATCATCTTGTACGAAAGACAAAATATCAGTAGGCTCATTTTTTCCTCGATAGGTGTTGTTGAGTTCCTGCATGGCTTGGTCGCTTACAAAACTGACTGAGAATTCACAATTCTCCACATCGAGTGCTTGCAGAATCTCAAACAGTCGATCATGTACAAGCTTTTCTGGAGCTGCTTCCTTGAAGGCCTCATCCTCATACGAAATATCTATCATCCATTGTTGCATTTTCATGTTCCTTATATATTTTCACGAAACGTTTTTGTACTTTTATTTGGTGGGCCATCTTGGATTTCATCAGGATATTCAATCCTATGATGGTCTCTTCCTATCAATGTTTGTAGGAAAGAGCCTCCAATGCTATCAAGTTCAGTGAGTGAAAGATTCGAATCCTTGAGCTGATCTCTTTCAATCTTTCCCATGATCACCGAATGAATCAATTTCTCATATTTTGATGGTGTGGGTTTTTTCAAGGTTCTACTTGCAGCTTCAACACAGTCAGACAACATGACAATAGCAGCTTCTGCTGTGGTTGGAGGCTCGCCATTATAACAATAATCATCAATATTGACCTCTCTTCCTGCTGCAAGCGCCTGATCTTTTGCTTCGTTGTAAAAAAACTGAATCACATCATTGCCATGATGTTGTGCAATGATATCCAAAACTTCCTGAGGAAGCCCTGCCTCCCTGCCCTTTTCAAGACCAAGCTTGACGTGGCTCTTGATGATTGCAGCAGAAAGACTAGGCTTGATGTCGTCATGTTTGTTTTCCAACCCTTGGTTTTCCACGAAATATTCAGGGTGGTCAGCCTTTCCGATGTCATGAAAGATACCACCTACTCTAGCCAACAAAGCATTGGCACCTATTGCTCTCGCTGCATTGTAGGCAAGTTCAGAGACATACCGACTATGATTGTAGGTACCTTGCGCCACCGTAGAAAGCCTATCCAATACGGGACTATCCGCGAAGGCAAGTTCAGTCAAACGATACGAAGTTGGGATGTTGAACAGTCTTTCACAAAGGGGTACCAACGCATCTACAAAAACGATGGAAAGCGTTATGTTGATGATCAAAGCTCCAATCAATGGTACTACCCCACCAAAGGAAATACCAGAAACCAAATTTAAGGAAATGGCAATGAAGCTGCTTACCACACACGCATAAAACCAATTGAAGAGGTCCTCTAAACGTTTAATGGTATATTGGAAAAAATAAAGACAACAACCAATTGCAGTCATTGAAAAGAAAAAAGTCATTGCTGTGCTTTGGGGAATCATCATAGCATAGCAAGAAAGCATGAACCCACTGATGAGCCCCAACCGTTTTTTGCTGGTGATATGTGAAACAAATATTGGGGCAAAGAGCAAGGGAAGAAATGAATCCTTGAAGGGAATGTTGTGCTCAAGCATGATCATGAAAACAAAGAATACAGCTACTTGTGTGAGCAATAAGGAAGACAACATTAAATTCAAGTACTGATACAATCTTTTATTGTCTTTGATAAACTGTATGAACAAAAATAGTCCGGATCCAGTGGCCATGCAGATGAAGAAAAACCTTCCAATCAATTCCAAGATTGTATAGCGAGCTGAAGATTCACTCATGATCTTAAGAAGGGATACCTGTCCAGCGGTAATGACAGAATCCTTACTGATGATTTTCTGGCCTCTCCTGATGGTGATCTTCTGGGATTTGATGTTCTCGGCGGCAAGTGTTCTCAACTGCATGGTTCTTGCTGCGTTGTAGACTACATTGTCAAGAAGCAGCAATTGTAACGTATCAAATAGTAACATTGGTTGAAAACTAGGATTATCAGCCTGATAACCCTTGATCCAAAACGATAAGTAGTGAGAGAGCGTATCTTTGGTCAACGCAGAAGTAAAGGGCTGACGAACCAAGGAATTTGTTTTTTCCATCGTGATGTTATTATCCAGATAGTAGTTTTCATACCCTAAGCTGAGATTTTTCTGAATATCGTTTTCAGAAAACAACCCTTTTTGGAGTACCAGTTCCGATGTTTCTTCCAGAACAAGCAACATGAAATGTAAATCTTCGTTATCCAATTCAAAGAATCTACCCATGACATTGGCAGGGTCCGCAAGTTGGCTTTCCATTAAGAAATGCAATGAATTAGTCCTTTCATTGTCATCAAGTTTCCAGAATGATATGAACCGTTGAATCTGACTGACTGAAAGCGAAGTGGCGTGCAAGGAATAGGAGAAATAGGGAAGCACCTTATCTGAAGCTTCCTGAATCAATCTCGCTGTCCTCTTTTCGTCTTCATATTGAAACGTTGAAGTTGCAAAAACATCTTCATTGGCCAATTCTCCGATTTGATACCGTGTCAAAAAACTACGGATGTCACTTTGAGGGTATTGGGCAATGAATAGAGGAATCATCATGGCACATAAAACAATAAGAAATGTTAGGATTCTGGCTATCCATTTTTGTTGTTCGATACTTTTGGTGTTTTTGGCCAACCCTTGATTGCGTTTACTCATTTCTGTAGACCTTTTGTTGTACTTTCAGTGTCTTGGGCATAGGCATCTATGATTTTCTGTACGATGCGACTTCGTACAACATCCCGCGAATCGAACAGAACAAAATCCAATCCTTGAATTCCCTCAAGAATGTGCAAGGCATGCACCAGCCCGCTCTCTTTATTCCGAGGCAAATCGATTTGGGAAATATCCCCGGTTATGATGGCATTAGTCCCTTCTCCCAAACGAGTAAGAAACATCTTCATCTGTTCCTTGGTGGTATTCTGGGCTTCATCCAATATCACCACCGCATTCTGTAAGGATCTTCCCCTCATATACGCCATTGGAGCTATTTCAATGCTTCCGCTGTCTTCAAGTCGATGGATGTTTGCCGGCGAAATCATTGACTCCATAGCATCATACAAAGGCTTGAGATAAGGATTGATCTTCTGGGATACATCACCAGGTAGAAAACCAAGATTTTCACCGGCCTCGATGATCGGACGGGTAAGGATCATTTTCTGTTTTTTCCCGGTAAGCAACAAACTCAAGGCATAGATAACTGCAAGATATGTTTTGCCTGTACCGGCAGGACCGATACCGAAGACTATCTGATTTTGTTCCATGGAGAGCAAATACTGTTCCTGATGAGGTCCTTTAGAATAAATGAACCGATTCTGGATACATATAGACGGTTTGGCTTCTTCAACTGGTTTCTGAGCCAATTCCATGACCGGTTGATAGTTCTTCAGACTCTGATATTCCATGAAGATTTCTGCTTCAGAGATTCCTTCTTTCTTGTCGGCCATTTCTTTCAATCGACTGACCAGTGAAGTGAATCTTGCACCTCTTTGTTCATCCTTATCTGTACAAGCAAGTAAATTTCCCTTTACGTAGAGTTCACACCCAAGGAGCGCTTCCATATAAGGCAAGTTTCGGTCATTGATACCACAAACCCTACCCATCTGTTCTTCATTCACAAAATGTACAAAACTATCCATCTCTAATCCTATGACGAGCTGGTTCTGCTCCAGATATCGGCGCTCTCAGTCCAACTCTCATCCACCTTAAGCTCAGGAATCGTATTCCACTGTAAGAAAACTGAAACGATTGGAACCCAGCTATATTGGTTGTTCGATAATACAACACTTCCAGTGTATTTACAATTCAGAGACCAATCTTCCATATAATGCTTCAATTCCAAGGATATGGAATTCATATTGAATTGTGTACTGCTTCTACCATCACCAAAGAAATCAAAGGATCGCTGCAGGTCTTCCCAAAGCAGAGGCAAGGAAAAATTCCCCGCAGTATCATAATACGTGAAGAAACCTGAATTGGAACTCTTGACAGCGAAGGTGAAATCCAAGAACTTTGCTATGGAGAAGCCTAAGTTTGCTGTAATGCTGAATGAAGTTGCATAGGTGTCAATGAAATCGATGACCAAGGTGCTGTCGATTCCAAATTTCAACGCCATTCTTTGCTTCCACCAAGAATATGTAAACTCTTTTATTGCTATCTTTGTGGTGAGCTTTGACATTTCCAATGCATCGGATGGACCCGCATAGACCAAAGTCGATGTAATATGTGTGAGCGATACCGTTGTTGAGATGTTGTTGAAATAGTTTGGTCCATACGAGGAAGAAAGAGCCTCAAATGAAAAACTTTCCTGTATGGACAATCTTTTTTCAAAGAGGTCCAGTTTCCCTGAACCAGTCAAAGAGAAAGGATCCCAATAGGAATTGAGCAAATCGGCAAACTGATACTTTCCTGTTACACTAAAGGAGATCATCGAACCACTGAATTGCATTGAGGAAGTAAGCAAATCTTTA
>Ga0172377_10002370_pt1 | contig 19207 bp, 14 predicted proteins | sample Pumphouse3metaG_FD_119749 | JGI IMG/M metagenome (GOLD analysis project Ga0172377, IMG submission 119749) | Leachate microbial communities from a municipal landfill in Southern Ontario, Canada - Pumphouse #3 metaG | ecosystem: Engineered > Solid waste > Landfill > Unclassified | place: Canada...
AATCCACTAGATATTAAGTTATCGACTGAAAGTTAGTTCGATATCTTAATGTTGAGAAAAAATATTTTATAACCATGTCAAAATTAATATACGGGAGAAATCCAGTATTGAGTTCCCTCGGCGAAAATCGCGTTGAGAAGGTTTTTATTGATGTTCGTTTTAGCGATCAGGAAATAATCAAAAAACTCAGCGCGAAACGAATTTTGATTGAAAAGGTTTCGACAGTTAAACTCGATGAACTTTCCAATCAGGGTCTCCATCAGGGCATCGTTGCCTCAGTTCTTGATTTTCGCTACTATTCGCTCGAAGAAATTTTAGGTGCTTCAAAAGGAAAGAAATTCCCATTATTGATTATTCTGGATTCACTTAAGGATCCACACAATCTTGGGGCAGTCTTGCGAACATGTGATGCTTTTGGCGTTGATGGCGTTATTATCAAAAAGCATGGACAAGTACCTCTTAATGCAACGGTAGCAAAGGTTTCGACAGGGGCAATTGATTATGTCAAAGTATGCGAAGCCACGAACCTTAGTATTGTTATTCAAAAACTAAAAGATAATGGTTTCTGGATTGTGGCAAGTGATAGTCAGGCCCAAATGTCATATGAGCAAATCGATGCTCAAAGACCCTTGGCTCTCATTCTCGGAAGCGAGGGCGAAGGCGTTAGTGGTCTCTTAGTAAAAAGAAGTGACTACATCATTAAAATTCCGATGTTAGGTCACGTCAATTCATTGAATGTTTCGGTCGCCGCCGGAATTCTAATCGCTAGTATTATCGCAAAGCGATAGTTCTCTTGTAAGGAGGATAAATGACACATTCACAAGTTTGCGACGAACAACTAATTTTGTGCTATCGGCAAAATTCAAAAGAAGCCTACGACATATTACTAAACCGCAAACATAACTCTTCTTTGCCGCTACTTAAAAAATATGCTACCCAATGTAAACCATTCGGGGTTGAAATGAGTGACATATATGCGATTTTTCTTGAATCATTTCATAAGGCAATCTTGCGTTTTGTTTTCGAAAAGATAATGTTTCAAACCTACTTTTTGAAAGTACTAAACCGTGATCTTGCGAATTTTGCTCGCACGATTTCTAATCCGAATAGTGCTCGCAACAATTGTTTTAGCCTCGACGCTACGGTGGGACACGACACATCACTAACTTTTCATGATGTCTTGAGCGATGCGTCGCAAAAAATTGATGCTCGAAGTTATGTCAAAGTCAATGCTGCCTATAATTTAATAAATGGCGAGCCCAAGAATAATCGCGAAGAAACTGTAAAACGCATAATAATTTTGAAAGCGGCCGGATATTCAGTAATTGAAATCGCTAACCTTACAAATCTTAAGCCCGCTTCGATTCGACGCCGAATAAATGGTTTTTATGACGATGAGCTTGCTGACAAGCTTAAAAAATGTCTCATGTGAGCGCGTCCGCATTCATTTATTGACAGACCTTGTTTGCAATGCTATATTTTGTAGGCAAGGTAAGGATAGGATAATAAAAATGATGCGTCAAAAAATTATTTTAATCTGCTCGATTTGTTTGAATCGTAACTACACGGCAACAAAGCGGAAAGATGCCACGACAGGCCGGATCGAAATGAAAAAGTTTTGTCCGCATTGTAATGCCCACACCTTACATAAAGAAAGTAAATAGGAGGCTAGTTTATGGGAGTTAAAAAATATACGGCCGAAGTAATCAAAGAAGGAAAACGCGTCCGTTGGCCAAAGCGCGAAGAATTATTACCGACGATTATCGTCGTTGTGGTAATTGCTGCCTTTGCTGCGATTTTTCTAAGTCTTGAAGATTGGGCTGCCGGTTCGCTTCTACAAACCTTAAAAGACGCTTTCGCGGAATGGAGTAAATAACTATGGGACCAGAATTAGGAAAAAAGCAGTGGTATATTGTAACTGCTTATTCGGGACACGAAAATAAAGTTGCAGAAAATCTCAAAACGAGAATCACACGTATGAATCTCGGCGACTATATTTTTAAAGTGCTCGTTGCTGAACAGGAAGTAAATGTTTTAAAAGATGGTCTACCGACTGGAAAAACGAAAATGAAGAATTTATATCCTGGATATATTTTTGTCGAGATGGTTATGACTGACGAATCATGGTTTATGGTTCGTAACACTCCTGGCGTTACCGGCATTGCTGGTTCATCGGGCGGTGGCCAAAAGCCCACGCCTGTCACCCGCGAAGAGATTGAGCCCGTCTTGAAAAGAATGGGTATCATTGACGAATCGATGTATGAACGTTACAACGTAGGTGATCTCGTTAAAGTCATTCACGGACCGCTTGAAGGAACTGAAGGTCACATTTTATCTATTGATAAGGATACCGGCGCTTGTCGCGTCGAAACCGTCTTCTTTGGACGACCGACCCCTGTCGATGTCGAATTCAGCGAAATCGAAAAAATATAATGAAAGTCCCCGAAAGGGGATTTTTTGTTAGCATATCGCTTGTTTGTAATACTTCTTTGTAATAACTTAATGTTGCGTGCTTAAGCACGATTTTTAGGGGAATTATATATGAAAAAAATTGTATATACTGTCGAAGGACTTGACTGCGGTAACTGCGCAGCTAAAATTGAACGACATTTAAATAAGGATAACTCCATTGCTCATGCGAGCTTAGATTTTGCCAGCGCTCGACTTTATGTCACATATAAAGAGCAGACATATAATCTACAGGAAATTTCAGCAAAAATAAAAGAAGTTAATGACGACAATCTAAAGATTGACTACCCTGAAAAACTAAGTGGGGAGAAGAAGAAAGTGATGAGTAAAAAGATACTTTCGATCATTTTTCGTCTTGGCATTTCAACTATTTTACTGCTTACTGCGACCTTCTTTATCCCTCACGATTTGCTTTGGCTGCAAGTCTTAATATATTCCATTTCATTAATCGTAATTATCTATGATATTACTTGGAAATCGATTGCCAAAATTATTCGTTTACGTAATCCCTTGGACGAAAACCTTCTTTTAACAATTTCGGCGGTTGGCGCTTTCCTCATGGGCCTTCCGATATTGGGTTCTCATGGGGAATATATCGAAGGGATTATGATTATCGGCTTTTATCAGATTGGTCAGATTTTTGAGGAAATCGCTATATTAAAATCCCGCCAAGCGATTACAAACGCCGTTGATTTACGAGGCGATACCGCCAACTTATTAAATGATGATGAAGTCAAAGTTGTTCATCCCAATGAGTTAAAAATTGGCGATAAAATCGTTGTTAAAGTCGGAGAGATTATCCCTGTTGATGGTCTTGTTACTAATGGTGAAGGGACACTTGATACGTCAAGTCTGACAGGGGAATTTATTCCAGTCAATATAATTGAAGGCGAAAAAGTATTAAGCGGAAGTATCTTAAAAACCGGTTCTTTGACATTGCTCGTTGAACGGCAATATGAAGATAGCGCAATTGCAAAAATTCTTGAATTAGTAACTAGTAGTGGCGAAAGAAAATCGAGTGCCGAGAAGTTTATTACCAAGTTTGCCCGCTTTTATACGCCCATCGTAATGATGCTCGCCATTCTTGTGGCGCTTGTTCCGCTTGTTATTCCGGGTCAGGATTTTAAAGACTGGATATATAACGCTTTGTCGGTTTTAGTTGTTTCGTGTCCATGTGCTATCGTTATCTCGGTTCCGCTTGCCTTCTTTTCAGGCATCGGATTAGCCAGTAAAAAAGGCATCATTATTAAGGGTTCAAATTATCTTGATGAACTAAGTAAATTGGGCTTTATTTTAACTGATAAAACCGGCACTCTTACGTATGGATATTTTGAAGTTAAGAAAGCCATTCCGGTCGGGCTAAGTGAAGAGTCTTTTTGGGACTATCTAATGGCTGTCGAAAGTCAATCGAATCATCCAATCGCCAAAGCTATTCTGCATAGCCATAGGCGGCAAAAAACGCATAAATTGCAGGAAAATTATCGTGAATTACCGGGTTTTGGTGTAGAAACAACTTACCAAAATCACCGTATATTAGCGGGCAGGCCATCATTTCTTAATGAGGCTAAAATTGACGTACCGGAAGTAGATGAAGTTGGCACTGTTATCTACCTAGCAGTTGATGGTAAATACGCCGGATACGTCGTCTTAAATGACACCGCTAAAGTCGATTCGAAATCGATGGTTGAAAGCTTGAGAAAAATGGGCATCAAAACCATTCTTCTTTCCGGTGATAAAAAAGATAACGCCGCTTTGATTGCCAATGAATTATCGATCGACGAACATTATGGCGCGCTCACTCCTGAAGACAAGTTGACCATTCTTGAATCGTATCTTGAAAAAGAAAACAAGGGCGTGGGATTTGTTGGCGACGGGGTCAATGATGCGCCTGCGATTATACGTAGTGACGTCGGTTTCGCCATGTCGGGTATCGGCAGCGACATCGCCGTGCAAAATGCCGAAGTTATAATCGTCAACGACAATCCGATGAAAGTCGTTGATGCTATTCGCATTTCGAAAATGACAAGAGCGGTGGCGATTTTCAATATCGTTTTTTCACTTGTTGTCAAGTTCTCGATAATGGTGCTGATTATTGCTGGGCTACTTGGCGAAATGCAAATGACAATTGCCATGCTGGCCGATACCGGTCTAACTGTTTTGATGATTATCAATTCTCTCCTTCTTCTGTATCGGAAGATATAATTTCTTGAGATTTTTTAATATTTAAAAATATTATATATTTTTTATTACGACGAACTGTGACGATTCGTCCATTTTTGCTTGGACGCGTCAAAAATTCCTTGTATGTGTGCGTGGTATTTGGTAAAATACTTCAGCGTGTGCTCTTGAGTGTAGACACAATGAGCGCTCGCAGTCTTGTGTGGAAGGATGCACGATTCATCCCTCGACCACAACACGGACAACAAATTCAACACAAAGGAGGAATGTCACGTGAGTAAAAGAATCGCCAAAGTCGTGAAGATGGAATTACCTGGCGGCGAAGCCAAACCTGGACCAAAACTCGCTTCAGCCGGAGTCATCATGCCGAAGTTCTGTACGGACTTCAATGCTAAGACCGCCGACCGTCGCGGTGAAACCGTTCCGGTTATCATCACAGCCTATGAAGACAAATCGCATGATTTCGTCATCAAAACAGCGCCTGTCGCCGAACTTCTAAAGAAGGCCGCCGGCATCGCCAAAGGTTCCGCAAACCAGAAAACTACTAAGGTTGGACACATTAGTAAAGCCAAATTGCGGGAAATCGCCGAATACAAAATGCCTGATCTCAATTGCAATGATATGGATGCCGCTCTCAAGGTTATTGAGGGCTCAGCTCGTAACATGGGCATCACGATCGACGATGATTAGTGGGAGGGTTAAAACCCGTATGTACCACCTAGGAGGAAAAAAATGAAAGTAGGTAAAAAATACAAGGTCGTCGCAGAACTTGTCGATGCCACTAAACTCTACACCATCGAAGAAGCTGCTGAACTTGTCAAAAAAACTTCAACCGTGAAGTTTGACGCTACCATCGATGCTTCTTTCCGGCTTAATGTTAATCCCAAACAAGCGGATCAACAAATTAGAGGTACGATTAATCTGCCTCACGGTAACGGCAAGACCAAACGGATACTAGCCGTCACTAATAAAGTCGAAGACGCGAAAGCGGCCGGTGCGGATTTCGCCGGGGGCAAAGAAATGCTCGAAAAAATTCAAAAAGAAAACTGGTTTGATTTTGATGTCATCGTCGCCACACCTGATATGATGGGCGAACTTGGCAAAATGGGTCGTTTACTCGGACCGAAAGGTTTGATGCCAAACCCCAAAACCGGCACTGTCGCCGTTGATATCGCCAAGGCTGTTCAAGATATCAAACGCGGCAAAGTCGAATATCGTGTCGATAAAGACGGTAATGTCCACGTCTCCATCGCTCGCGTGAGCTTCGATACCAACAAGATTGTTGATAATTTAACCGCTCTATGCGATTTGATTGTCAAGGTCCGTCCATCAAGCGTGAAAGGCGCGTACATTAAAAACGCTGTCATTCATACGACTATGGGACCATCGATTAAGATTACATTCGCTGGTCGCTAGTCACAATTTAGGAAGCACAATATACCATAGACAGCAACGGCCAAGGGGCTTAATCAGGTTGCCGAGGTAGATAAATATACCCAAATATGGGTCATCACTCAAAGTATATTGGAGCCTCATAGTCGAAAAACTAATAAAGGAGGTGAAGAACAAGATGAATAACGAAGTCTTAAAAGCCAAAGAAGCAGTTGTTAACGAACTTAAAGACAAACTGTCTAATTCGCAAACGCTAGTCGTCTTTGAATACCGTGGCATGAACGTTCAAGAAATCACGGCTCTCCGTCGCGCTTTGCGCGCTGAAGGCACGGAAATTGGCGTTTATAAAAACACGATGCTCGAAAGAGCGGCCGAAAGCCTTGGTCACAAAGATTTATTTCCACACCTAGTTGGTCCGAATGCATTTGCATTCTCAAGCGATGTTATCGCTGGGCCTAAAATTCTTGCTAAATTTGCTAAGCGCAATGAAAAGCTAGTAATTAAGGGTGGAATCGTCGAAGGCCGAGTCGTTGACGCCAAACAAATGATCGCTCTGGCTGCATTGCCGGGACGCGATGGTTTAATCTCTATGTTCTTATCGGTGCTCCAAGCACCAGTCCGCCAATTTGCGTGTGCCGTTCAAGGCATCGCGGACAAAGCCAATTAACGCCACTATAGGAGGAAAATCAAATGGCTAAATTAACCAAAGAGGAAATTATTGCCTCATTAAAAGAAATGACCGTTCTTGAACTCAATGAACTCGTCAAAGCAGTTGAAGAAGAATTCGGTGTTACTGCTGCTGCTCCTGTTGCTCTTGCCGCTGCACCAGCCGAAGAAGAAGAAGAAAAGAAAGGGCCAACCGATGTCAATCTTGTTCTCAAGGCTATCGGAATGTCCAAAGTTGCCGTTATCAAGGCTGTCCAGGCTATTACTGGCTTAGGACTTATGGATGCCAAAAAATTAGTTGATGGCGCTCCAGTTAATATTAAAGAACACATCTCGCCAGTTGAAGCCGAAGAGCACAAGAAAGCTCTCGTCGCTGCCGGCGCCGAAGTCGAAATCAAATAACGATTCGATTACACATCCGCTTACATTAGGCGGATTTTCGGCTTTTTAGAGCTCAAGAAGCCAAGCGCAATATAGTAGAAGCGGGAGCAAAATTATCGCTCCCGCCTCTAAAAAGCGCACTCTATCCGATCCGAGTCACAGCCTTCGAAGTGACATATAAACGAAGGATTAAATGATTCAATTGTGATTTCCCAAACGAAAGAATGGTTAGGCGAAGTCGGCAAATTGATGGCGGTTTGCCTCCGTGGGGTAACAGGCATTAAGTCAGTTGCAAGGCAAACAAAATAAGAAAAGGAGCCATTACATGAGTAATATTGAAAAAAAGCACAAAATGCTTCCGAATAATCGTATTGATTATTCAAAAATTTCGGGAACGCTACCGCTTCCATATCTCGCTGAGATTCAAACCGAATCATTCACTTGGTTTAAGGAAGAAGGTCTCCATGAAGTTTTAAAGGAAGTCTTCCCTATTGAAAACTATAACAACGACGCTCGCATTCGCTATAAGGAATGCCGTCTTGAAAAACCTGATTATACATATCTTGACTGTAAAGAACGCGATTTAACTTATAGTTCCGCTCTTCGCGTGAAGTTACAGCTCGAACTTGTTAAAACTGGCGAAATTAAAGAGGCCGAAGTTTTTATGGGCGATTTACCCTTGATGACCGATAGCGGCACGTTCGTTGTTAACGGCGCCGAAAGAGTTATCGTCTCACAACTCGTTCGTTCACCGGGTGCTTACTTAAGTAAAAACCTCGAAAAGACCGGTAAATACACTTACAACGCGGATTTAATTCCGACGCGCGGTACATGGCTCGAATTTGAAGCCGATCAAAAAGATTTGATTTGGGTTCGCATTGACCGTCAGCGCAAAATGAGCGCGACCGTCTTGCTTAAAGCCTTAGGTTTTGAAGACCCTAAGGACTTAATTAGTCTCTTTGGGGACCGCCAATTACTTCATAATACCATCGAGAAAGATAAAGACATTAAAACCTCTCGCGATGCATTAGTGGAAATTTTTAGAAAATTGAAACCTGGCGAACCAATTACTAACGAAGGCGTCAAAAACTTCATCATTCAAAAGTTTTTCGACATTAAACGTTATGATCTCGGACGGGCCGGTCGTTTTAAATATCGCAACAAACTTGGGATTTATAACCGTTTAGGCGGTCGCATTTTGGCCCAAGACCTCATCTCACATGATAAGAAAGTCATTTTTAAAAAAGATTATTGTCTCACCAAAGAAGATGTTGATTATCTACGCGACATTGAATTCTTTGAAAAAGGCGCACACCAAAAGACTTTAAAAATTAACAAAGATCTCGATACGCACGGCATCGTCAATGTTGTCAGCGTTTATATTGGCGACAAGAAGAGTGTTAAGGCAAATATTATCGGTACCGATTTGAATCAAACTATTTCTCGCGTAACGGTTTCTGATATCGTCGCCACCTTCTCATATTTTATGAATGTGATTGATGGTTTTGGCGACACTGATGACATCGATCACCTTGGTAATCGCCGCATTCGCTGTGTTGGCGAATTAATTCAAACCCAATTTCGGATTGGCTTAACTAAAATGGCTAAGACGGTCCAACAAAAAATGTCGATTTCCGAAATGGAAAGCGTCAGCGTCCAATCTCTAATTAATATTCGTCCGTTAACTTCAAGCATTCGCGAGTTTTTTGCGAGTTCGCAGCTTTCGCAGTTTATGGATCAAACCAACCCGTTAGCTGAACTTGCTAATAAACGTCGTTTATCAGCGCTTGGACCTGGTGGCTTAACGCGTGATCGTGCGAGCATGGACGTTCGTGATGTTCACCATACGCATTATGGTCGCATATGTCCAATTGAAACACCTGAAGGTCAAAATATCGGTCTGATTAATAACCTGGCGACTTATGCCAAGATTAACAAATATGGTTTTATTGAAACTCCTTATCGTCGCGTGGATAAAAAAGTCCATCGCGTTTTGGAAGATTCTGAATATTTATCGGCTGATATGGAAAGAACTCACATCATCGCCCAAGCTAACGTTCGCTTAGACGAAGATGGTATCATTCTTGACGACTTTGTTGTGGCCCGCCACGATGGAAGAAATATCATGGCTCGCAAGGAAGATGTCGATTATATCGACGTCAGTCCAAAACAAATCGTCTCCATCGCTTCAGCCTGTATTCCATTCTTGGAAAATGATGACACTACGCGTGCTCTCATGGGCGCAAACATGCAGCGGCAAGCGCTACCTTTAATTAAACCGACCGCACCGCTTGTCGGTACTGGTATGGAACATATCGTCGCTCGCGATTCTGGTTTAGCTGTTATTTCATCCGGTGAGGGTGTCGTCACTTATGTCGACAGCCGCAGAATCGTCGTTAAAGACAGCAAAAAGAAAAGTAAAACATATCAACTTCAAAAATTCGCTCGTTCCAACCAAGGCACCTGTGTCAATCAAGTGTCCGTTGTAAAAGTCGGGCAAGAAGTTAAACTAGGCGACATTCTCGCTGACGGACCAGCCATGCATAATGGTGACTTGGCTCTTGGCCAAAACGTCACAATCGCTTTCATGACGTGGAACGGCTACAACTACGAAGATGCCGTCATCATGTCCGAAAGACTAGTTAAAGACGATTCTTATACTTCAATTCATATTGAAAAATATGAATGTGAAAGTCGTGAAACTAAACTAGGTGCTGAAGAAATTACGCGCGATGTACCAAATATCAGCGAAGAAGCAAAATCATTCCTCGATGAACGTGGTATCGTCGTTCCTGGCGCCGAAGTTAAAGAAGGCGACATTCTCGTTGGCAAAATTACCCCTAAAGGTGTGACTGAACCTACTCCTGAAGAGAAGCTTTTAATGGCTATCTTCTCGGAAAAGACCAAAGAAGGAAAAGATACTTCGCTTCGTGTTTCTCACGGTGGTGCCGGTATCGTGCTAGATGTTAAAATCTTCTCCCGTAAAAATGGCGACGAACTACCTCCCGGAGTTAATGAAGTAATTCGCGTTTATATCGTCCAAAGACGTAAAATCTCCGAAGGAGATAAGATGTCAGGACGTCATGGTAATAAAGGCGTTATCTCACGCATTTTGCCAGTTGAAGACATGCCGTTTCTTCCCGATGGTACGCCGGTGGACATCATGCTTAACCCGCTCGGTGTTCCTTCCCGTATGAATATCGGACAAATTTTAGAAATTCACTTAGGATTGGCCTGTCAAAAACTTGGCTTAAAATTAGCAACTCCTGTTTTTGATGGCATCACCAATGATGAAATCTTTGATTTGATGAAGCAAGCCGAAATCGCTCCTGACGGAAAGACGATTCTTTATGATGGCCGCACCGGTGAGCGCTTCGATGAACGCATTTCCGTTGGTGTCATGTATATGATTAAGCTCGTCCACATGGTCGATGATAAATTACATGCCCGTTCAACCGGACCTTGTTCGCTCGTCACGCAGCAGCCACTTGGCGGTAAAGCGCAAAATGGTGGGCAGAGATTCGGCGAAATGGAAGTTTGGGCTCTTGAAGCTTATGGCGCCGCCCACACACTCCAAGAATTATTAACGATTAAATCTGATGATCGCGTCGGTCGTAACAAGACTTATGAAGCGATTATTAAAGGATATCCGATTCCGCGTCCCGGAATCCCCGAAGCCTTCAAAGTTCTCACCAAAGAACTGCAAGCACTTGGTATGGATGTCAAGCTGCTCGATAACGATGGCAACAAAATTGATATGGATGCTCTTGCAAAAGAAATCCAAATCGAAGAAAGAAAGTTTAACTCGACGATTCGCACATTGGCCCGAGATGGTGTCGCTGATACCCTCCCTGTCGAAAGCGATGACTACAGCGAGTTAATTAACTAAGGAGGTAGAACAAATGTTTGATGTAACTAAATTAGCCGCTCTTCAAGTCGGCCTTGCCTCCCCCGAGACAATTCGCTCATGGTCTCATGGCGAAGTCTTGAAACCAGAAACAATTAACTATCGGAGCCAAAAACCGGAAGCTCAAGGCCTTTTCTGCGAAAAGATTTTTGGTCCGAGCAAAGATTTCGAATGTCATTGTGGCAAATATAAGAAAAAACGTTTTCAAGGCATCACCTGCGAAAAGTGTGGTGTTGAAGTAATTTCTAAAGAAGTTCGCCGCGAGAGAATGGGTCATATCGAGCTAGCCTCACCTTGTACCCATATTTGGTATCTCAAGGGCATTCCCAGCCGAATCGGTTTAATTCTTGATATTCCACCTAAACAACTCGAAGAAATTAACTATTTTGTCGCCCATGTCTGTTTAGACGCCGGCACAAGTAAAGTTTTAAACTACCGTCAATTCCTTGATGAAAGAACAGCCCGTCAAGAATTCGTGGCCGTCATTCGTGAGTTTCAGCCAAACTTAGATTCTGAGAGTGCTGATTACTTAAAAAGTGTAGATTTAATCGAAAGAATGCAAAACCCAGCCGAAACATTTGATTTCTTCACAGTTTCTGATTTTATTTCTAAATACACTAATGCTGAATTCGGCGAAGGCGCAGCCGCAATCAAACGTCTTCTAAAAGAAGTACATCTTAATAAAGAATTTGAAGACATCAACGCCAAGCTTAAAGATTGCAGCGCTCAAAGCCGGATAAAATTATCCAAGAGACTAGAAGTTATCGAAGCCTTCCGCAATTCCGACAATCGTCCGGAATGGATGGTCCTTGATGTCCTTCCGGTTATCCCCCCGGATTTACGCCCGATGCTTCAACTCGACGGTGGACGCTTTGCGGCCTCCGATCTTAATGATTTGTATCGCCGCGTAATTACCCGTAATACTCGTTTAAAGAAGCTTATTGATCTTAATTCGCCTTACGTCATTTTAATGAACGAAAAGCGTATGCTTCAAGAAGCGGTGGATGCTTTAATTGATAACGGCCGTAGAAATAAACCGGTCGTTGGTTCTGGTAACCGTCCACTTAAATCACTGTCAAGTTCCTTAAAAGGAAAACAAGGCCGCTTCCGTCAAAATTTACTCGGTAAGCGCGTTGACTATTCCGGCCGTTCGGTTATTGCCGTCGGACCTGATTTGAAAATGTATCAATGTGGACTTCCCCGTGAGATGGCTGTTCAACTGTTAAGACCGTTTATCGCTTCAGTTTTGATGAAGGAAAAACACGTCAGCAGTCTCGTCCAAGCTCGTAAGTATATCGATCGTTATGATCCAATCGTTTTAGACGTAATTGAACGAATTATTGGTGATCACCCGGTTTTATTAAACCGCGCTCCAACACTGCACCGTCTCGGCATTCAGGCTTTTCAACCGAAACTTGTCGACGGTCGCGCGATTCGTCTCCATCCATTAGTTTGTACTGGTTTTAATGCAGACTTTGATGGCGACCAAATGGCCGTCCACGTTCCGTTAAGCAAATCGGCGCAACACGAAGCCCTTGAATTAATGCTTGCCAGCAACAACATTCTCGGTCCGAAAGATGGCCGTCCAATCGTTACTCCTTCACAAGACATGGTTCTTGGTAACTACTATTTGACGCTGGAAGAAACCAAAGAACAATTAGGGGCGCGCAGTAAACGCCGCCTTGATAAAGGCGATATCGAAGAATATGAGCGCTTTGCCACTTATGCCAACTCTGAAGCTAAAGTATTCAGAAACATCGATGAAGCCATTCTTGCTTATGAAACCCATCAAGCTCATTTACACAACCGCGTTGCTATTCGCGCTAGTGCTTTAGCCAAGAGCGGATTCACCAAAGAGATGAACGATTCATATCTCATCACGACAGTTGGCAAAATAATTTTTAACCTCATTTTCCCAGCTGATTTCCCATATTTAAACAATGCTACCGCCGAAAACTTAAAAGGTGACTTGCAACAATTCTTTGTTCCAAAAGGAACCGATATTGTCGATTACATTCATCGCCAACCACTAGTTCCTCCTTTTACGAAGAAGCATTTAGGCAATATTATCAACGAAATCTTTAGCCGTTATGGCACCTCAAAAACGTCCGCCGTTCTTGATAAGATGAAAGACATTGGTTTCAAGTACGCGACGATTGCTGGCGTGACTATTTCCATCAGCGACATAAATGTCCTTGGTAGTAAGGATAAAATCCTTGGCGGTGGTGAAGATAAAGTTGAACAAATTAACGAAATGTTCGAACATGGTCTATTGACCGAAAACGAACGTCATAAACACGTCGTCGATGTGTGGACTGATGTCCGTGACCACGTCCAGAAAGACTTGGCGAATCAGTTTGAAAAAGATTCTCGCAACCCGATTTTCATGATGATGGATAGCGGTGCCCGCGGTAATATTTCTAACTTCACTCAGCTTGCTGGTATGCGTGGTTTGATGTCTAACCCAAAAGGCGACACGATTGAACTGCCGATTAAATCATGTTTCCGTGAAGGCTTAACTGTTTCCGAATTCTTTATCGCCACCCATGGTGCCCGTAAGGGCGGAGCCGATACAGCCCTTAAAACAGCTGACTCAGGTTACCTAACCCGTCGTTTAGTCGACGTCAGCCAGGACGTGATTGTCCGCGAGGATGATTGTCATACCGATCACGGTCATGTTGTCTCGGAAATCGTTGATTCCAGTCGCAGCACCATTATTGTTCCACTTTATGACCGACTTGTCGGTCGCTATACGGTTTACAATGTTGTTTCACCAATTACAGGTGAAGTTATTGTGCCTGAAAATACGATGATTGAAGAAGAAACGGCCAAACTAATAATTGATGCCGGTATTAAAGAAGTTGAAATCCGTTCGCTCTTTGGCTGTCAAACTCGTGATGGCGTGTGCCGTCATTGTTATGGACGCAACTTAGCGACCGGCAAAGAAGTAACAATTGGCGAAGCTGTTGGCATTATGGCCGCTCAGTCAATTGGTGAACCAGGTACACAGCTGACGATGAGAACTTTCCATACAGGCGGTGTTGCCGGTACGGATATCACTCAAGGTTTACCCCGTGTGCAAGAATTAGTCGAAGCCCGCGTCCCTAAAGGTGAAGCGATGATTTCGGAAATTACCGGAGTAGTCAGCCATATTGAAGAATCCGGCGGTCGTTATACGGTCGTTGTCAAAAACAATCTTGAAGAAAGAGAATACCTATCGAACTATGGAGCCCGCCTCCGTGTTAAAAAAGGCGATAAAATCTATAATGGTGGTAAACTCACCGAAGGTGCTATCTCACCGAAGAAACTTCTTGAAGTTAGCGACATCGCTGCCGTTCAACGCTACATTCTTAAAGAAATTCAAAAAGTTTACCGTGCTCAAGGTATCGGAATTTCCGATAAACATATTGAAGTAATTATTCGCCAAATGTTGCGCAAAGTCGCCGTTATTGAAGGCGGAGATACGAACATGCTTCCCGGCACGCTTTCCGACCTTGATGAATTCACGGAGAAGAATGAAGAAGCCCTTCTCGCTGGTCGTCACCCAGCTTTGGCAAGACCAGTTATTCTTGGTATTACCAAAGCCTCCTTACAAACCAAATCATTCCTCTCGGCCGCTTCCTTTCAGGAAACGACTAGAGTGCTGACCGATGCGGCGATTAAGGCCAAGATTGATGTTCTTCATGGTCTCAAAGAAAACGTCATCACTGGAAAACTAATTCCGGCAGGACGTGGATTACATACTGACGAAGAAGAGGAAGCGTTAGTTAAAAGTTTCTCTGTTCATGAAAAAATGAAGGAAGTCAAACAGCAATATATTGAGATTCACGATCGTCCAGACGATCTCGAATAGCAAATGATTAGGCGGTTTATACCGCCTTTTCTTTTTATAAAAAAAATGAAAAATCATGTAAATAAATTGACAACCACAACTCGTTTGTTATAATTACTACACTTATATTAGATTTATCTAAGTTGATTAAACATTTATTTTAGTTGCTTAGAGGAATATGAAGAAAAGGAGTGCTTATTATGAAAATAAACAAATTAATGGCAATGAGTCTGCTTTCGGTTATCGTCTTAGCGAGTTGCGGTCCGGAAGTCATCGTCGAGAATTTTTATCGCTTCAGCGAAAAACCAGCGGTCGCTACTTTGCGCCAAGCTCGTAAAGGAACTTACAAAAGCGATATGCCGACGATTGGAGATTCACGTGTTTTGGTTCTTCCAATTGAATTTTCCGATTACCCAGCCTCAGGACTTTTGCGTGGAACCGATGGTGCCCATGAAGATATCGAAAAGGCTTATTTTGGTGAATCTGAAGACACACAGTGGGAGTCACTCAAGAGTTATTACTACAAGTCTAGTTATGGGAAAGTGAATATTTCCGGACGCGTTTTACCGTGGTTTAGGCCGACGGATCCGAATAATCCGGAAAAATGGTTTTCAACCGAAGAAATTATCGACAATTACGGTACCTCGCAAGGCGACACTGGTATTTCCCGCCTTATTATGGGCTGGGCATACACATATTACTGGATGGGTGCTTATAGCCAAATTAATAATGATGAAGGCATTCCATATGCTAGCGCTAGTGAGTTTATGAAAGACTTTGACGGTGATGGCGATGGTTTCATTGATGTTATTCAAATGGTTTATTCAGCCCCAATTCAACATTTAAACAGTGATTTATTCTGGGCTTTCAGGTCGGCTGATTCCTCAACAAACGCTAATGTCAGAACACCGAACATCTGCGGTTTTGTCTGGCTTGGTTATGATTTTCTTCATGATAATGGCTATTATGACAATTTAGGTGTTTATCATAATTGGACGGATGAAGAAATCATTAATGGTACCGCCAAAATTGATGCCCATACGATCATTCACGAAAGTGGTCACGCTTTAGGTGCAGACGATTACTACACTTATGATAGTGGCAATGATTGGGGTGCTTTGGGTGGAACAGATATGATGGACTATAACATCGGTGATCATAATGCCTATACCAAATCTATCTTTGGTTGGTCAGATCCAATTGTCGTTACGGGAGAAGGCGAAGTTACCCTCGAGTCGTTTACCGATACAGGCGATGCAATTTTACTACCTGCTTATAAAGAAGATGGCCAAGTTAACAATTCGCTGATGGATGAATACATCATGATTGAATACTATCGTCCGACCGGACTTAATGAGATGGATGCGACCTATAATTATACTGGCAATTATCCAAAGATGCCGGACATTCCGGGCATTCGTGTTTATCATGTTGATTCACGTCTTGGTCTTTTTACTTATAGTAATACTAACGTCTGGCAATTTGTTCGTTATGTTTCGTTTGTTTCCGGGACTGATGATAATTCCTATATTGGCATCGCTAACTCAAACACTAAATCTTCTAGTGCTGTTTCCGCCAATAAACTGATTCATGCTTTGGAAGTAAGCGGTCAAAACACTTTGAAAAATACATCATTCGCAGCTCGTTACAGTTCGAGTATGATGTGGCAAGAAGGAGACACCTTTGGAGTTGATACATTCATTGATTTCAAACTTAATAATGGTGAGTATCTTGGCTATAAATTCGAAGTTAAATCGATGAACGACACCGAAGTCAAAATCGAGTTCAGCCTCACGTAATCATTCATTCATAACCCTCTGCGAAATCGGAGGGTTTTCTTTATGAAATGTGTTATTATTGCTTCGTTTTTCAATCAATGCTATCTTTAGATAGATACATTTATGAAAAACAAACTTGCCATTTTATTTCTTCTTCCCATAACCCTTGCTGGCTGTGGGTCTCTTTCTTCTTCCTCGTCTTCTTCCTCAAGCGAAGTTCCTGTTTTTGAGGCATATTATCAAGCTCCAAATCAGCGGCTGACTTATTATGATGTTTCTCGAGCCGGAGAGATGGATAGTCTTCCCGCTGTTGGCAACGTTAAATTGCTTGTTATTCCTGTTATCATCGAAGGTTATGAAGAAAACGCTACGAGCGAAGTTCATGACAGTATTCAAAAAGTAATGTTTGGACAATCAAGCGATACGAGTTGGGAATCGGTCGCAAGTTATTATTATAAATCTAGTTACGGAAAACTTTCGTTAAATGGTGAAGTAACACCATGGTTTGATTCTGGTTATTCACAATCCTATATGGATAATCTTGAAAGACGGGGCAATGATTCAACATCACTTTTACTTGATGACGCGATTGACTGGGTTCGAGATTCGCAACCCAATATCGACTTAAGCGAATACGATAATGATAATGACGGTCATCTTGACGCCGTGTGGATGATCTATTCGGCCCCTTCGCAAACTAGCGACGTTTTTTGGGCTTTCGTCTATTGGAATTATCGCAATCAAAATAATAAGAGCACTATGAATCCGACTCCCTTTACTTATGCCTGGGCAAGTTATGACTTCATGTACGATGGTTATGGTAGCAATGGAATTGACGCGCATACCTATATTCATGAAACAGGCCATCTCCTCGGTTTGGATGACTACTATGACTATGATGGAAGAAGCTCACCGATGGGGGCAATCGACATGATGGATAATAATATCATCGATCATAACGGATATTCTAAATTCGCTCTCGGCTGGACTAATCCGTATATCGTCACTGGTGATGCTGATATTCAATTACAACCAGCCTCATTGAGTGGACAATCGATTCTTTTATCTGCTGATTGGAACGGCAACCCTTTTGACGAGTACTTATTACTTGAACTTTATACTCCTGATGGACTAAACGAAAAAGATTCTTTAACGCCCTATCCCGATAACGGACGAAGGGGATTTACAATTCCTGGCGTGCGCATGTACCATGTTGATGCTAGGCTGTATGATTCATCTCAAAATGAATATGTCGATGATTTATCATCGTCAAATACCTATATTGGCGCTTCTAATTCTTCTTCTTTGTCTTATCTAGAAAAAAATAGCACGCGCTTTAAACTTTTATCGCTTATCGACGCGGATAAAAAAGTGACATACTTAAGCAATCCGATTGCCGTTGCCTATGATAGTTCTCTTTTTGTCACAGGTGATATGTTCGACTTTGAAAATTATAAAACCGCTTTTCCTTTTGGCACCAAAAACAAGATGAATGACGAAACAACTATGCCTTTTAGTATTGAGTTCAGTGAGGTCAATTCAGAATTTGCTCAATTAAAAATACGACTTATGTAATTTATATAGTAAGAGAGCTTGTTAAACATGAAACAAAAATTAATGTATCTATCTAGTCTACTTGCGATTGTTTTAAGCAGTTGTACTTTTTCTTTTTATTCAAGTGGCGATGCCAGCGGCGGTGAAAACGACTCGTCAGATGATGCTTCAAGTGAAACCGACGTCGACACTAGTTCAGATACTGGCAGTGACACTTCAAGCGATACCTCTACAGGCACGAGCCACCCAACAAGTTCAACATCTGGCGAAAGCGAAGGCTGGGATAATTATTATCGGCCCGCAGTTGTCGACCCTAATTTTAAATATCAAGACTTGCATAAAGTCACTGGGTACAATGCTATTCCCTCACCACGAACTGATTTAAATATCCTTGTCATCCCGATTGAGTTTAGCGACTATACTTTTTCTTCTCAAACTATCACGGACATAAATACGGTTTTTAACGGAACCTCCGCGCAAACTAATTACTGGGAATCAGTGTCGTCTTTCTATGAAAAATCAAGCTTTGGTAACTTGGATCTATCATTTACCGTCGCTCCTAAATACAACACAGGCTACACTGTTTCCGAGGCCGCGGATCCAAATCACTATTCAACTCAATATTTTTCCACTAGTTTGCTGAGAGAATCCGTAAGCAATTATAAGAGCGTAAACGGAAGCGCCTCGACACAGCAATTTGATTCTGATACCGATGGTTATATTGATGCGGTATGGATGATTTATAGTTGTCCAAATTATAGTAATTCCAATACAATACGTAATATTTCCACCGACTATTGGGCTTATGTTACTTGGGATTACAATCAATCCCCATCAACAAACAGTCCCAACCCCAATGTTTACGCCTGGGCCAGCTATGACTTCATATATGAAAGTGGCACGACAAAAAGAGACGCTCACACATACATTCATGAAACCGGCCATTTATTAGGACTTGATGATTATTACAATTACGACGATGATAGCGATTATAAGCCAACGGGTGGAATCGACATGATGGACTACAATGTCACCGATCATAACGTTTGG
>Ga0172377_10002372_pt1 | contig 19199 bp, 14 predicted proteins | sample Pumphouse3metaG_FD_119749 | JGI IMG/M metagenome (GOLD analysis project Ga0172377, IMG submission 119749) | Leachate microbial communities from a municipal landfill in Southern Ontario, Canada - Pumphouse #3 metaG | ecosystem: Engineered > Solid waste > Landfill > Unclassified | place: Canada...
ATGCATCATCAAAAATCGTCCTTATCGCCGATGCTCTAGGACTCGGGTTCTTTACCGCCATTGGAGCGTCTAAAGCAGAATTCGCGAATGCCGGCCCCCTCGCCATAATCTTACTCGCAACACTTACTGCCGCTGGCGGAGGACTACTTCGGGATATGCTCGTAAGCGAAATTCCGCAGGTTCTCAAAAGCGATTTTTACGCAACGGCCGCCATCGCCGGCGGCATTCTATTTGTCCTGCTTGATAAATTTGGAGTTTCATCTTTGGATGTAAAGATGGCTACCGTTACTCTTTTCACATTTGCACTCCGGATTATAGCTATGCGCAAAAACTTTCAGCTTCCAAAAGCGGAATGAATATCCATATACAAAGTAACGACAAAAACGCCCCGCAAAAGCGGGGCGAAATCCATAAAGGAAAAAACATTAGAGAAAGACTTCTATACCGCCGCGGCATTTCTCCCAAGCAGGATCCTTCGCCACAAGCATATTGAGCAATCTTTCGTAAGTCGCTGTCGTTCCAAAGCCCTTCCATAGACGACGTTCGACATTCTCACCAGAATCCTTGTCTATCGTCGTAATCGTATCGTAATAGGCCTTGTCATCCTTGAATTCAGAAACGAGAATGTTTTTTAAACAATCACTGTAAATATGCGAAGCATATTTCAAAACAGAATTATTAAAATCCAATTCATTATTCACCAAATAATCAAAGTCGCGGAGAGGCTCTCCATAAACAAGCCAATGGCGAAGAGCAAGGGCAACAACCACATCACGCACCGCTCCACGGAACATGAACTTGTCTTCCAAGCGCCCGTTCCACGTAATTTTCGTAAGCGGGTTGTCGTCATTTGCTTCAATGGAAACTCCCTTACCTGGAATCACATTGCGAATCTTGATCGGCAAGCGAGTCAAAAGCTGCCACGCTTTAGTGCACGCAATCGTCCTACGCACGAACTCGCGCTCTTTCGTCGGCGTTACGCGGAGAAAAGCACCAAAGCAACGCTGATAAAGGCTTTCCTTGTCAAAGATGCAATCTGGAGAGCGGCTTTCCGAAATCTTGCCATCCATCATAAACAAGGTCTTGGCAAGTTCCGGACGCATACGCACTTCCAACTTGCGGGTACGCGCTTTCAGACGCACGCCATCCTTATAGACGTAAGTAAATCCTTCTTCTTGATAACGCTGCCAAATAAAGAACTGCAAATCGTCTGCTGCGCGGAGATGGTAGCTGAACACTGGATTCTGACGATTGTTCGCCATCGTTACTTGGCGAAGGAACGTATCCGCCCCAGCATAAGGTACGACGACCTTCACAAGGACGTGCGGATTGACGGGGTTCTTGCTTTTCTTAAAATACTGTTCGTAAGTAAAGAGGCTCTGAGCTCCATTAATAATTTTCGGACGTTCAATCTGGAGCACTTTTTTCCCATCCCGGTCTTTCAAACGAAGATCGTCTCCCGTAAGCGTCATGCCATTATGAAGGAACGGAAAATCCGTTGCATCATTAGCCTTTTCCATTTCTTGGAAAGCATCGATCAGCGCGGCGTTCGTATGCGTCAAATTACCAAGGTAAGTACGGATGTTGCTCGAAACAATAGCCATATTGTGCTTTGTCTTTAAGCGCTTTCCCAAAGCCTGGTGATAATCGAAAATCGTACGGATGGGGCAAAAACCGACAAAGAGTTCCCCACGTCCACTGGTCATATGGAGCGGAGTCGTTTCCATCTCAATGTCAAGCTTATCGTCATTATTGCGAAGATCCTTCGTCAAATCATCATGCTCAGCGACAATTTCCAATTTAGCATGCACTTCTGTTTTCCAGACGCTGAGCTTGCGGCGCATATCCTTAAGCGTCCGTTCCATTTCAGCATCTGTAATGTCGCGACTCGAAAGCGTGCGCAGAACCGTTATTTCCAACGTCTGCATATAAGGGCGGGAAGCCGGAAGATCTTCATCCTCCTCTTCCGTATCTACGTTCAAAACATCCCACGGATCCGCCTCTTCGCGAAGTGACATAAAAAATTGATTTTCCGGATCGCTTGTGCGGAAAACAGCCACCTGCAGCTGTTTCAAATCTCGGGAAAGATTGCGGATCGCCATTTCAAGCGGAGTCGTTTCATCAATAAAAATAAAGAGCTCGAGGAATCCTTGAGAATACTGAAATCCGTGAAAGCACCCTTCTTCATCCAAATTCAAATGGCGCAAAGCTTTAATCCGATCTGTAGGATCGTTTGGATTTAGGCTCAATAAACTCGCTACAAAAGAAAGTCTGCGTTCTTGTGACTTCGTTAATTCCATTTTTTCCTCTGACCTTCATTCACTCCCATAAAGGGAGGTTTAATAAACATATACATAGATAATTAAAATATCACTTCTTGCCTAAAATTTCTAGGAAAAAAAATAATTTCAAAAAATTTACATCCATTATTAGCCTCATAAAATAGTGCACAAAATAGCAAAATTCATACTTTTAACTCCTTTTTCAAAGGGAACTTCCCCAAAATCAATAAAAATTCTATTGTTACGTTTCAATAGGAGACGTTCTCTATGAATCTTCTTGAATGCATTGCTAAAGCAAAAGCGGAAAAGACGCAAAGTTTGAATCTTTCGGACAAACATATCCGTTTATTGCCTACAGAGCTCTTTGAACTCGAATCCCTTGAAGAACTCATTTTGGATGAAAATCTGCTGGTCGAAATTCCCGATGAAATTGGCAAACTTAAAAATTTAAAAAGCCTTTCCATTAGCGAAAATGACCTAATGGAACTTCCAGAAAGCATCTCCGGACTTTCAAAGCTCGAAAACCTCTACTTGGGCTACAACAGCCTTTCCGAAATCCCAGGGACTCTTGGAAATCTCAAAAACTTGAAAAAAGTAAACGTCGCACGCAATCAGCTTTTGGAATTGCCGGAATCCATTGGAAACTGGACTCAGCTTGAAAAGCTCTCTTTGCACGATAACATGCTTTCCAAAATTCCTTCATCTATCGGCAAAATGGTAAATCTCGACAAACTTTACCTTGACAATAACGAGCTCACGACACTACCTGCCTCAATTGGAAATCTCGACAAATTGGAAATTCTTATGGCGTCCGGCAACAAGTTGGTTTCTATTCCAGAATCCATCGGGAACCTCAAATCTCTACGAGAATTAGTCCTAGACGAAAACGAACTCGAAACCGTTCCGACAACCCTTGAAAATTGCGATACCCTCAAGTGCCTTTCTTTGGTAAATAATCCGCTTTCGGGCCCTCTCCAAAAATCACTTACCAGTAAACCGGATTTACGCATAGAAACCTAATCCTTTTTTGAGGGATTGTATGGAAAAGCGATTTTTTCACTCTCTTTTTCTTGCACTCTTCGCCCTGCTAATCTGCAGCTGCACGAATAGCACCTCTACCGTTATTTCTTTTGATTCGGAAGAATTCGATTACAACTATAATTTTCTCTCCCTTTTTTATTATAAAGCGGATTCAGAACTAGGTAGTAAAAAAGACTACAAATTTAGCCCCGATACGGTAAACTATCGCAAGTATCCCGAGGTCGCAAACGTTCTCGTCATGTATCACGAGATGTCCGATCTTTTTACAAAATACTACCCCCACGTTTATTATGACTATCTAACGGCCCTTCTTAACGCCTCCACTGCGGAAAAGACTCCTGGTATGGATGTCGATTCCAATTTGACGGTCGTCCACGTATATCCCAACGGTTCCGCTGCGGATGAAGGCATTAAAAAGGGTGATGTCATTTTATCCGTCGATTCCATTGACCTTGAAGGACTCTATTCGCGCTATACAAAACTCGTAGACTCGAGCAATGCGTCCTCTTTTTTAATTTCACTTGTACGCGGAACAGATACATTAGCCAAAACGGTAGCAAACGAAACGATCCTGCTCCCGACAGTCTTTTTGGATTCTATCAATAAAATTCCCGTCATCACCGTTACCGAATTCACAGATAGCACAAATAATCCGAAAGGAACCGCCGCAGAATTCAAAGATGTCCTAGAAGAAACCGATGGCGCGACATCAACGGTAATTGACCTAAGGGGCAACGGAGGAGGGAGCGTCGATGTTTGCGAAGAGATGGCAAAAGACCTCCTGCCTTCTGGAGATACAGTCATCATCCAAAAATCCGTAGGTCCCAATAAAGCCTACACACAACAAGTTAGTAGCGTAGAATTTGTCAAAACAACAACAAATGGAATCGGCAAAGGCCGCTACTATGTGCTTCTCCTTGATTCTAACAGTGCTAGCTGCACGGAAATCTTTGCCGCCGCAATAACATCTAACTTAAAATCACCTGTGGTAGGGACGCTTTCTTTTGGCAAAGGCATCGGACAGTATTATGTAGAAACGCCCGATCAAGCTTATGGAGCGGCAACAGCCCTCCGCTTTTTAGACAAGAACGGAGAAAGCTATCACACATACGGCATCGTCCCTGACTTTGAAATCACAAATTCAGACTCTGCAATGGCAAAAGCCGTAGAACTTGCAAAGAACGCTACATATAAAAGAACCGCTCGTTACGGGACCTCCGTCATATCCTATTGGCAGCAAGTAAAAAGCAAAAAACTCGTTTCAAAAAATCCTTTCGATTTAAGCAGCATAAAACAAGGCGGCGCTTTCAAAAAAATCTGCCCTGCATTTTAATTCTTCCCAAAAAACATGAGGGGTATTTTTTATGCATACGACCTCTAAAATAGATTACACAGTGCATCAGTTAATGATCCCCTGCGGAATACTTGTGTGCTGAAAAACTCGTCCCGTTAGAGACTCTCGCCTTAACCCTCGTTCTCGAAATACATAATATCTCAATTTGCTTCAATCCCAAGAAACCCAGCAACTTCTAACTTTTCCATTTTAAAAATCATCGTTATGTATTATGGGAATGCATAACGATAACAGAAAGATACTCATATTCATCATCTCCACAGAAAAAAATTCATCTACGAGCGACTGGATGCTCCCATTCCTACATCGTTAGGCGACTCGGGAATTTAGGCTTTAAGCTACTCCTGAAGCCGCAACCTTCAGCAATTTCAGACCTAATTCTACAGGACAGATCCAAACAAATTTTCCACCTCAATAATCGCAATCTGTTTCCATTCTCACAAGCGACGAAATATTTCCCTATTTCGCGAATTTCTCAGGATAGAATATTTTATACGAAACTCGGTAATGAATACGGGAGAATACTTGCTATTTCACAGTGTCTTCAGCTGATGTGTTACTACTTCCACTTTCACTAGTATCCAAAACAAGAATTTGATCAATCGTAAACCTGCGAAATCAACTTAAAATCGCCATTTTTGATAATCCAGCAAAAATTATCCCCTCGAAATTCAAAATTGAATCGAGTCCAGTGTTTACAAGCGTTCCAAAGGAATTGACGGATCTATTCTGGACACCAATGTTCCACTTTAAATTTTGTGACGCGAGTTGATAAACTCGCATAAAAATTTTCTAGCGGCTCCTCAACGGCAACTTATAAAGGGTTTTCAAACTTATAGCCGCAAAAGAATGCATGCAAAATGCAATCATTCATTTAGAGGCTACTTTATTACTGATGATCCGCATTTTAACTTTAACGTTAGAGCCCCCGATTTTCTTAGGACTCATTGCCTCCGTTTTCCTTATTTCTTCGCGGATTAATTTAATTTGTGTTTTAAGCCGCGCCAAGCGCCCGCCTTCCAATTTAGGCGTCGCTATCATTGTCTTGGATCGCGGATCTATCCACTTTCCCTGAGCATTCGTAAAACCCAAATGCAAATGCGGCCCAGTACTCGATCCCGTACTTCCCACACGGCCTATGACCTGACCTGCATTGACTTTCATTCCAACGCAAACTCCACGCTTACTCAAATGCAAATACCAACTTGTCGATTTATCTGCATGGTGAATGGCAATCTTGTTGCCGCTGAATTCATCATATCCAGAAACGATCACCTTTCCTTCTGCGACGGCATGTACTAACGACCCCATAGGACTTCCGTAATCCACACCCTTGTGAAGTTTTCTTACTCCTGTAATCGGATGAATGCGCCAGCCAAACGGGCTTGTGATATGGAGGCGGTCCAATGGATATCGAAGTCCATTAAATATGAGGGCCTCTCCAGATTCTGTGTAATGTGCATTGAATGTGCTCTTAGGATCGGGGTCTTCATAGCGGAAGGCTTCATGATGCCCGACAGTCTTTCCATCAAATTCTGCATAAACTACTTTGCCCGAAATCCAGATGCTGTCTTGATAAAAAGATTCTTCAAGCATCACGCGGAACCGGTCTCCTTGACGAACTCGGGAGAAGGGTATTTTGCATTGAAGGACGCCAGCCACAATCCCCGACATCCTCACAGGAACACCGACGCCGATTAATGTTCCATGCAAAGTACTCCCCGCTTCAATTGTTCCTTCAAAAATAGATTGCCGTATTGTAAGCGGCTTATCTACACGGCGATAATAGAATTCACGATTTTTGGGATCGCGAAAAAGCAAATGAATCGTAGCTGGATTTTCCTCGTAGCGGAAAACTTCAACCAAGCCCTTTTGATTCTTTGCCACATGGAAAACTTGACCCACACGCAAATTAGAAAGTTCAACGCTATCTTCAATCGCAAGTACAACTTGTCGGCGGTCTGCTTCATTCACTTGCAACCGGGCAAGTACTTGATATAAACCTTCACCTTCTTTAACGGTATCATTGAATATTACCAAACCACGATCTCTTTCCTTATAATAATCAACCTCTTCCCGTTGAAGAGAAGCAAGTTCTTTTTTGAGATCCGTGATTTCCTTAGAAAGAGAGTCGGACTTCAATGATTCAAAACACGAAGTAAGAACTAGAGGAATTGATAATAGAAAAAAGAAAAAGATTCGTTTCATCTTGATTCCGTAAAAAAAGAAAAGCCCGCCAAAGCGGGCTCTATTCAAACAAACAAATTACTTAGTTGCAGGAGCCTTATTGTCGTTCATCGCCTTGACGCCGAGGAGCTCCATCTCAAAACTGAGAAGGCTGTTACCTGGAATCTGGGGTTGGCGGCCACGCGGACCATAAGCAAGAGCCGATGGAATCCAGACCTGGACCTTTTCACCGACCGTCATCAACTTAAGCATTTCGGTCCAACCCGGAATCACTGCAGCAATCGGAAATTCTGCCGGTTGACCACGCTTGATGGAGCTGTCAAATTCCTGACCGTTCAAAAGCTTGCCTTCATAGTTCACAGTTACGATGGAAGAATCGCCAGGAGTCGCACCCTTGCCTTCGGTGATGATCTTATACTGAAGACCGCTAGCCGTGGTGACAACGCCAGCTTCCGACTTGTTCTTCGCAAGGAATGCCGTTTCTTCTTCAAGGTTCTTTACAGCGGCAACGCTATCCTTAGCGAGCTTCTCCTGCTGAATCTTCTGAGAAAATTCATTGAGGGTTGCAAATACAAGGGAATCGTTCATCAAATATTTTGAACTATCCTGCTTGTAGCGCTCCATAAAAGCTTGCATGAACACAGCGAGATCCAAGTCGATGGAATCGCGTTGCACAAGCTGGTAATGCGCTTGGGTTCCAAAATGAGCTCCAAGGGCATAACTATACTTATCTTTCTCTGTTACGAGCTTACTCTTTGTGGCGCCCATTTCGTTGCAACCAAAGAAAAACAAAGAGCAAAGTCCCAAAGCCAAAAGCTTTTTCATATTCATAAAAACATCCTCTTTTTAGCGATAAAATTTATCGTGCCTGTAAAATAGCAAAAGAAATTAGCTGCGAAAAGTAGTAGTAAAGGTAATTCTATGGAAAATGTAGTCTCAATTCGCCCTCTAAAGATTGCTGGAATCGGAATTTGCATTTGATAGCATTTAAATATGTCAACAATAAAAAAACCGATTACCCTCACAAACGCCTTCCGTATGACGCTCATTCACTACCGAAGCCTTCGGGAGATGAGTCAAGAAACGCTTGCAAAGAATAGCGGGCTCACAAGGCAATACATTTCACGCCTAGAATCGGGAAATCAGCACCCGGGTTTGGACGCCCTCAGTCGGTTGCTAAATGCCCTAGACCAATCTTTTTCCTCTTTCGGAAAAGATCTGGATAAAGCCCTTCTTGAACAGAGAAAAAACTCTGCAAAAATGGCCGCTGATAAAAAAGGCCCATTTTGGGATGAAAAATAGCATTTTTACGATAGCAATTTTTTAATTTGAGGAGGACTCCGGAGGTTTTATATGTTTTTCGGTTTTGATCCTCTCTATATCGGCATTTTAGCCTTTACCCTCATCATTTCGGGTATCGTATCTGTCATGGTGAATTCCCGTTTTAAAGCCGGGCAAAAAGTCCAAATCCAAAGCGGACTTACCGGTGCCGAAGTCGCCTCAGCCATCCTTTCCGATGCAGGCATCTACGACGTCCGCATTCAAGAAACAAACGGCTTCCTATCGGATCATTACAATCCGATGAACAAAACACTCAATCTTTCTAAAGACGTGTATCACGGAAGAAATGCAAGCTCTGCAGGCGTTGCTGCACACGAAACCGGTCACGCGATACAACACGCGGAAAACTATTTTCCAATGTGGCTACGTTCATTCATTGTTCCCGCAGCGAACGTCGGCAGCAATCTCGGCCCTTGGCTCGTCATTATAGGCATCATTATGATGTCCGCCCATATTCTGATGGGGCAAAGCGTTGCCATCTTCGGCGTCGTCCTTTTTGGCATCGCTACTCTCTTCACGCTAGTGACGGTCCCCGTTGAATTTGATGCCTCTTCAAGAGCCAAGAAACGACTTGCACACTTGGGAATTCTTCAAGAAGGACGCGAACGGCAAGTCGTCGCCGGAGTTCTTTTTGCTGCGGGCCTCACATACGTCGCCGCAGCCATTTCCTCCATTCTTCAGCTTTTATATTGGGCACTCCGGGCAGGTCTCCTCGGCGGACGCAGAGATGACTGATGAGCGAGCCTCTTGAAATAGAATGCCCCCTCTGTCACGGAATCATCACTGTAGACAGGGAAACAGGTAAAATTCTTTCCCATCAAGAAAAGAAAATCCGCCCCTCTTTTGAAGCGTTCCTCGAAAGCCAAAAAACTCGTACAGAAGATTTGAACAAAAAATTTGAAGAAGCTAAAGAAAAAGAAAAGCTCCGCCTTTCAAATATCGAAAAAAAATTCGAAGCGGCAAAGAAAAACAAGGACCTAAAAGATCCGCCGCCCTCAATTATGTGGGACTGAAATTTCCGGGCCAATATCTGAATTTTCTTCTTCAGAATCGACACCATTCTGGGCGTCGGCAACTTCCGGCGGATTTACTTCTTCATCTGGCGGAGCTTCCATTGTCTTTACGGCATCAGCCAAAGCAGAATCGGGAAGATCCTCTACAGCGGCTTCCTCCAGAGTAGGGATATTTTCTTCAACAGCGAGCCGTCCTTCTAGCATAGCCGTGATGTCTTCATCCTTTACAGCCTTGCCTTCAGAAGCCCAAAGGGTCGCCGTACGCATCACCGCATCTATGGAAACTTTTTTCTGGTTTGCGCGCACGAGTTCACGTTCTTGCAATTTTTCGATAATGCCGGGCTTAAATTCCTTGTCAAGAGAATAAAGCCGCGTTTCGTTCGCCATTTCTTCTGCAAATTCCACATTGTTCTTTTTGCGGTAAATCCAAATGGCTCCAAAAAGCTCGCTTTGGCGGAACACAACTTCATCTGTCTTGATCATTTCCATCAGCGCCATAAATGTCACTACAGTCACAATCGGGAGCGGATCTCTTCCAAGCAAGTCCTCAAAAAGGGCGCGGCCGTTGCGGGCGAGATAATTTCCAATGAATTGCTGGCGGTCTTCAATGGTTACATCATCGAGTTCAATATGGTGCACATTTTCTCTGCTATGCGTCTTGAGCGTTTTCTGAAAAGCCCTGAATAACTGCCAAATGTTGGCATCGGCGAGCGTATCTTCCTCCGAGGCGGTCTTCTCGAGGCGGCCCCGGTAATATGTACCAAAATTCAGGCATTCCATCTCCTGAAGACCTTTTGCCACTTGCTTATAGCGCTGATATTCCAGCATTTGTTTGATGAACTCTTCACGGGCAAGGTCTATCTCTTCATTATCTTCCGAAGTCCGCTCTTCTTTAGGCAGAAGTTCGCGGACTTTCATCGCCATCAGGCGGCTTGCCATCAAAAGAAAATCACCCGCAGCCGAAAGATCCGCCTTGGAAAGATCCTTCATCCAGACGAGATATTGATCCGTAATTTCCGCAATGGAAATTTCCGCAGGAGAAAGCTCGCTCTGCTGCACCAGATAAAGCAGCAAATCCATTGGCCCTTCAAAAGCTCCAATATGTACTTCGTATGCTTCTGCGGGAAGTTCCGACATTATTCTACCGTTACGCTCTTTGCCAAATTTCTCGGCTGGTCTACATCATTTCCGCGAAGCACTGCAATATGATACGCAAGAAGTTGCAAAGGAACACAAGTAATGATGGGCATCAGCATCGGAAACACCTTTGGCACATAAATGATATCGTCTGCATATTTGGAAAGTTCCGTGCAATCTACTGTCGTTACGGCAATAATGCGACCCCCGCGGGCCTTAATTTCACGGACGTTAGAAAGAACCTTCTCAAACAAGGAATCCTTCGGCGCGATGACGACTACTGGCATATTCGCATCGATCAACGCAATCGGCCCGTGCTTCATCTCAGCGGCGGGGTAACCTTCTGCGTGAATGTAACTGATTTCCTTTAGCTTGAGAGCTCCTTCCATCGCAACAGGATAGTTATAATGACGACCCAAATAAAGGAAATTCATCGCCTTTACATATTTTTCCGCAATTTTGCGAATACCCGTAGAAAGTTTCAATGTTTCTTCCACTGCCGAAGGTATTTCAGAAATTGCCTTCGCGATTTCCATACCCTGTTCGGAAGAAACCCGGCGTTCCCGACCAAGAAGAAGAGCTATCATCGCAAGTACCGTTACTTGAGAAGTAAACGCCTTTGTACTCGCCACTCCAATTTCAGGACCGGCATGAAGATAAACGCCGCCGTCGCTTTCACGCGCAATCGTAGAACCTACCACATTGCAGATTCCAAGAGTAGTAGCCCCTTTTGTCTTCGCTTCGCGCATAGCTGCAAGCGTATCTGCCGTTTCTCCAGATTGAGATATTACAAGCACAAGTGTACCTGAGTCAATAATCGGATTTCTGTAGCGGAATTCCGAAGCATACTCCACTTCAACAGGAATCCCTGCAAGATCTTCAATCATATATTCACCGACCATTCCCGCGTAATAACTCGTACCACAAGCAGTAATGATTATGCGGCGGATCGAGCGAAGTTCCTGGATATTGGAATTCAAGCCAGCAAGTTTTGCCGAACCATCGGACAACAAAAGGCGCCCACGCATCGTATTGCGGAGGGCTTCCGGCTGCTCAAAAATTTCCTTGAGCATATAATGGTCAAAACCGCCCTTAGAGGCTGCATCCGCATCAAAATCCACTTCTTGAACGCTGCGGTTCACAGCATGGCGGCCAATCGTCATAATCTCATAGCCAGAACGGGTCGCAACGACGACATCATTATCGTCCAGATAAACGACCTTTTGTGTGTAATCCACTATCGCCGATACATCGCTCGCCAAAAAATATTCGCCCTTATCACCAATACCCAGCACCAGCGGACTTCCGCGGCGGGCTCCTATCAACACATCCGGTTCATTCTCACAAAGGACGGCTATGCCAAAAGTTCCTTCAAGCACATTAAGAGCTTCAAGTACTGCAGATTTAATGTCACCCTTATAAGCACAGGCAATCAAATGAGCGATGACTTCCGTATCCGTATCCGATTTGAAAACGATTCCCTCCGATTCCAATTTTGTTTTAATGGATGCATAATTTTCAATGATGCCGTTATGGACCACCATTACTTTTCCATCATAGCTCACTTGGGGATGCGCATTCTTTTCATTTGGCACACCATGAGTCGCCCAACGGGTATGTGCAATGCCGATTTTCCCATGAATCGGGTGATTTTCCAATTTTTTTTCTAATGCGATAATTTTCCCCGTCGCCTTTTCCATTTCCAATTTGCCATTAGAAATAAGGGCGACACCCGAGGAATCATAGCCTCGGTATTCCAAGCGTTTGAGCCCAGAAATGAGCACAGAAATTGCATCGCGATCACCTATATAGCCTACGATTCCACACATAATATTGCTCCCCTTATTTTATCTTACTTTCCACTTTCGCACAAAGTTCTTCGGCTTCTTTTTCCGTCGGCGCTTCGGCAATTATGCGAATCACAGGTTCGGTATTGGAAGCCCGCACATGCACAAAACATTTGTCCTTCCCCAACCAAAGTCCATCGCGACTATCCGTTTTCCAGCGGGCAAATTCCTTTGCCACTTCTGCAAATATTTCCTTCACCGGTTTTTTGCCGAGCGGAAATTTTTTCTTTGGCATGGCATAACTCGGGTTTTCTGCCCTGAATTTTTCTGGACCGCCATTATTTTCCGCCATCCAAGCAAGAACGAGCGCTGCAGAAACAAGGGAATCGCGGCCATAATGAACTGCCGGGAGAATCACGCCGCCATTGCCTTCACCGCCGACAATACAATTATCATCCATCATTTGAAGGCTCACATTTACTTCGCCCACTTTTGCCCGTGAAAATCCGACGCCGTACTTGATCGCCACGTCTTCGCTCATACGCGAAGTTGAAAGATTTACGCAAACTGGTCCTTTCTTTTTAGAGAGCACAGCATCTGTCGCAATAGCAAGCGTATATTCTTCGCCAATCGATTCTCCATTGCCATCGACAAGCGCACAACGATCTGCATCCGGATCCACTGCGAAACCCACCGCACAATGGTTTTCCTTGACAGCGGCTCTCAAATCACCCAAATTGGAAGGAATGGGTTCCGGCCCGCGGGGGAATGTTCCATCCGGAGTGCAGTGAATGCGCACAACTTCACAGCCAAGGGATTCCAAAAGGCGAGGAACAATATAAGAACCCGCCCCATTTACTGCATCCACAGCTACCTTAAAATGCTTTGCCCGAATGGCTTCCACATTCAAAAAGGGAATCGCAAGCGTATCATCAATGTGAAACGCATCTGCATCTTTCAGAATTTCTAACTTGCCCATCTGGCGATAATCCGGGAAATCAAACTTGCCAGCATCCGCCAAGGCAAAAAGATCCTTTACTTCAGAGGGTCCAAGGAAAATGCCGCGATGATCCAAGAACTTGAGCGCATTCCATTCTAGCGGGTTGTGGCTTGCCGTCACAATGATTCCGCCATCTGCATGGAGACGCGTTACAAAAAGTTCTACGCTTGGCGTCGTCGCCAAATCTACTTCCACAACATCCGCACCTGAAAGTCTACAAAGGCCCGAAACATACGAAACGATTGCATCTCCCGTAGGACGCGAATCTCTACCAATGACAATCTTGCGAGCACAGGTAATCTCCAAAAACGCTTTGACATGAGAAAGCAATATTTGCGGCGTGAGCGTATCGCCCACAATTCCGCGGATGCCAGAAACCGAACGCATAAGAACGGACATATAAACCTTTTATTTATTGTACTTTCCACAATAAAATTATAAAAATAGAGCATCTCAGATAATCCAATCTTTAGAGAAAAGCCTTATCCCAGTTCATTTTCTATTTTGATTGAAAAGCTTTTTACGGAGACGAAATGAAAATTGCAGTCATTGGCGGAGCCGGATACATTGGTTCCCATACAGTACGCGAACTGCTCGACCGCGGACACGAAATTGCCGTATACGACAATCTTTCAAGCGGCATGGAACAGAACCTTTTTGAAAACGCATCCTTTACCAAAGGAGATATTCTAGATACCTATTCGCTCAATCAATTTTTAGAGAAAGAAGCCCCCGAAGGACTCGTGCATCTAGCCGCATTCAAAGCCGCCGGCGAATCAATGACCAACCCAGAAAAATACAGCGTGAATAACATTACGGGTTCCTTGAACATACTCAATGCAGCTTGTGCAAACAAAGTAAAGTACATCGTATTTTCCAGTTCTGCAGCCGTCTATGGCTCCCCCCAATATATGCCAGTTGACGAAAAGCATCCGACAAGCCCAGAAAACTACTACGGCTATACCAAACTTTCCATTGAAAACTTTCTCCAGTGGTATGACAAGCTCCGCGGAATCCGCTTTGCTGCCCTGCGCTATTTCAATGCCGCGGGCTATGATGTAAAAGGGCGTATTACCGGGCTTGAGAAGAACCCGGCAAACCTGATCCCAGTCGTAATGGAAGCCGCCGAAGGAAAGCGCAAGGAAGTGCTCGTATTCGGCAATGATTACGACACAAAAGACGGCACAGGTATTCGCGACTACATCCACGTAAATGATCTCGCAATTGGTCATGGAATGGCTTTTGACTATCTTCAAAAGACAAACAAAAGCCTCATCGTCAACCTTGGCACTCAAAGCGGAGCGAGCGTTCTCGACATCATTAACGCAACCGAAAAAGTTTCTGGGAAAAAAGTCCCTTACCGCATCGTTGAAAGACGCCCCGGAGACCCGGCTTCACTTATCGCAAATCCAGCCAAGGCAAAAGAAGTTCTCGGTTGGGAAGCGAAGTATTCCTCTATCGAAACAATCATCAAGACTACTTGGAACGCCTACCAAGCAAACGAGAAATAATATCTTGTCTCTAGAAATTCCTTTCTAAAAACAAAAACCGATCCTAAAGACCGGTTTTTTAATTCCTATAAATAAATTAATCTTTAAAGCGTACTTTCTTTGTTCCCTTAGCCACTTCGCCGACCATATAATATGGTTCGTTCTTAGCTTTTAAATGCGCTTCGACTTCAGCCACATCGGCCGGGTCTACAAAGAGAAGCATTCCGATGCCCATATTGAACGTAGAATACATTTCGTCCTTTTCAACCGTACCCGCCTGCTGAATAAGCTTGAAGATAGCCGGAACCTGCCAAGAATTGCGATCAATGATAACATCGACATCATCCGGCAAAATGCGCGGAATATTCCCCTGGAAACCAGACCCCGTAATATGGACAAGGCCCTGTAGCTTCTTCTTATCAATCAGTTCTATCAAGCTCTTGTAATAGCTCCGATGAGGAACCGTAAGCGCTTCACCGACAGTCTTATCCAAACCTTCCACTTTGCTCTTTGTATTTAAATGAGCAATATCAAAAAGAGCCTTGCGGGCAAGAGAATAGCCATTCGTATGAAGGCCCGTAGAAGGAAGCCCTAAAATTTTTGTACCCGATTTGATCTTTTTCCCGTCAATGATATTCTCACGTTCTACGACGCCGACAATCGTTCCCGAAATATCGTAATCGCCATTGCCATAGAAACCCGGCATTTCAGCGGTTTCACCACCGATGAGAACAAGATCGTTTTCACGGCAAGCTTTCGCCATACCAACAACAATACTATCCATAACGCCAGGTTCCAAATGACCCATGGCGACATAGTCAAGGAAAAATAATGGGCGTGCACCTTGGACTAAAATATCGTTGCAGCAATGATTCACAATATCTTGGCCCGGAAGTGTATGGGTACCCATTTCGATATCCACTTTCAGCTTTGTACCAACACCATCCACAGAGCTCACGAGAACTGGATCCTTGAGTCCAAGATGATTCAATGTGAAAAGCCCGCCGAAATTTCCGACATCGCCAAGGACGCCTTTGTTAAAGGTGGAACGAACAGATTTCTTGACACCGACCATCGCTTGATCGGCACGAGAAAGGGAAACACCAGCGTCTGCGTAATTCATACGTTTTTCCTTTGTTTGTTTATTTTTTATTCGCTTGACTTTGCTTCTCATCGATATTCCGCAGAGCATCCAAAATCAAACTCGTCGTATCGGAAGACTGATTGATGTTCACTGCATCAGGCATCAAATGAGTATCTAATTTAAAAAGGGTGTCATCGCCCCAAGCAAGCATCAGTTCAAGAGCGTCAGGACCAACAAGGCGACCGCTCTTTGCACAGCAAATACGGCCTTCCTTAAAAGCAATAAATCCCGATTCGCCATTACATTCAAAAATAACAGTCCCCGTTACGCGGCTCTTTTCAAGAGTCTGGGCAAAATCAATAAACGGAAGAACCTTTGCAGATGCGAGCAAAGAAAGGCTCTCAAACTCGTCAAAAGCCTGGTTCTTCGCACGGAGCCTGTCCGAAGCAACTTTATATAAATACACCATCGTACTCGGATTTTTTTCCAAAAACCTAACGAAAGATTCGCGTGGCAACTGAAGGACTGTGCAATCTTCAGAAGCAACAATCGTGTTGCTTGTCTTCTCATTGCAGAGAATGGACATTTCGCCAAAGCAAGCGCCCGCTTCCAACCATGCAAGCACGTTGTAATGCCCATCTGCAAGAATTTTTCCACAAATTTGAGCCCGGCCACTTTGGAGCACATAAAAATATTGGCCTTCCGATTCACCTGTAATAACGACATCGCCTGCTTCATATTCATGAATTTGCGAATTCAACAAAAAATAATCGGCGGATTCTCTGGGGATTTGTTGTAAAAACGGTTTTTCACGTTCATAAGAAGCCGAAATCCAATCACCAATACCTGCATGAGCCTTCATATTGCCTACAAATTAGAAAGTTTACGGTACCAAAGGGGTTCCATTTTTTTAAAAAGGTCCGGATGCAGTACATTTGCAATATCTTTTAATAGCAAATCCGGTTCTACTACAGCTCCTTCATAAAAATCAATTCCTCCTAGAGGACCTTTCTTCAAATCATATTCAAAAATTTTTCCTTTTTCCCAAGCTTTCAACAATTTAACCCGCGCATCCCTACCCGCAAGTTCTTTCAAAGAGGTCACCCCGCCAGGATTCAACCACACGTCCGCATCCCGGGCGTCAGAAAACGCCTTTTCAAATGGCATCGAAAATGTTGCCCGGGAAGTATCGGAAGCCCAAAGATAAGATCCCCCGCCATCCGCAATCAACGAAGACATGTAGCTCTTTCCAGGAGACGCATACCACGTTCCCGAAGAAGGGACTCCGGTAAATACCGATGGGCGGTCCTTTTCTGCTATGGAATCCAAAGCATTGCGAAGCTCAATATAACGCGTCTCGCTCTGAGAGAATAAAGAATCCGCCAAAAAGGATCTACCTGTCAAAAGTCCGAAGAACTTGATCCATTCGGCCTTGGCGAGAGGAGTCCGCTCCGACCATTCCGAAGTAAGAACCACTGGCAAATTCAACCTAGCTAATTTAGGATATGCATCATAAATGCTTTCTCCCATTGAAAAGGCAAAAATCATATCGGCATTCAAAGCATAGACCGCTTCCGGCGAAAGCTCCATTCCTTCTCCGATTTCCCTAACTCCAACAGAATCCGCAAAATAATAAAACGAACTATCTGCGATATACTTTTTAGAATCCACCGCAATAACTTTATCTGCTACATCTAAACGAAGCAAATACCCCAAATAAGTAGAAGAAAGCACGGCAATTCTCTTTGCAGGAATATGCAAAACCGGGAAAGAAGAAAGTGCAAAAGGAAGCTTTCCCTTTTTCTTAAAAGAAGAATCCGCAAGTACCCAGCGCAAAATGCCGGACTTTCCGTCTTTTACCCAGAGAATAGAATAACCTTCGCAAGAATCCAGCCCGAAGTTTTCGGCATATTTGAGACGCATAGCCGGATGAAACAGAACCTTATCTGCAACATTATCTTTAGAAGAACCGTCATATAAAAGGACCCGCCACGCGAGAAAGAGCGCGACGAGTCCTAAAAAACAAAGAGAGAACTTTTTGAGCATTCTAGCAGGCAAACGTAATAAATGTTCAACCCGCTTTCAAAATCATTTTAGCGTAATGCGGATACTTTCCCTGCCCACTTGAACCAAATAGATGCCCTTCGGAAGATTTACCTGCAAAGAGCTCTCCGTTTCCGTCGCATAGCCCTTGTAAAGCACAAAGCCGAGCGAATTGAAAACCGATACCGGCGCATTCGCAGAGCCCCTCACATAAATTTTCCCGGCATGTACAAAAACAGAAGCGATTCTCAATGCATTTGCACCCGGTGCGATTCCTTCCAAACTCTTCGAAGAGGAACTCTCCGCAACAGAACTAGAAGAATTTGCAGCACTGGAAGAAATCACCGGATCGGTAATTCCGCCAAGTGTATATTCATCCGTGTTGATTTTGCCAATTCCCGCATAAGTCGTCACAATACTCTTGACATCATCCACGGTATAAGAATAATAAGAAGAAGGCTTAAAAGATGCACGAGGAATATCATCATCCATTGCCACATTGCTCGTATCGCTTATAGAAAGCGAAGCCCCCGGATTCAAGGATATCCTCATCGTTTTGGACCCGCAACCGCTACTCATGAACGTCGCACAACCCTCATACTTATTGTTGACTATTGTCGCATAAGCATCATCGTCGCCGCCGAACACGGCCTTGCTCAAAGAAGCATAATGATTGCTTTCGATGTATAAATCCGAACCATAGCGGACATTCGGGCCATTGCCACTTCCATCATCGCCTTCAATGTAATTGTTATAAAGATGGCTCATCGAATGACGCATCATCGGCTGGCGCGCATCAATTGCCTTATAATAGTTGTGATGGAACGTAATTTCGTGGCGGAGACTATCACCGTTGCTATTGCCGATCAAGGAACCCTTGTGATGGTTGTGAAAATAGTTCCAGGAAACCGTCGCATTGTAAATATTGTTCTTCGCATCAAGCAGGCCGTCATAGCGATCCTTGTCCGAAGTATAAGCATTATAGAATTCGCAGTGATCAACCCAAATATTATACGAAGCTTGCAGGCTCTTGCCCGCCCAATCGCTAACGCCGCTATCCGCAGAGATTGAAATGCAATCGGGATCATTCAAGATAACTTCAGCACCATTCCGGTAGGCTACAACCTTATTCTCATCCGTTTTGCTGATAGGCACATCGCTCATCGTGATCTTGATGTTGCGGATGATAATATTATGCTTCTTCTGTATAAAAAGTCCAACGCGATTAAGAAACGCCCCGCTGCCAATGCCGACGATTGTCTTATTGTTGCCGACGAGCACTTGCTCTCCATAAGTCGTGGAAATTGAGCCGGAAGAATTTACAGCTCCTGTAGAATCAATCTTAACGGCTATTCCCGTATTGATTTCCCCCTCAATGACTATCACATAAGGAGTTTCCACATCTTCAGCGTATTGCTTGAGTTCGGCAACAGTCGAAAC
>Ga0172377_10002373_pt1 | contig 19197 bp, 11 predicted proteins | sample Pumphouse3metaG_FD_119749 | JGI IMG/M metagenome (GOLD analysis project Ga0172377, IMG submission 119749) | Leachate microbial communities from a municipal landfill in Southern Ontario, Canada - Pumphouse #3 metaG | ecosystem: Engineered > Solid waste > Landfill > Unclassified | place: Canada...
CGTTAAATCCCCTTCAGTGAAGAGGAGGTCATCAAGACACCAAGTAAATATATTGAAGGAATTGCCCGAGGCATAGAAACAAATCTGCGTATTAGAATAACCAATATCTTCATTCTCTATTGAAAAGGATATCTGCGTGACTTGCAAACTGGTATTCGCGTGAGACCATACTGTGTGCCAATCACCAAAGGCATGGCGGGTAGCAACACCGATTTCAAAAGCCCCGGAGTAATGATCATATTTGGTTTTAAAGCTTAGCTGTAAAGAGCTAAAGCTGCTTGTATTGAGGAAGGGGCTAAGCATTCTGCTGGTGCCGATGAACTGCGGATTAAAGCTAAACTTTGCCTCAGGGGCAGTACCACCCGCAGATGCTGAGTTATTTTGGCTCCAGTTCGCAGAACCTACATCATCCAAAGACCAATCAGCCGGCAAGAAGGTGTCGAAGTTAATGCTATAAGGATACACAGAAACAGTGGGACGGGGGATCTGAAGAATGGTGAGATCATCCACATAGATACTACTGCCTCCACCATCTACAGCTTCGATGATGATGTAGTTTTGATTCCCAGAGGAGAAAGGAAGCTCGGCTTGAAGTAACTCGTACCATCCAGCCACGGTATCACAAATTGGTTCCTTGTACACACTGCGATGAAACGTTTGCAGCAGGATGGGAGAGTGATTCAAGTTGGGTTGAGTAGCATAATACAGGTTGATCCGATCTGCAGAACTGGCATTAACTAATTCCCGAATCATCCAAAGCGAGAGACTGTATGTATAGCCAACTGGATCCGCCATTATGGGTGGCGACACCATCATTGCCGAGTTGCCAGTTAGCGAACCATTTGTATCATAACACGCCATTCCAGATCCGGAATGTGTGGGATAATATGGTGAAACAGTACCTACTGTTTTATACAACCAGTTCCATGTGCCGTTAACTGCCGCGCTGTGCCAACCATAAGGAGGGATGAAATCGTCGAAGCTTTCAGAATATGGGAAACTGGTAATAGTAGGATCAGAACCAGTTGTGAAACTCCAGATGGGGCAGTTTACCGCCCCTCCAGCCTCGTTTAGAGGCTGCACCTGCCAATAGTATGTGGTATTGTACTGAAGCAAGGGAGGTTGATAGGACAAGTCCTCTGTGTATATATCACTGGCAATATTAGAGGGAGGATTGTCTGTACCCATATTTAGCAAGTAGGCATCAACATTGCCCGAAATGGGAGACCATCTTAGCTGCGTGTCTGGCATAGCGCTTGTTTCAGCAACAGCAGGTAACAGACAGTTAGCCGGAGACGGCACAGCATTGGGAATTGTTTCATATACCTTCACTTCGTCTATGTATAGATAGTACAAATCCCTGCGTGAGTAACAGTTGAACCCTATATAATAGGTTCCGGATGCTGTGCATGAATACTCTGGTGCAATCCTGTTTATGTAAGATTCATTGGTAAGCCCCGGATAAGGATAGTTCAAAAGAGTGGTGGTTTGTGAAGCAACCGTTTGAGCAGTACCAACCGTCAGTTTCATGTATTCAGCATACGTGCTGCTATATACCTTTTGCTTAAATTCCACTCGGTAAGTGCGCCCGGCTATCATAGGTATGCCCGCAGAAAAAGCCCAAGCATTGGCAGCTTGTGTGGAATTGTAATGATAGATCATGCAATGCGTTCCCTCGCTGCAATCTGTAAATGAAGTCCTCTGAGTCCAGTCATTACCGGTACCGGCGTTTACGAGTGCCCATCCAGCGGGAGGCCAATCCCCTTCAAAACCTTCAGTTAATAACTGTCCGCTCAAAATAGTAAGTAACCCCCATAACACTAAAAGCAATGCAATTCGTTTCATGATAAACTCCTTGATTAAATTATGCCTATATATAGAGCAAGGAGGGAGCCAATCCTAGGTTTTGAGAGAATTAATATTATTTCGTAGCGCTAAATGATATCCTGATAGCAACATAGCACAGATCAGAGTGACACTGTTACGCTTGGGTTACACTCATCTTGATGCAATAACCTGTGCTATATCGCACAGTTGTGCTCATCTTTGTGCGGGTATCGCACAACTGGCTGATAAAGACTATTAAACGATGCCATACTTTTGGATTTTACGAATTAGAGCAAAGCGAGAGATACCTAACAGCTTTGCTGCCTGTGTTTGGTTGTGGTCAGATTCTATTAGTGCCTTCTTAATCTGTTCAATTTGTAGCTGGTCTAATTTAGAATCTATGGAGCTGTCCTCGGTTACACACATAGAGAAATCATCCATCGTTAAAGTACCCCCACGGTTGATAATAAGCGCTCGTTCCACCAAGTTTTTCAGTTCTCGCACATTACCTGGAAAGGGATAATTAACTATTTCCTTTAGCAGTATGGGGTCAATTTGAGGTACAGGAATGCCATTTCTCTGGCAAAACATCTCCACGAAGTAAATGATAAGAGGCTCTATATCTTCAGTTCTCTCTCTTAGCGGAGGGATATTTAGCTGGTATGCTGAGAGGCGATAGAACAGGTCACTGCGGAATCTGTCTTCTTTTATCAAGCCTGTTAAATCTTTGTTCGTAGCTGCGATAAAGCGAACGTCAACAGCAATCTCTTGGTTCGTGCCAATCTTCATAATCTTTTTCTCTTCCAGCACCCGCAGGAGCTTAGATTGCAGGGTAAGAGGCATATCGGCAATCTCATCCAGAAAGATAGTACCACCGGCACTAAGTTCCAGCAAGCCTTTTTTATCTTGCATGGCACCAGTGAAGGTGCCTTTTTTATAGCCAAAGAATTCACTTTCCATCAGACTTTCCGGCATGGCAGCGCAATTGATGGGACAGAACTTCTTATCCTTCCGTGGGCTGGCATAATGGATAATGCGGGCGATAATCTCTTTACCCGTCCCGCTCTCGCCATGGATAATAATAGGCGTATCCGTAAACGAAGCAATATGAATAGTATCCGTCAGCAGCTTGCGGATAACTTTACTCTCACCGATAAAGTTCTTTTCCACACGCCGTTCCAGTTCTTTGGTAATAAGCGAGTTTTCGTTGGAAAGCTGATTTAGGTTGCGTTGCAAGTTAATGAATTTAGCAGTCCGCTCAAGGGCTATCATCAGCTCAGTTTGTCTAAACGGTTTTTTTAAGTAATCACTTGCACCGCATCTAAGTGCTTCGATAACCGTATCCATATCCCCATGACCGGAGATCATGATCACTTCCATCGATGGATAATCTGCTTTCACCCTCTTCAAAACGTCCAAGCCATCCATTTCCGGCAAACGCACATCGAGGATAAGCACATCAAAGGCTTCACTATCCAGCATCTTAAACCCTGCAGAAGGAGTATTAGCTGCCTTAACCTGAAAGCCTTTACGTAGCAAAAACTCGCTCAATTCATGTATTATACGCTGTTCATCATCAAGAATTAATACTTTCAAATCCATCTAATGCTCCTTTGCCATCAAGCTGTGGGATACAAATTGTAATACTGGTGCCTATCCCAAGATTAGAGTCTATACTAAGCGCGCCATTCATACCCTTTATAATCCCCGAAGAAATTGATAAACCCAGCCCAGTGCCTTTTTCCAGGCTTTTTGTAGTGTAAAAGATATCAAACACCTTATCTTGATTTTCTACAGGAATGCCACAGCCATTGTCTGTAACGGTTATTTTCGTTTGGGTTCCTTCACGTTCAGCAGTTATCTCTATTTCGCCTTTCAGCTGTGGGTCGCTTTCCTTTCTTTCGCCAATGGCATCACGGGCATTGGTTAACAGGTTCAGGATCACATGCTCGAACTTGTACTGATTGCCGCTCACTTGTGGAATGCCCTCTTCAAGCTTCAGAATTATCTTCACACCCTTCTGCATAAACCTATCCTGAACCATAGTTACGGCATTCTTGATACTCTGGTTCAGATCAAAATTACTTTGTCCTGTGTCTTCTGCTTGCCGCGAAAAACAGCGAATGTGTTCAATAACATCCTGCATTCGGGATATATCCGCAAACAGGAAATTCATCTTTTGCTCAAGGTACTCCCCGCTTAGCTGCTTATCCTGAATCGCCAACATGATGTTTTCCAGCGTAAGCGATAGGGTTTGCATGGGCTGGTTAAGCTCATGGGCAATTCCCGCGGCTAATTCGCCAAGTATCGCCAATCTGGACTGTCGTAATGCTTTTTGTTCCTGTTGCCGTCGGATGGCAACTTCCGTTTCCACCCGCCTTTCCAGTTCCAAATTTAGCGTATTAAGGCTCTCTTGGCTGGCATTTATCTGCTTATTCAGTTTCAATGTCCTGCGGTAAAGCCTGATAAAGATGATAACGATAAACAAGATCAGGATAAGGATGGTGATCAGATAGTTGCGTAGCTGGGCACTTTTACGTAAATCCTTTTGAGAAAGCTCGTTGTTTCTGGTTAACAGCTCTATATTCCGTTCTTTTTCCAGAACTTCATATTTCACTTCCAGTTCGCTGAGTTGCTTGCTCTTCTGTTCATTTGCGAGGCTATCACTGATGGAGTAATACTGTTTGAAATAATTAAGAGCCTCTTTATGATTCCCGATGGCTTCATAATACTCGGAATTAATCTTGGTTAAGTTTCTGGATAGTTCATAGTATTGCGTATTCTTTTGCAGCACATTTGCCTTGTTCAAATACCCCGCGGCTTCTGACAAATGCTTAAGCTTAACGCATATATCGGCAAGGTTTATCAAGGTGGATAGTATGCTTTGCAAGTCTTCTGAGTCTTTTTTTAGCGCATAGGATTTCAGGTAGGTAGCTTTGGCATTTTCTAGTTCACCCGTAAACTGGTACAAAATACCCAGATTGTTGTATGCGCTGGCTATTTTGGCAGGATTGTTTAGCTTTGTGTAAAGCTCCAGAGCTTGCTGATTGTAATCAAAAGCTTTGGGATAATCCTTCAGATGACTGTAAGTTATGCTAATTGAGCTTAGCGTTGCCGCAACTTGTGTTTGGTCGGTATTAGCTTTTCTGAGTGCCAAGGCTTGAAACTGGTACTCCAGAGTCTTGGGATAATTGCCTGTTCGGATATAAAACACACTCATATTCATCAGTGCATTGGCAATGCCTTGTTTGTCCTGCTGCTTATTCTTGATGTCCAGTGCCTTTTGATAATGCTCAAGGCTCTTGGCGTATGAACCTATCATCAAATACAGGTTCCCGATATTGTTGTGGATATGCGATACTTGTTTCTCATTCGCTGCGTCTCGTGGCAAGAGCAGTGCATCATTATACCATTTTAAGGCGTTAGTAAATTCACCCATCGAATCGTAGGTATTAGCTATTTGTACTGTGGTATATAGTATATCGCTCGCATCTTTACGTTTGAGGGCAAGCTTATGGGCTTGTGTGTAATAGTCCAAAGCAGTATGATAGTCTTTATCACCCAGCTTCAGCTCTCCCAATTCGATGAGGACAGTAGTTTGGGATATCAGCTTGTTATTAAGCTTGGCAACCCGCAGCTCTTCCAACAAGGCTCTTTCGTTAGCATCCCCCCACAAAGCAGCGATAACAATGCAGAACAAGAACACAACAGCCACATTTCGCATCAATAAATACCACCTAATCTAAGCTATGTAATCCCATATTATTCATAAGTAGCTTTATGAGTAAAGGCTAGCATCCTGTCAATATCTTTTTACGCCTGCCTCATTTCCTTGCTTGCAGCTCCCTCTCAATCTCCACCCTTCGCCCACAAAGAGGGGATAAGGTGGAAGTTGATCGCGATATTGAAGCAAGGACAGCGTGATTATGCTGGCAAAGCAGCTTGAGTGCCCTTGCTATATCATGACAGGATTATTTTAATTGACGCAAGACCTGTATCCCGTATTATGGAGCTATTAATGCTAAGTGGATACTAAATGAAAAAAATAATCTTCCTATTCGTACTCATTACATGCGCCTTAGGCTTGTACGCTCAGAGTGGTTTGTTTAACCTATCCTATGCTATGCCCTTTGCCGAGGCGGATTCTGTGCTAAATGCTCAAGGCTTTTTTGCCAAGGATTCCGAGAAAGATTTATTGCGGTATTTCCCCAAAGACAATAAACTCATTTCTGCGGTTATCATCTTCATTGAACCCAAATCTCAACGTATTATCGGATGGTTTATAAAGTATGATCCCAGTAATGAGGAAAAGTACGACAAATTAGTAATTGATTCTATTATGGCTCTACACGGAGAGAAGAACCACTTCGACGAAGATACCGAACAGCTAATCTGGTTCCTTTCCACCACCCGCACGGTGCATGTAGTATATGCCCTTGATGGTGGCTTAACCGTACTGTATTATGATTCATTTTTCCACGAATTATTCGATCTAAAAAAGACAGAATCATTGACACCGGAAGTGAAAGAGTAGCCAAGCATAGGGTGGCAAACTCCCATTTGCCAAAGCATCCAGAGGATGTTTAGATAACTCGTGCTGCTATTTCTGCCAATTCGGAGATTGGCAGCCCCAGTGTTGGCAAGCGATGACTTTACCTGTTACTTACCACCTGTAGCGGCTTGGAAAGATTCATCATATTGGTGCGAATCCTGCCCTGCTGGCTTTTAAATTCAGCCATTTGTGCATCTGTCAGTTTCTCTGCGCCCACCATTTTTAGGTTTGTGGGGTTAATGTAAGACTTCCCTTGAAGCAAGCCAAAATGCAGGTGTGCTCCTGTAGATCTGCCTGTAGAGCCAACTCTGCCAATCACTTGACCCTTTTTAACCGTCTGCCCACCACGCACAGAGATAGAGGAAAGATGCGCATATAGGGTAGTCAACCCGCTGGGGTGCTTAATCTGGACTTGGTTTCCATATCCGCCATTATAGGCTGCACTGGTAACAGATCCATTAGCAACGGCGTAAACCGGTGTGCCGTAACGAGCGCGATAATCCACACCCTGATGAAACGCCCACCTTCCAAAGAAAGGATCTATGCGTTTGCCAAACTGAGAAACCACATGACACACAGAAAGTGGGAAGCCCACTCCACTGGTGGTATTACTTTTACCCTCACGGTTGTAAAGCCCGTTTAACACGGAATCTTTTTCCTTATCTTCAAAGCGGAATAGCTCGTGTGTTCCGGTGCGCTCGCCGCTATATTGCACGTAATATATCGTCTTTCCCGGTAATGTTTTACCTTCAAAGATACGCTCTTCCACAAACACTTCAAACTGATCTCCATTGCGGGCATCGCGCTGAAAGTTAATCTCACCTTCAAGTCCATTATTGATATTCTGTTTATCCCGCGGGGAAAGCCCCATTGCCAACAGCGTTGCATCCAAAGTACCTTGCAGAGAACCCTTGATGATGCGTTTTTGTTTGGTGATCGGTAACTCTTCCAGAGTATATGCCAGAGAATCGCCTTTCACGATAAAATGGTGCCTTAAGGTGGGTTCTTGCACAAACATCATCTTTTCTATGTGTTGTTTATCGGGAGTAAGCATAATCTTCAAGGTATCTCCAGGCTGAATGGTGCTTACATCTATATAATCCCCAAAGCGGAATGAAAGAAGAGCTATGTCCTTTAGAGGAATGCCCTGTTTTTCGAGCACCGAGAAGATACTACCCCCATTGGGGATGGTCTCAATAATCCATGGCTCCACAGGTTTTACAGGTTGGGAACCCTTAAATTTGTTGCCATTGTCGGGTGTAAAAAGACTATATAAGCTGAATGATGTTAGCAGAATAATGATAACGGCGAGAAGTACAGTTTTCCCCCAATTCATAGGCTCTCCTTCGCGAGTGTTTCTATAGGTTTATCGGTTTCGCTAGCTTGTTGTCCCATATAAGGGTGGTAATGTATATATACTTTGCGTAAGCCACTGCTGTATTTCTCCAGCAGCCTTTCTTCCACGGCAAGTGAAATCTGATGGCCGGCATCCACAGAGATACCGCCTTCCACTTCAATGGTCATATTCACGGTGTAATAAGGCCCAAACCGGTGAACGCCAAGTTCGTCGATGCGTAACACACCGTCCACGCTAAGTGCTTCGCTTTGCAATTCTTTGCTGAACTCTGTATCCGGAACGCTATCCATAAGTTCTCCGGAAGAATCCATAATAATCTCAATCCCTGTTTTAATAATATAGATGGCTACTATCGCGCCGGCAGCAGGATCCATCCAATAGAAACCAAGCCTGCCCATAACCACACCGATTACCACCGCTAATGAAGCCATGATATCGTTCAAATGATCATTTGCCAGTGCTTTGAGGGTGGGGTTGTGGGTAATGTTTACATTCTTGCGGGTGTAGCGGTATAAATATATCTTCAAGGAAACGGTAAATAGGGCTATCAAAAGTGCCCAGATGGATGCAGATTGCCCTGTTTCTGTCTTCGATATTATCTCGTAAACCTTGTTTATTGATTCCCAAAATATGGCAATGCCGGTGGTGAGGATAAAGGCACCTACAACAATGGCGGAGATAGATTCAAGCTGCCTGTGTCCATAGGGGTGTTCTGCATCTGCAGGTTGGCGGGCTTGGTGCATGAATATCTTCACCGCAATATAGTAAACCACATCTGAAGTGGAGTTTATCCCATCTGCAAGCAAGGCAGGGCTATGACCCACGATACCAATAGACGTCTTCAACATGGCAAGAATCACATTGGTATACAAACCAAGATTAACCGTCAGGTTGGTAAGTCTATCCCTATCGTTCATCTTATAGGGATCTCCATGATGTCTATCAGTTCCAGATGGGGAAAGGCGCTGCGCATACTGTTGCGCAGTAAATCTGCATCAACTGAAGACGCACCTACGGCGTTGGCATTTAGGGCTATAGCTCTAATTTTTATGGAGATTAGGCACAGAGGATGATGCTTATTTACAAAGGATTCAAGCTCGGTTAAAGGTAATTTTAGGCATTCGGGATGGCGAAAGATAAGCTGCTGAGTAATCTGCTTTCCCAGTCTGGCATTGGTAGTACTCGTGAATGCACTGGGGATGTAGATATGGCTACAGTTAGCTGTATCTGATAGCAGTGCTGCAAACTGTTTTTCGGCTCCTAGCAAGCTTTTTAAGCCCGTATTGTGCCATTTGCCCTTGGTTTTCAGGTGAATAGTCTCGCTATCCAGCAGGGTTTTTCGCAGCTTTGCTGATGCTACGGTGTAGCATGGAATCTCTGCCAAATTCACTAAGCGCAGCAGTTCATTCTGAATGGCGGCAATATTGCCAAAGCTTGCACCAACCGCCAATATCAAGCCATCAATATCCTCACTCAAAGCAATCGACTTCCTATCCAGTGAACCATCGATAATCACCTTCTCTGCGCCCAGCTTAAGTAGCTCATTGGCACAGGCAATTTGAGCTGAAACGCTTTGGGGTCCGCCTATCTCTGTCTTTATCTCGCTTTCTGCTCTGGCAAGCCACAAGGGTTTGCCTCCGCTCAGCCAAGCTGTTTTCTTCAATAAGCTTATCGCAGAGCCATGTGCATCCATACTCTTGGCGTCGGCACAGAACACAGACCCGGGATGGATGTGTACGCGTGGCTTAGGTGTTTTGAATAGCACATCTTCCACTTCGCCATCTCTGCCGGTGCTCATAACGCCCCATTTGATGCCACTATGCTGCTGCATTATAGCGTTCAAAATGGTAGTTTTACCTGCATTCTTACATATCCCGACGATTGCCAGTTTGTCTAGGCAACCCTCTGATATCCATGGCATTAACATCAAGTTCCTTCAAGGCTTACGACGCAGATTGCGCTTTGTCTCCGCAGGCCCAATGGATACTTTATGTCCACGCATCAGCGCCATAATCCCTTCCTGGGATTTGCGTTCTGGGGGGCATTGAGCACGATACTTATCTTCATCAATTGCCACGAAACCAGGCTCTGTATAGGAAGTAATAAAGCCTTCATAGTTACGCAGGATAATTCTTCCCGGCATCTGTGAAATCAGGTAATTGGGCATCACAGGTATTTTACCACCACCACCGGGGGCATCCACCACAAAGGTAGGTATGCAAAGCCCGGACGTATGTCCACGCAGAGATTCGATGATCTCGATGCCTTTGGACACGGGAGTGCGGAAATGAGCGATACCTTCTGAGAGGTCGCATTGATAGATATAATAGGGACGCACTCTGTTCTTTACCAGCTTGTGCACCAAGGCTTTCATCACGTCCACATTATCGTTGATTCCCTTTAAAAGCACGGATTGATTCCCCAAAGGTATTCCTGTTTCGGCAAGTCTCGCAAGGGCATTCGCTGCATCTTTGCCAATCTCGTTGGGGTGGTTGTAGTGAGTGTTTAGCCACACGAACTTGTACTTTTTTAGTATCGCAAGCAAGCTATCTGTCATGCGTTGAGGAACCACCACGGGAGTGCGTGTACCAAGTCTTACGATATCCACATGATCTATCAAGCTGAGCTTGTGCAGTATTTCGTCCAGACGTTCATCGCTCAAAGTTAAGGGATCGCCACCACTTAGGATAACATCTCGCACTTCGGTATGCTCACGGATGTATTCTATCGCTTTATTAACATTATCTTCAGGCATTGGGGCGTCTGTTTCGCCTGCTTTACGACGGCGGGTGCAGTGTCTGCAATACATGGCACATTGGTCTGTAAGCAGCAACAGCACTCTATCTGGATAGCGATGCGTCATTCCAGGAACAGGAGAATCTGCATCTTCATGCAGGGGATCCGCCATATCTGAAAGCGAAAAATCAGTCTCTGCGATGCGCGGAATTGCCTGTAAGCGTACGGGATCCAAGGGGTTGTTTTGATCTATCAAAGATAAATAGTGGGGGGTGATTGCCATGCGGAAAGAGTGGCCATCAGTTTTGAATACCTCTTCTTCTTCCGGTTGCAGCACAATGTATTGCTTCAATTCTTCATAAGTGGTAATGCGGTATTTTAGCTGCCAGACCCAATCGTTCCACTCTTCATCGGTGGCAATGCTTCTGATATCGATAATGTCGCTCATCATTAGCTCCTATTTAATCTGTGTAACGTTCTTTGAACAGCTTCATCAATACAGGGTTCCTGCGCAGTAAATCTAAAGAAGTGGCAGCATGGTGATGGGCATAGCCATTACCAAGAATCATATCCACATCCGCGCCAATCCCCTCGGCACCCAAAGCAGCCTTGGTAAAGGAGGTTGCCATAGAGAAAAAGTACACTAAGCCTCTATCTTTACAAGCCATGATGGACGGAAGTTCCGTATCTTCAATGTTCACAACGTTTATCACCACATCCGCCATCTTGCCATTAGTGAGGCGTGATACTTCTTTTTCGATATTAACTGCATCGGTTGCGCTGGAGATAATCACTTCGTGACAACCCGTGGCAAGACAGGTTTTGATGTAATTCTCATTGCGCACGATGCCGATAACTTTACCGGCAACACCGGCTCTTTCACGAGCCACGGCATTACACAAAATACCGCTTTTCCCGTTGGCACCAAGGATAACTACGGTATCGCCGGGTTTTACCAGACGTTCCACCTGCGCGGGAGCACCGGCGACGTCTAAAACCGAGAGCGCAAGATTCTCATCCATATCATCGGGTAATTTGGCATAGATCCCGCTGCTGAAAAGGATTGCCTGACCAACAATCTCCACCTGGTCTTTATCCAAGAGCACTCTTTTTACTTGTTTAATCTTTAGCGGAGTAAGCGATAAGGATACCAAACTGGCAACCATATCTCCCACTTTTATCGCTTCTTTCTGTTCGAATTTAGCGCCAATCGCAGCCACTCTGCCAATCAGCATACCACCGGAACCGGTATCTTCGTTTTTGTGTTTACCAGTGCGGTTTGTAAGCTCTATTGCATGTTCGGCGAAGGCGGTTTCCATATCGCTATGGCCTTGTGCTTTTAGCTTGGCTTTTATCTGGTGAAATGAGGCAGAATCAACATTCAGCCGAATAACATCGAGCAGCAGCTCGTTATCCCAAATCTCGCTCATGTCATTGTTCAGCACTCTTGCAGGTTGGGGCAATACCCCCTGGGGTTCGATTACTCTATGTGTCCCGTAACGGCATCCGCCAGCTTTCATTTGATCCTCCTGTAGGGTGTCTATTTTATTTATGCATATACACTTATCTTATTCTATCCATTGTTTTTGGCATGAGAGTTATGTCAATGCTTTTTTGTTTCTGCACCCTTGCGATAACTCTGACCTTTCCTTGCTTATCCGAAACCGTACTGAACAGCAACTGATGCGGTGTTGATCGGGTTCCATCCCGATGAGATCCCGATCGGATCCCGATGAACCCCCTTTCGGTTAAGCAAGGAAGAAGAGGCTACTTTTGCGGTAATCTTGAGGTGTTGCTTTGTGGACTTAAAGGGTAATACAGCGCACGATTATCGATAATCTCCAGCTTGTTTAGCTCATTAATATACCATAAATTAAAATATTCCTCTTGCGCTTGCTGGATGATAGTTGCCATTGTTTTCTGCTCATCCCTTTCCAATTCTGCTTTCATGCTATCGGGGTGAACCGTGGCTTCATTTTTTATCGTGCTGATCAGCTTGCCATAAGTGAATAAATCTCTGCTGAATCCTATCACGGATTTCAGGAAGTCTGGTCTGTCCTTCAACGCTTGCAAATACTTCTTAGCATCAAATACTCCCTTAGTCTGAAAGTCTTTGATTATCTTCACGCCGTCTGGAGGATTTGCCTTAACATCGCGCTCTATCTCTGCATCAGTTACTTTCACTTTGCCGGCTTTGATGGCTTGGTCGTAGATGTACAATCCGATTAACTCGCTCCAATATTGGTCGTTCAAACGGAGGCTATCCTGCGCTGATATGGATTTACCGCCCAGATTATAGCTAAGATACGCAATGAAACCATCGTTATAGCTTTTATATGTATAACTGCGATCACCCACCTTGGCTACAAGTGCCTTGGGATCGGGATTAACGGCTGCTGCTAAGAGTGTTATCCCCAAGATTAGCAATGTTATTATCCAGCGTTTAAGCATTAATTATTCTCCTGTTTCTGAGATTGCATTTACTATACCATACAATTGAACCCCCCATTCCCGGCAAGAAAAAACCCAAGGCTGAGCTAACAACCTTGGGTTTATCTTGCATTATTTGTAGAATCAGGCTGCGGTTAAACAGCTAACTCTATGTGTTATCTTATTTTGACAACAGCATCTTATGAGTGATGCTCTTGCCGGCATTGTTTACCTGGTAGAAATACAGACCGCTGGCGACAGGCTTGTTGTTGTCGTCCATACCGTTCCAAACTACTTTCTGTGTGCCGGTGGTCATCTCGCGATTTACGAGATTACGAACTAACTGACCTTTCAGATTATAAATCTTCAGGCTGGTTAAACCACTGGTAGGAAGTGAGAAGGAAATAGTGGTCTCTGGATTGAAGGGGTTAGGATAGTTATTGGCTTCAAGCACAAGTGCGGGAAGCTCTTCATCATCAATTCCAGTAGCTGTATCAAAGATGGCGTGAAGCATAAGCTCGCCCTCTGTTACAGGTTCCCAAGCAGTGCCAATCTTCTTGTAGCTGTGGCCGTTGGAATTGGTATCCAAACCAATGGCTGAAGCATTGGCGGTTTCCAGAATAGTAATGTAGAAAGAGCCACTGGGAATTACTACTTCTGTGGTGAAGGTAATGGTATTCCAGCCAGCAACCACAGAGGTTGCAGGATAATTAAACTGGGTAAGCTGAGTACCGGGCATGCCATCAACACCATCATCATCATAGACGTGGAAGATAATACCGGCGGAATTAACTGTGTTAACATATACTTTGGCATTCTTGAGTGTTATAGGCGTAGCATGACTGAACTTAACACCCATACGTTTGGTTGAACCAACGTTGTAGCCAAGCTCTGCAGTGCCATCATCATAACCAAGATCAACATAACTTGCAGGATAAACAAATAGTGAAGCTACATTGGAAGGAAGCGATTCGTATGTTCCAAAAAGAGCAGTTACAGTATAATCCTGCACGCCACCGGGAACATTCATGTCAGTATATGTAAGCTGTGTTCCGGGCACTTCAGCCACAAAAACACTATTGCGGAAAATCTTGTATGCTGAAGCGTCGCGAGTGGGATTTGAAATAGCCACAAACGCATCATTGGAGAGAGCTTGCACGTTTTGAGGAAGTTCGCCAAGCACATATTCCTTACCTGTTGCATCAGCTACGTAAACCTTGATGTTCCAGTTAAAAGTTAAGGTTGCACTAGCAGCAGTTAATGTTTGCCATACATTGTTCAGGTGCATCATGTTGCCATAACCTTCCACCTGTGGGCCAGCATCGCAACCTGCAGGATAGCCACCGGTTGCATTACAGCGATAACCCGCCATAATCTGAGTACCGGCTGGAATAGTGAAGGGAGTAGCCAATACTATTTCATTCCATTGGCCAATAACAGGGTTGGTAACAGGCTGATCTACTACCATAGTAGCAACGCCACCTGTCCAAACGCGAACTGCAAAGCTGGCAGTTGCCGCTGCGGGAATGAAACTAATTTTGGTGATATTCATGCCAACGTAGGGATAAATACTATTTGCTTGACCCACGGGATCCCATTTGGCAGCAACGTCAAAATCTGACACACCATTGGTACCGACATTGTTGGTCATTGTATCAGCACAATAGCTCAACCAGCCGGGTTCTCCACCGCCGCCGCCAGAACCTGGAGCGCTCCAGTTCAAGGTTACGGTATCGCCGTTTACAGCTCCAGCTAAGTTTTCTGGAGGTGCAATAAATATATCGTTGTAAACCCTGAAGTCATCAATCATAATGCCAGTTCCATTGGGTGTATCTGCATCAGATTGGAAATACCAGCGGAACTTCACTGTTTGCCCTGCATAATCGGAAATTATACCATCAAGAGAATAGCTTGTAGTCATGGAAGCCCAAGCATCCGGAGCATTGCTATACACATAGTTGTTCGCAGGAGGGGAAGGAAGCCCGTAGGGATTGCTCATAGCTCTCCATGTTGTGCCATTATCGGGTGAGATTTCCCAGCCAAAGTAATCTACTGCTGGGAAGGCGTCTGTGTCTGTAAACGAGCCTTGAATCATAAAGTCAGCTCTGATATCGCCACTTGAAGGAAGGGTGATGGAAGGGCTGACAAGGTAGTTCAACATGTTCGTATTGTAAGAACCTGCGGCATTTTGATTCTTCATCACGTGGGTGGGTGATGGAGCATTAGCCTCGGTAACAATATTCCAGATATCTCCACCGAGGGGAACCAAGGAAGCCCAAGTCATTTGGCCATCGTCAGTACCATTGTTGGTGTATCCGCCGAAACTGATATCATCAACCATGAGCCCAAACAAAGTAGGGTCATCACTTGTGTTATAGGCGGGGTCTGAGGCAAAGGCAAAACGAATCATCGCATTTTGGCCTATATAGGCGGAAAGATCGAAAGTGGCAGATACCCAGTTTGCCGTGACACCCCCCCAAGCGGGGATGCCTACGCCTTCGCCATGTTCAGAACCGAAAGCATAAGAGCTTGTGCAATGATAGGCAGGAGTGCCGGTAAGCACTGTCCAGGTAGTTCCACCATTGGTAGAAATACGAATGTTGGCAGAATCCCAACCATTATAGGCGCCAGTGCCACCTACGGCTTCCAAACCGGTTTTCATTTTGAAAGTGAGGGTTGCATTTGCCGCAGTAAGCATGCGGGAGGGAGTATTCAAAACCAGGTATTGATGATCATAATAACCACCGATATTGGTACCTGATGCCAAAGCGGGATCACCCATCCACCATACGTTTCCTTGGGTTACATCAGCGTTGTAAATATGCCAATTATTTGGTGAAACAGCGCCGTCATAATGTACCCAGCCTGGAGCGCCAGTCTCGAAGGTTTCTTCATAGACAGCCACTTCAAAGCGACTACCACTTGCATACATGCCAGTTAGCATGGCAAGTGCCACAATAATAAATAAATACTTTTTCATTGATCCTCCTTATAGATCCTAGGATTCTGTCTCTTTACATAGCATTTGTCGTGCCATATTTTTGTCAATCTTTATTTTGTTGAATTGGCAAAAGTTCTAATCTTCTGCCGTAGCATATATAACTTCGGGAACAGAAGCGATACCCGCCCTAATCCTTTCCAAACCTGATTCTCTCATGGTGAGCATCCCGTTTTTTGACGCCAGTTGCCGTATTTTCTCTTCGTCAATATTCGTGTAGGATTCTACAATCGCAGCCCTGATTTCGGGGTAAAAATAGAGGGCTTCCACCAGGCACATTCTACCTCGATAGCCATCTGTGCACTGCGAACAACCTACCGGCATAAATATTTTGCCGGATTTCAGTTCCTCCAGAGTAAGCCCCAATGTTAGGGCGGCTGGGTGATATTCTTCTGTAATGGGTGTCTTGCAATTTTCACACAATTTCCGCACCAGACGCTGGGCAATAATGATGTTGATGGAATATGCCAGCAAGAAGGTCTCCACCCCCATTCTATACAATCTTGTGATGGCTGAAGACGCATTATTAGTATGCAGAGAAGTAAGCGTGAGATGCCCCGTATTGGCGAGCTTCACAGCGATGTCGGCAGTTATTTTATCGCGTATTTCGCCAACCATCACCACGTCTGGATCGTGGCGCAGAATAGACCGGATAGCCTCGTCGAAAGTCATATTATGCCCAATCTTTAGCTGCCTTGCCCCGTCAATAACGTATTCCACCGGGTCTTCACAGGTTAAGACGTTAAAAGCAGGGTCGATAACATGCTTAAGTGCCGCCATTAAGGTGGTACTTTTTCCGCTACCGGTAGGCCCTGTAACGATTACTATCCCCTTATTAGAATTTATCGCCTTAAAAAACTCCGTCTCCGCCTGAGCTAAAAAGCCCAGCTTATAAAAATCTCCAATTACCTTTCTATCATCAATTATACGGATGACGATGCTTTCAAATCTCCGTTCGTTTTCGGCTGAGACCATCGGCAGAATCGAAACCCTAAAGCGGATAACATGATTGTCTATCGTCTTCTGCATGTATCCATCCTGGGCTTTATCCACCACGAATCTATCCACTCCGATACTTCTATCCTTAACGACGGCTGCAAGCGCTTCTGCGGGCGTATTATCTCTGCGCAGCCAGAGTTTCAGCCTGCCATCAATCCTGATATAAATACTCACTGCTTTTTTTCCACTGGGGATGATATGAATATCCGAAGCATCATTACGAACTCCGTCCACCATCACGTTATCCAGCAAATCGCCGAGAAATCCATTTTCTAGTTCTTCATCGAGGTCTTGATTTTCTTGTTCATCTTTGATAATCTTTGTATCGATGATTGTTTGCTCGCTCCTGCGCATAATCTGGCAGAATTCGTAGGGTATATCGCTTTTTTCAATCAATCGATCTATCGTCGCTTTATTAGTCCAATCAATCTGAATAATATTAAAGGGAGTTTGCAGCTCAATGTCATGAATCAAAGCATTGCTAACGTCTGCCGCCAATACCTGCATCACATTAAGGTTTTTGCCGATGAGCTTATATGGGAATATCTTAGCCGCAAATAGTTGACGCAAGAAGTCTGGAGCAATTCTCTCATGCAAAAACTTGATGGTACATATCTGTGCAGTGTCCAGGATCTCTGCATTCAGTTGCACTTCGTTGAAGGCATAATACTTGGCGATAGTTCTATGTATCCTGTCGTGTTCAATATTAAATTCGTTGATCAACAGATTAGCCAAATCGGCAAGGGTATTCTTCCCCGTTTCTTTCATCCTTACCATAGCGATATCCACTACATCGTGATCGCACATTGTTTTACTCTTCAAATATCGGACAAATCGCCCCAAGTTTTCCATTTACACGCCCTCATTTTAATATATTTAATTCTGCTTTCTACTTGAAAACAGTTATAGTTATCGCATTCAAAAATCAATATCCTTTCCCTTCTCTTGCTCAACCGAAAGGGAGTTCATCGGGATCTGATCGGGATCTCATCGGGATAGCACCCGATCAAACCCTGTTCAGTCCTGCTTTGGCTCGGTTTCGGTTAAGCAAGAAAAGAGCAAGCACGAAAAAGTCTCTTAAAAAAAGATGCGGTCAGATTCAAAGCACTCTAACCGCAAAGCTTTATGTATATTGTAAACGGTAAAGATCGTAGTATAATCCCTTTTTATCCAACAGGTCGAAATGCGAACCTTCCTCCACAAGCTCACCCTTATGCAGCACCAGGATTCTATCCACATGCTGAATGGTGGAAAGACGGTGGGCGATCATAATGGAGGTACGTTTTTCGATAATCTTCTCCAAAGCGTCCTGTATCAGAATCTCGGTCTCGGTATCAATATTGGAGGTGGCTTCATCGAGGATAAAGATGGAGGGATTATATGCCAGCACGCGCGCAAAGGCGATTAGCTGCCTCTGCCCAGTGGATAAGGTGGCACCCCGCTCCATCACTGGCTCGGTATAACCTTCATGGAGTTTGCTGATAAACTTATCGGCGTTCACATATTTCGCCACTTGCACAATCTCTTCCAAGCTTAGTTTATCGTTATTCAAGGCAATATTTTCGCTGATATTGCCGCTGAAAATAAACACATCCTGCTGCACGATGCCCACGTTGGAGCGTATATCGGCAAGTGAATACTGGTCTAAATCTTTGCCATCTATGCGGATATGCCCCTTTTGATAGGGATACATGCCCAAAATCAGGTTCACGATGGAGGTCTTGCCACTGCCGGTATGCCCCACCAAAGCTATCTTTTCGCCTGGTTTTATCTTAAAGGAAACATCTTTCAACACCCATTCGTCGGCAGTGTAAGCCAGCCAAAGGTTCTCGAACTCTATCTCGCCTTCCATCTTCAGGTTACGGTGTTTATCTTCGCGGTAATCATCGGTTTCCAGCTCCATCAGGTCGAAGATACGTTCCGCACCTGCCAGCGCTCCCTGAAGAATGTTAAACTTCTCAGAGAAATCGTTAATCGGCTCGAAAAGCTTTTGTACATACTGGGTGAACGCCATCAACAGACCAATGGTAATCATGTTATGCAGTATCTGCCCGCCACCGTACCAGATAATAAGCGCCACCGCCACTTGTGAAGACACATGAATGATGGGACGGAAAAAGGCAAAAAGCTTTAGCTGCTTTACCGACGCTACAAAGTAATCGTGATTGATATCCGAAAACTCCTGACGTTTATGGAAATACTGATTGAACAATTGGATAATCTTCTGTCCCGCAATGTGTTCTGCCAAGGTAGCGTTCAACGAAGCGAGGTGCCTACGTACTTCGCGGTAGATAACTC
>Ga0172377_10002375_pt1 | contig 19193 bp, 17 predicted proteins | sample Pumphouse3metaG_FD_119749 | JGI IMG/M metagenome (GOLD analysis project Ga0172377, IMG submission 119749) | Leachate microbial communities from a municipal landfill in Southern Ontario, Canada - Pumphouse #3 metaG | ecosystem: Engineered > Solid waste > Landfill > Unclassified | place: Canada...
AGTAGAACTGAAAAAATAAGAGATCCCAGCAGGAAGAATCTGTTGAGACGAAAAAATGTTTCTTTACGTAAAAAAATTACGTAAACGAGGGTAAGTACTGAAAGACTGATTCCTGATTCTATAAGAAAATTAACTGTACTGTTCATCTTTTTCCTGTTTATCGTTTTCCAGGTCCTGTTTTACATCTTTCATTAATTCGTCAAAGTCTGAGAGGCTCATGTTATCTTCTTTTGCAAAGAATGAAACCATTTCTTTAAATGAACCTTTAAAATAGTTGTGCATGAATTTCTTCATGAACGAATTTGTATATTCTTTTTTTTCAACAATCGGGAAATATTCATGCGTATTACCATAGGCTTTGTGTCCTGTGAATCCTTTTTTTTCGAGAATACGAACAATTGTGGATATAGTATTATATGCAGGTTTTGGATCAGGTATCCGGCTTATAATATCTTTTACAAATCCTTTTTTCATTTGCCATAAAATTTGCATTACCTGTTCTTCTGCTTTTGTTAAAGTCTTCATTCTTTGACCGTTTATTTTGTGCTATTTTGTAATCATATAAACAAATATAAAACTAATTAAATAGTTTTCCAACTAAATAATTAGTTTATATTATGTAGCCTGGATTTTAATTGTAAATATCTTTTTATTTTTTACTTGTTATAGTTATAGTAAATGTTGAACCCATTTGCATATTGTTAGGCATGTTTCCAAAGAACTTTTTAGGCATGTTTCCAAAGGGAGTTGCAGATGAATCAGGTGATGCAGATTCATTTTTTTTAGATAAATTTCCATGTGTTTTCTGAGTTATTTTTCCTTCGATAATAAGACCTGTTTTTCTGTCAATTTTTATTCTGGAATTAAAAGAACCATTCATTTCAATTTTTACAGGCATTATTTTGGAAAGAAGTCCGTTACCTGATTTAATAGCCGATACACCTTCAATTATTGCATAATCTGGCGTCAGTTCTGAAAGAGTATAAATAATTCTTGTTTTACCTGTCGTACCTGTTTTCCCGAATAAAGGAGAATCAACGCACCATTTACTGCCAATACTAACTGGTTTTGAAGGATAAAAAGAAGTTAATATATTCATATCATTATTAATATTTTTATTTTTCCCAAATGAAATTTTGTGGTTAACTTTACTTGTTTCTTCGGTCTTACTTGTTCCTTCTGCTATTTTTTCGGTTTTAGAAGTACTGATATTTATAAAGTTTGAAATATTACCCTTATCAAATGCAATAATTTTTCCAGTTTTACTTATAGTTATTCCAATTGTATCTTTACTTAACTTAGATAATGAAGATGAAAATGGATTTGATGGATTTATATTAGATGAAGAGGCTTTAATTGTGTCTCCCATAAAGAGCATAGTTAATTGTATGTTTTCAGGATTAATTAAAATATCATAATCTTTCTTTTGCACTGACTTTATAAAATAAGATAAATCCCATATTTGTGTTGTATTGAGATTCATTCCTAATCCTTTGCCTTTGATTTCAATTTTTACATTCTGTTTATATGTTTTCCCTTCTTTTAAATTTAAAGATAAATCGATTTTGGGTTTACATGAAAATAGTAAAAGACTGAATAATACAGCAGTTAATATAGCTGAAAAAATGTTTTTCATATTGTTTTGTTTAGTTATTTAGACAAGTTTTTTAGTTAAATTATTTATTCCTTTTTGTGTATATTTCTTTTATATCGTTTATTGTAATGTCCAGAGATTCCATTTTTTCAAAAAGTTCAGGCAGAAATTTGGTAATAAATTCCTGCTTTCTCTTTTCTTTTAAAAAGTCCATAGCCCTTGCACTTACATAAAATCCCATACCTCTTTTATTAAAGATAAGGTTATTGCGTTGTAATAAATCAAAGGCCCTTAGGGTTGTATTATGATTAACCTCAAGCATTTCCGAATAGTTTCTGATCGATGGAATTCTTTCTCCTGATTTATACTTACCCGTTTGAATTTCATCACAAATCAAATCGAAGACCTGCAGATAAATAGCTTTGTGTTCTGAAAAATTCATACGTTAAAATTTAAAAATTTCTAAAAAGATTATTTAAGCGATGTTATATTCATTCTTTTGTATATAAAATAACCAATGATATATAATCCCAGACCGATTATTATTCCTGCCAGAGTACCATAATTATTAAAGAATACTCCGGTATTTATGGCAGAGGAGGCATCTATTGAATTTTTAGTATTATCCATTTGCATAAAAAAATTATGCCATAAATATCTCAGACTAAAAACGGAAGAAATGACAAATAGTAAAAGTAATACCAGAATGGTATTTAATATTGAATGTTTTGGATGTATCACATTGCCAAAAAAGAAAACAGATGTCCATATAAAATAGGACAATATAAAATTATGTGGAATTGTAAGTAACGGATAACCGGTATTCACGGATAAATTATTTATAAAACACATGGAATAAAGAGCTAAAATATAAATTGCGATAATTAACAGCGGAATAACAATTATATACAATAATATTTTTGAAAGATATTTTTCTATGGCAGTTGCCGGAACTACAAGCTCTTCCATAAATGTATATCTGGTTTTTTTTCTGATAATAAAAGTTGTGTAATAAATAGTCAGAAACATTACAATAGTATATTTAGGAGCGTAGAACCTGATGTTTGAAAAATCGGTGAAGAATAAAAGTGAGAGCACTTTTAATAAAATAACAATTACGGCTGAAAGAAGAATAATCCTTTTGTTTTCTGTGAATTCCTTCTTTACAAGGCAGCAACATCTTTTTATACTGAATGATTCCATGATTTTATAATGTTTTGATTTTATTTATTAAAGGATTATTATTTGCAGTAAGTCCTTTATAAAGTAATTCAATATCGACTTCTGTTTCTTCATCATCCTCTTTAACTGGCAAAATTGTATTTACTCCGGATAGTGTTGATTCGTGATAAAGTGCTGAACTGATAATTTCAGGATCGGACGTACCAATAAATTTTAGTTTCTCTGAAATTTCGATAATGGATTTATCTAATAATATTCTTTTATTATGCAGTATCAGAATCCTGTCAATAAGATTATGAATATCATGTACCTGATGCGTTGAAATAATAATTGTCTGATTCTGAGATGATGCCATAGAAATAACTTTTCGAAAATTGCTCTTTGAATTAATATCCAGTCCGTTTGTTGGCTCATCCATAATAACATACTTTGTATGACAGGCAAGAAGGAAACTAATATAAAATTTTTTTCTCTGTCCCATAGACATACTGCCAATATTCATATTACGCGAAACATCAAGAAGCTCCATGTAATGATAAAAATCTGTTTTACTGAAGTTTTCGTAGAAAGATGAATTTATTTTTAAAAAGGTATTTGCCGGTACTTCAGGCAAATCAATTTCTTCTGGCAGTATTACAAATCTGGAAAGACTTTCGAGTTTCCTTTGCCGGATATTTTGTTTGTCCAGCAATACTTCTCCTGCTCCGGGACGAATCAATCCGGTAAGCAAATATAGCAGTGTTGATTTTCCTGCACCGTTATTTCCCAGAAGACCATAAATGTGTCCTTCCTGAATGTTAAAAGACAGATTATCAAAAAGAGATTGATTTGGTCCCTGATAACTATACTCCAAATTTTTTGCTTCTATCATAACTTATTTTTTATTGATACGGTGTACCGTAACACTGGTACGCTGCAAATATATATTAAAATTATTCAAAAACAATATTAATTCAGATTAATATATTCGGTTCTAACAATGTTGGTAGAAGCTAACAGACACAGGCGAAGACGATTGCAACAAAGACGGGAATGTTTATGCCAATATAAAAATATTTATTAATATGTTAATCCTGAGATTTTAGGAAGGGACAAATTTGTTGTTCTTAATCCTGTGGAGGAATTGATGGTGGAAGCTAACAGACATAAGTGAAGACGCATTCGCCAAAGACGGTAGTAATAAAATGTTTTTAGTAAAATGAGATATATATCTACGTTATTAAATCAAATGGAGGCAAATATTTTTTCGTTTTATTAATTAACAGTCAGTTTTAATAATCACCCATCAACCGTAATTATTTATATCTTTGTTTAGAAAATGAAGTTTATGAAAGTAGAGATTATTACAATAGGGGATGAGTTGCTGATAGGTCAGATAGTGGATACAAATTCTTCACAAATAGGAGAACTTCTCAATGATTTCGGAATGGAAGTATCCATGACTACAACAATACACGATGATCATGATCAGATTCTGCAAGTTTTATCTGAAGCTGAGAAGCGTGCAGATATAATTTTGATAACCGGAGGTCTTGGTCCCACAAAAGATGATATTACAAAGAAAGCTTTATGTGATTATTTTAGTTGTTCTCTGATAGAAAATAAAGACGTTAAAAATCATGTAAAAAAACTTCTTGAAAAATTAAATATACCCTTTAATTCACTGAATGCAGGACAATATATGGTTCCTGAAAAGTGCATAGTTTTACCTAATAAAATAGGTACAGCGCCTGGAATGCTATTTGAAAAGAAAAATAAAATATTTATTTCAATGCCTGGAGTGCCTAAGGAAATGTATGATTTAATGACCTCTGAGGTGTTACCATTACTTGAAAAGAAGAATATTTCACGGGAATCAATCTATCATAAAAAAATATTGCTGTCGGGAATTTCCGAATCTTCCCTTGCCGAAAAAATTGAATTGTGGGAAACCGCTCTTCCATTATATATAAAGCTTGCTTATCTTCCCAATCCCGAGAGACTGTGCCTTAGATTAAGTGCATACGGTGATAATAAGGCTAAACTAAAAGCTGAAGTTTTAAGTCAGGTTGAAAAACTTAGGGAAATTATTCCTGAGTATATCTTTGGTTACGATGAAGATAATCTGGCAGAAGTTGTAGGAAAATTGCTATTGGAAAGAAATGCTACAGTTGGTGTGGCAGAAAGTTGTACAGGAGGGAATATTGCCCATTTTTTTACTTCTAATCCAGGTAGTTCAGATTATTTTAAGAGTGGGGTAGTTTCGTATACTAATGAAATAAAAAATAAAGTACTTGGCGTAAAAAAAGAAACTCTGGATAAATATACTGCAGTAAGCAGGGATGTTGCCCTGGAAATGGCAGAAGGTGTGAAAAAGGTGCTTTCTACAGATTATGCAATTTCTACTACAGGTTTTGTAGGTCCCACAGGTGGAACAAAAGATATTCCATTGGGTACTGTTTGGATTGCAGTTGCAGGTAAGCAGGGGAGTATTGCTAAGAAATTCATTTTTACAATGGATCGTAACCGGAATATTATCAGAGCTTCACAGGCTGCTATTAATATGTTAAGATTATTTATTGTCCCGGAATCTAAATGTTAAAATTAGGGAGTTATAAAAGTATAAAGTAACAGATTACTGGTTGTTGGTTAAATCTGTCCGAATAAATTAAAGATAAAAACAGATAAGATTTTTTTATCGTATTTTATTTCTTGTACTTTTGACAATCCAGACAAAGGAGAAATTGTGGCCGGCACGTTGTATTTAATAATAAAGAACTTGCAAAAAGTAAATTTTTAGTTAATCTTGTTGTATATATAAAATGACAGATCATGATAAAAAAAATCAGTACAGTAATAGCAATTATTTTTGTTGCTCTTTTACTTGCAGCAGTTATTATTCCTTTTGCATTTAAGGCTCCTTTGCAAAGGGGAATAAAGAATATTATAAATAAAAATATTGATGCCCGCGTTGAATTTTCTGATTTCCATCTTTCTTTTTTTAGTGATTTTCCAAAAGTTAAGGCTGAACTGGAAGGATTAAGTATCAGCGGACGCGAACAGTTTGAAGAAGATACTCTATTATATGCCCCGTCAGTATCAACTGATTTTTCATTGAATAATCTGCTTTTTAGTAAGGATTACAGCATTAGTAATATAAAGATAAAAGATGCAATTGTTTATCTTCTGATAACTCAGGATGGTCTGACTAACTGGGATATAATGAAAGAAGAACAGGATAGTGTTTCTTCTGAGAGCTCTTTTGGAAAAAATTTTCTTTTGAAAAATCTGGACATTCAGAATTTGAATGTAATATATGAAGATGAATCTGCAAAAATGAAAGTTTCCGTATTTAATACCAACCTGAAAGCTTCAGGCGTTACTAATGGAGTTAATTCCAGGTTTGAGATGAATGGTATAACAAAAAATTTACAGTTTATTTATGATTCTGTAAAATATATTTCAAACACTTCAGTAAAGGTTCAGAGTTCTTTTTCTTTTAACAGTGAGAAAATGAAAATTGTTTTGGGAGAAAGTAAACTATTTATTAATAAGCTTCCTTTAACTATTAGCGGTCTAATAAGTCTTCCCGAAGACAGTACTTATTGTGACATTCAATTTAAACAGCCTGAAAGTGATTTCGAAACATTGTTATCTATTATACCTGAAGCTTATAAAAGTTATACAGATAAGGTTAATGCGACTGGTAATGCTGGTTTTGAGGGCGAAATTAAAGGCTGGATTACAGATTGTGAATATCCGTCGATGAATATTCGTCTGTTTGTTAAAAATGGTGTTTTTCAGTATGAAAAGTCATCAAAAATAAAGGATATTTCTATTCAGGCTGCAGTTAAAAAACCACAGGGAGATATGGATCTGCTGACTTTAGACGTTTCAACTGCTAATGCAAGAATAGCCGAAAATCCGGTACAGCTTAGTCTGGCTTTGTCGCATCCTGTTACTGATCCTTTATTTGATGCCTCTTTTAAAGGGAAACTTGATTTTTCTACTCTGAGCGGTTTAATTCCTTCGAAAAATATAAAATTAGCCGGCATTCTCGACGGGAATATGGCACTTAAAGGAAGAACCTCATATATACAGCAGAAGCAATATGATAAGATTATTTCCAGCGGCTTTTTTAATTTTTATCATCTTAAGATACAAATGGCTGATATAGCTAATCCTTTTGAGATTGTTTCGGGGAAAATGAAAATTGACAGATCTAAAATAAATCTTTCTTCTTTTTCAGCTAAAGCAGGGAAGAGCGATTTCCTTTTAAATGGAGAATTGTCAGATTATCTGCCTTATTTTTTCTTAAACAAAACATTAAACGGAAATTTTTCTCTGAATTCAAAGAAACTTGATCTTGATGAATTGTCTGAATGGACAGCATCTTCTGATTCTACAGATACTACTCAACTTTCAGCATCTGAGGACAGTGTAGTCGTTTTTGATGTTCCTGATCATCTCAATATACAGCTTAATTCACATATTAGTAAGATGTATATTAGTGGGATAGAAATAACTAATACTAATGGAATTGTTAATGTTAAAAATCAGAAACTGGAGCTGAGTAAACTAAATATGGAATTGTTTGGAGGAAACACTTCTTTAACGGGATACTATAAAAATAATAAAAATAACAGACCAGCATTTAATATGTTAATGGATGCTAATTCTTTGCAGTTGTCTTCTCTCTACAGGGCTTCATCTGTTATGCGTCATTATGTTCCTATTGCTGCAAAATGTCAGGGCGAAATTTCTTCTGTTTTAAAAATTAGTGGACAGTTTGACCCTAAGTTTAATATGATTACTTCTACTCTAAATGGTAACGGTACAATAAGTACAAAGGAGTTGAAGATTATGGACTCTTCAACTTTTGATGAGTTAAAGTCTGTCTTTAATGAGGATAAATTAAAGAATATTCAGATAAAGGACTTTATAACAAAATTCACTATAACTAACGGAAATATAAATATTCCTCCTTTTAAAACCAATTTAGCTGATCAGAATGTAACTATTTCGGGAGATATCTCTGTTGAACAGCAGCTTAATCTGACTTTGGGATTCAAAGTTAACAGAGAGGATATCAGCAGTCAGATAAAACAGGTATTGAATATTCTTCCTGGATCTAAAAACATTAGTCAGTTTGATATCCCTGTTTTGATAAAAGGGCCTATTAAAAAGCCGAAGTTTTCTCTGTCTCTTGGTAATGCCCGAAAACAGATTAGTGATGAAATGAAAAAAGCTACAGGGAATGATCTGAAAAAATCGGTAAAAGATATAGAGAAAGCTTTGAAAAGTTTTTTTAAGTAGTTACTGATTTCCGTAATATTTTTCATTTGCTACGGGGGTGTATTATTTTGGCCATATAAAAAATTAATGTTTGAAAATCTTCTGTAAAATACATAGAATAATAATGATAAATATATATTTTTGGGATAGAAAAGATACTGAAAGAATAGAAGGAAGTATTAATAAGAAAACGGTTAGTATTTTGACGGAAAATTTTTAAAAAAGGAAATAAAGGACGATATTTCGGAAAATTTCGGAATGAAACGTTTAATATACCTTATTGTAAAAAGTAATTAATTTTAAATAAAAATCTAAATTTTATGAAAAAGAGTACTTCAATTATTCTTTATGCGATTCTTTTTGTAGCTGTTATTGTGCTATTTATTTTAAGTTTTAGTTCAAACGGAAAGAAAGAAAATACATTGAAAAGTGAAATGACAAAGGGACAATCTACAAATATTAAAGTTGCTTATATTAAAGCAGATTCTCTGATCATTAATTATGAACTAGCACAGGATCTTCATGATGAGTTCACAAAAAGTCAGGAGTCATTTACTAAAGAATATTCAGAGAAACGTACCAATTTTGAAAAACAGGCATCAGAATTTCAATCAAAAGTTAAAAGGGGTGGTTTTCTTACAGAACAAAGAGCTATTCAGGAACGTGATCGTTTAGCCGGAGAACAACAGAAAATTGAAAATTTGGATCAGGAACTTTCTAAAAAATTGTCTGATATTCAGAATGCAAATAGTCAGCAATTAAAGGACAGTCTTATGTACTATCTAAATGAATACAATGCAGATAAAAAATATGATTATATTTTTAATGCATCAGGCATTCTTGTAGGAGATGAAAATCATAATATTACAAAAGAAGTTTTGGATGCATTAAATTCAAGATATCCTAAGAAGACAGATTCTTCAAAAAAATAAATATAATCAAAAATAGTCCGGACATTTTTAATGTAACGGAAAAAATATTAGAAGAGAGATGTCAGAGTAATACCGGCATCTCTTTTTTGTTAATTTTGTCTTGTCCTGAAATAGGGTTACACCTAAATCAGAAAAGATCATGAAAAAGAAATTTAAAAGCTCTTATTTAAAGAGAATACAAAAAAATTATTCTGTGAGTTTTAAACTTCAGATTGTTTCGGAATATGAAAATGGAGAGCTTCGAGTAACAGCTCCGGCTCTTAAGTATGGAATACAAGCTACATCAACTATTACCAGGTGGATAAGAAATTTTGGTACATTTGATAAAGAATATCAAATAAATACCATGAAATAGAAAAGCCCTCAACAACGACTTTTTGAGCTGGAGCAAAAGGTCAAACTATTAGAGCGACAAAAATATACACTGGAAAACGAATTGAAAATTAGAGACCAGAAAAGTATAATGTTTGATGCTGTAGTAGAGGTTGTTAAAGAAGATTACAACATCGATTTATCAAAAAAAGTCTGCCTCAAACAATCCAAAGATACCTTAGCAAAGGAGGACAAAGCATAGGTTCAGGTTGCAAATTGCCTGGGCATAGCAGACAATCTTATTATAAACATTCTCATTCAATAGCAACAAAAAAAGATGTTTCAGCAACAGTAATTAGCTATGTCGAAAATATTCGCATAGAAATGTCCCGCATAGGAGGTCGAAAGTTTTATTATCTATTAAACGAGAAACTTTAATTCTCTTAATGTTGGCAGAGATAAGCTTTTTAGAATATTAAAAGCTAATAATAAATTTATTGTTCCGCGTCGTAGCTATCATGTAACAATGAACTCTCATCATCGTTTTCATAAATATAAAGATATTATGAACGGATTAGATATAAATCATCCGGAGCAAGTCTGGGTTAGTGATATAACGTATATCGGGAGTCGTAAAAACAATTGTTATTTAGCTTTAGTTACAGATGCTTATTCTAAAAAAATTGAAGGATATGATTTAAGCTCTTCTTTAAGTGTAGACAGCTCAGCCATAGCATTAAAGAAAGCAATAAAGAATAGAGTTTATAATACGAAATTGATACATCATTCTGATAGAGGAATCCAATATTGTAGTAATGAATATCAGAAAATTTTAAAAAGAGATAAAATAAATGTGAGTATGACATAAAACTATAACCCTTATTCAAATGCCATTGCAGAAAGGGTTAATGGTATTTTAAAACAAGAATTTTTATTGGAAGAATATGATTGTGATATTAAATATCTAAATAAAATAGTAAAACAGTCCATAGGGAAATATAATAATAAACGACCTCAACTTTCTTGTGGAATGTTAACACCTAATAAAATGCATATGCAGAATAAATTCAGAAAACATAGTTATTCAATAATTAATCAGTACAAACTGAAGTTAACTTCAGTTTGTACTGATTAATTATTTTATTATCATTGTATCAAAACCTGTAAACTTTTTTCAGGACGACACATTTGTAATTTTCAATTAATCCTGACGAAGAAAAAATTGCCTATGTCTTTTGTAGAAAAATATCTTAATCGTTTTGTCCGTTTCTCTTCCTTTATTAAAGAGAAGTGTAAAAAAGCAGATATAATAGTCGTTATTCCCTGTTATAAAGAGCCATATCTTACTGATACTATAGATTCATTATTGCAATGCCGTAAACCAAATGGTAGTGTAGAGGTGATAGTTGTTATTAATGAACCTGATAATGTTACCTTGGAGGCTCACATTCAGAATTGCCGGACAGCCGAAGATGTTATTATATGGAGAAAACAACATCCTGATGCTTTTTTTAAACTCTTTGCTATATGCCCCCAACCTTTTCCTAAAAAACATGCCGGAGCAGGACTTGCCCGAAAAACAGGTATGGATGAGGCTGTACGTCGTTTTGGAGAGGCAGAAAATCCTGATGGAATTATTCTTTCGCTTGATGCTGATACTCTTGTAGCTCCGAATTATTTTATTGAAACAGAAAATTTATTTCATAATAATTCTCATTATGTAGGGACAACTATTGCTTTTCATCACCGTATTAATGAACTTTCGGATGAAAATCAGCGACGGGGAATTCTTTTTTATGAAAAATATCTTACTTATTACAAAAATGCTATGGCTTATGTCGGTTACCCCCATGCTATATATACCATAGGATCTGCTTTTGCTGTTAAGGTATATGCATATATAAAACAGGGAGGCATGAATAACCGGCAGGCGGGTGAAGATTTCTATTTTTTGCATAAACTTGCTCAGTTTGGGCCTCTGGCAGAACTTAATACAACCTGTGTTTTCCCTTCTGCACGGGTTTCAGACAGGGTTCCTTTTGGTACTGGATTCGCCATGAAAAAGTGGCAGTCAGGAGATCATGATCTTTTAAACACATATAATTTTTGTGCATTTCGTGATTTAAAATATTTTTTCAGCTTAATTTCCGAATTCTATAAAACAGATAGTCCTGATTTTGAAGTAATGGGAGTGGCAAAATCGTTATGTTCTTTTCTAGAGAAAGAAAAATTTCATGAATCACTGGAAGAGATAAAAGAAAATATTTCTACGCTTTCTGCTTTTCAGAAAAGATTTTTTCGTTTTTTTAATGCGTTCAGAATATTGAAATTTTTAAACTATTCCCATGGAACGTACTATCATTTTCAAATACTGGTAGATGCAATAAAAGAAGAACAGCTTATGTATAATGATGAAGAATACAATATGTAGGAGTATAGATTGCAGAACTTTTAGTTAAACACTTCTTTGTTCAATGGATAAAAGGGGAATCTTTACCGGATTAAATTCAATAGAATTCGCACTTTTAATTAATAAAGACAACTTAAGAAAAAATAATTTTTTTGTATATTTGATAACAAGTAAATACTAACAATAAAATTATAAAATCATGGGAATTTCAAGAAGAAATTTTTTTCAGCGTTCTGCGGTTCTTGCAGGTGTTGTCGCTTTGCCTTCAATTGTGTCATCGGCAATACCTTCTGGGAAACGAAAAAAGTTTAATGAATCCTGGTTTAAAAAGAATGATGTAGTTCTTTTTCAGGGAGATTCAATTACAGATATGGGACGAGACAGAAAAAACTTCAACCCAAATGATGCAAGGGCTCTTGGTCCGGGATATTGTAATCATGTTGCAGCGGGTTTGTTAAATAAAATGCCCGAGAAACAATTATCTGTTTATAGTAGGGGTGTCAGCGGAAATAAAGTATATCAGCTACTGGACAGATGGCAGAAAGACTGTCTTGATCTTAAACCAAATGTGCTTAGTATCTTAATTGGTGTGAATGATTACTGGCATATGCGAAACGGTAAATATGACGGAACAATAAAAACTTACGAAGATGATTATCGGAAATTACTGACAATTACCAAAAAACAATTGCCCGATACCATAATCGTGATAGGTGAACCATATTCAATTGACGGTGGGTCAGCTATTGTCGATGGATGGCAGGAAGATTTTAAAGCATACAGAATGGTAGCAAAGAAGATGTCGCGTGAGTTTAATACATTGTTTATTCCTTATCATTCAGTATATAAAAAAGCACTAAACTATGCTCCATGCACATACTGGAGTCCTGAAGGAGTGCATCCGACACTGGCCGGTGCAGCTCTTATGGCAGAGGCATGGCAGAAAGTGGTACTTGGATAAATTTTAAATTAATTAATTTAACTAATTTACTTTCTAATTATTTATATCTGAGTCCACTCTTAAAAGTAGGTTTTTAAAAATTGATTATAAATAATAACATACAACCCATTATCTAATAAGTAAATACTGTATGATTTAAAGCAACTGTTTTAACTGAAACTTATAGATATTTACATATCCGACTTTTAGGAGTGGGTTCATATCTGATACCTGAAATATAAAAGAGTAATTATCTTTTTATTATTATCTTTTTTCTTTCGAATAGTTTTCTGAGTTCACAAACTGTAAAATTAACTGATTTTAAAATGCAGTCCTCTATAATAATAGATTTAGGATCTGAAGTATCTGGTTCGATTATTTGTCTGAAAAAATATAATTTAAACAAATGCAGCTATTTGTTGGGTCATATAAACCTATGGGGAAAAATATATTTGTTCAGAACTCCTTTTACTGTAATGGTTTTAGAAAAAGGACAGATATTTAATCTGATTTTTAAGGCCATTAATTATCGGGCTTCTTTATGGCTTAATGGCATTCAGATAGCCGATTTTAACCATATGGGAGAAATGTTTTCTGAGTATTGTTTTAATGCCACTCAATTTATTGAAGCAGGCAAAAAAATAAAGGCAATAGTTCTGAAAGAAATAATTACCGGAAAATATTTTTTTTGTTTAGATGGCTTGAACGTAAAGCAGATCATTGTAAATTAAATTAGGAATTAATTTTATTACTGAATCAGACCTTTTTAATACTGCCACCAGACAAGACTTACTTTTTTTCTTCGGGCGCAGGATATTTCTTTGATGGAATGGTGTCTATAAGTATGACCGAATGCACCGCTATAAAGATTCCAGTATAGAGGTCTGTGAACGTCTGCTCCCGTATTGTACCCATTCTTATCAGCATTGGATGATCTTCATAAATAGGTTTAGCGTCAATGATCGGCTTTGTTGGTTTGATATTATAATCGTCGAGAATCAAGTGATAGCGTTCTGTATAACTCAGACTGTGGCTATTCTGACGCATATTGAAATCAAGCAAATTATTATTATGAAAGAATTTTGATGAATCGCTGCCACCAGATGGATAGAAAGAAATTAGATGAGTATCACCATCTCCTTTCCGCAAACCTTTGACCATACGATTTTCAAGATATTTTTCTGTATCCTTTTTGTTAAGTCGGTGAAATAACTCCCATGCGGTATCACCAAGGTAAAAAATAGATTGTAAAGAGAAAGAATATTATTAAAATATTTTTCATGATGAAAGATTATTGTTGTCTGCTGAAGAATTTATTTTTGCTGCTAACATTTTCAATATTCTGCCTTTTATTATAAAAGAATTCTATTCTTTATATCCTAAATTTATTTACCATTTTCCAATAGTATTGATTTGAAAAACAGACTAAAAAGATATGTTGTACAAAAAGATTTTAAGGTAAATTTTCATGTTTCTATCTATTTTATTAGGAGACTGAATTTTTGAAAGTTCATTTAAGTAATTTAATAAAATAACCTCCAACTACCGATCTGGCCTGAAAGCCAACTTTTTTAGCGTCGGTTGTTTCGTACCAGTCGCTCATTGGAACCCGGTCTGGAGTTTCTGTTACAAAATCATGAAGCGGACCAATAAACTTTTCGAATGTTTCCCTGTCGTCGGTAAGTGAGGCTGTCCAGACAATCCAGTCAGCTTTGGTATAAGTTCGCCGGTTGTCTAATGGCAACCCGTACTTGTTTTGTTTGGTCAGGTAATAAGCAATTTCTTTTTGTTCCACTTCTTTTGGAAAAATATTCAGTTTTAGTACTTTATCCCATACCAGGTTGTATTTCTGGCTCCAGGTTCCGGGTCGGTTGAATGTCAGACGAAAATGATCGCCGTCACTGGCCATTTCAACCCATTGGGTTGCCATCTTTTTTGCTTCCGAGCTATACTTTTTAGCAATATCGGTTTTCCCAAGCATTTTAGCCAGCTTACCGTAACTGGCAATACCCATAATGGCTTTAATTGATAAGTTGGTGTTGTGTGCAATATGTCCTGCAAAATCGTCGGTACATAACTGGTTCTCCGGATTAAGCCCGTTCTCCAGTAAATAGTTAGCCCAGGTAGTCAATACATTCCAGTGTTTGGATGCATAATCGGCATTTCCTTCCCTTTCAGCAATAGCAGCTGTCATAATGACCATGTTGCCGCATTCTTCCACCGGCATATCACCGCCATATGTTTGTCCGTTGGCTTGTGGATAAGTTCCCACATCGTGTGCTGCAAAAGGCTTTGTCCATTTACCACTTTCAGAAAAATAGAAAATAGGGTTCAGCATACCTTTCAGTAAGTCAGTGTTATATTTTAGGAAAAGAGGCGCCGATGGGTAAGTGACATCGACAGTCCCTATAGAACCATTGCTAAAGTTTTCTTTCGAAAGGAATAACAGATTGCCCTGTGTATCTTTCACCAGCTTATGAGCGGCAATAGACTGACGGAAAGCCAGCACACAGAGATCTGCATAGTTTTTACCGCCGGCTTTCAGCGTTTCTTTCCAAAGTTTATTATCAAATTTAGCACAGAGTTCCATCACCAAATCGTGTTCGGTTGAAGCAGCCTGAAGCGCATTATTCATGGTAACGGTTCCTTTGTTGGTCCACCAGGCATCCAGATTTTTCCCAAAATACTGGATCGATTTCATATCGTCGTAACCAATCATTATAAAACCGTCAGATGATTTTGAAGACACATCATCAAAATTTTCAATACAGGACATGGCCGGCATAGATTTAGTCATAATTGCAGTCATACTTTTCACACCTGGAGCAAGCGTTCCGCTTTGTACAAACTCTTCTTTTGAGGTAAAGTAGTTGCCAATTTTAACTGAACTATTTTTAGTTTTATTGGCAGCCAGGTATACGTATCCCCAGTCTATACGTACGTTATCTCCTTTCTTTTTAAGAATAGGTTGTTCCGTGGTTCCGGCTTTTACAAAATTGATGTTGCCTGTTTTGCCTTCAGTAACCTGTACTTCCTGGCTGACATCATTTACTGCCCACTGAGGTGTTGTTTCAAAGTAGATCTGTACCTTATGTTTGTTTTCGTCGGTTGAAGTCACCTGATAGTTTATGTAATTTACCGGGCGTGAAAGCAAGTTTAAATCGTCAGGTAAAAGCGGAGAAACAAACTGTAGTTTCAAATCGACCGGGCCGCAGGTAAAATCGTAATGCGTTTGTGTGGCCGAAAGCGATACACTATTTTGAACGGCTGTTTGTGCAAACACTTCTTTCTGATTCCCCTCCCAGGTTTCTTTACCCGACAGGGGAACGAGTGTTTTTAACGGAATATCTTCCTTGCCCATGAAACGGTAAACTTTTCCGTCTACCCGAATAGCACCAATTAACGAATGAGTTTTACCCGTCCAGTGACGAACAGGACTGTCGAATAAATTGTCGGTTTCAGACCATGCGCTGGTGTATGGATCTATTGTAATTAGGGGGTAGGCCGGAGCACGAAGCTCGGTGGTAATGGATTCGTTATGATTGGGTACATTCTGTTGGCAGGAACCCCAAAAAAATCCTGCAAATAATAATAAACTAAAATATAGATTCTTATGCATTATTTTGTGTTTAGTTATTTATGAGTTCTAACTTTTTAAATCTATTTGGAATCACATTCTTTATTTATTTTTCTTTTAAGAAGGAATAAGGGAAATCAGATTCATGAGTACCTCTGTTTTTATTTGGATGGTTACCCATATCAAAATTGATGATGGCCCCTTTTTGCAACTCATTATAGTTTAAATAATTTTTGCTGTAGGATTTGCCATTAAAACGGATTCCTTCTACATAACGATTTTCAGCACTGTTATTGGTAGCATTAATCTCAATTTTATTTCCATTTTCAAGGCTGATTGTTATTTTATTAAACAAAGGAGCGCCAATCACATACTGTGGTACTCCCGGAGTTACCGGGTAAAAGCCCATGGCACTGAACACATACCAGGCAGAAGTCTGACCATTGTCTTCATCACCACAATAACCATCAGCCTGAGGAGTATAAAGACGATTCATTACTTCGCGTACCCAATACTGCGCCTTCCAGGGCTCACCGGCGTAATTGTAAAGGTATATCATGTGCTGAATTGGTTGGTTGCCATGAGCATAATTCCCCATGTTCATAATCTGCATTTCTCTAATTTCATGAATAACCTGACCATAATATGAAGCATCGAAAACAGGAGGGACGACGAAAACAGAATCCAGCATGTTTATAAATTCTTTCTTCCCGCCCATCAGATCCATTAATCCATTTATATCTTGAAAAACCGACCATGTATAATGCCAGCTGTTCCCTTCAGTAAATGCATCTCCCCATTTAAAAGGGCTAAACGGCTTTTGAAAAGTACCGTCTTCATTTTTACCTCGCATCAATTTGCTTTGCTTATCGAAAACGTTTTTATAATTCTCTGCACGTTTAGCAAATACAGCTATTTCCTTTTCCGGTTTACCCAAAGCTTTTCCCAATTGGTAAATGCAAAAATCGTCATAGGCATATTCTAATGTTCGGGCTACATTTTCATTAATGCCAATGTTGTATGGGACATAACCCAGCTTATTGTAATAATCAACGCCATAACGACCAACTGATTCCAGGGGCCCTGCGTTCAAGGAGTTTTTAACCACAGCTTCCCATAACGTTTCTATGTCATAGCCACGACAACCTTTCAAATAGGCATCTGCAATAATAGAAGCTGAATTGGAACCGATCATACAGTCACGGTGTCCTGGACTGGCCCATTCGGGTAACCAGCCACTTTCTTTATATGCATTAACCAATCCGGCCTGAATTTTTTCATTCAACGATGGATTTAAGAGATTAAATAAAGGGAAAACTGCACGGAAAGTGTCCCAGAAGCCATTGTCGGTGAACATATAGCCAGGCAATACTTTACCACTATATGGGCTGTAGTGTACTACTTCTCCATTTTTACCAAATTCGTAAAACTTACGCGGGAAAAGCATTGTGCGGTAAAGGCACGAATAAAAGGTTTTAAGCTGGTCATCCGATCCACCTTCAACGACAATACGCGCCAATTCTTTATTCCAGATGTCATCGCCTTTGGCTTTTACCTGATCAAATGAATCACCACCAAGCTCTTTCATATTACGTTCAGCCTGCTCAAAACTAATAAATGAAGAAGCAACACGTGTACAAATCTGTTCACCTTTCTTAGTTTTAAACTGAATGGCTGCGCCAACATGGTCATCCAGTAACTCGGATTTTCCATCAACTATATGATCTTTGTTCCAGACTTCGCTTTTGACAAAAGGTTTGTCGAATACAATCACAAAATAATTTTTAAAATTTTCAGGAACACCACCACTATTGCGTGTGGTATATCCAATTATTTTATTTTCAACAGGAATAATTTTCACATAAGAACCATGATCAAAAGCATCAACCAATACATATGACTGGTCATTTTTAGGGAAAGTAAAACGAAATATAGCTGCACGTTCCGTAGGTGTAATTTCGGTGGTTACATCATAATCGGCCAGATATACTTTATAATAATCTGGTTTGGCTATTTCGGCTTTGTGTGAGAACCAACTGGCACGGTCTATTCCTTTTATTTTTAATGCTCCGGTTTCAGGGAAAAGGGAGAACTGACCATAATCGTTGATCCATGGGCTGGGCTGATGGGTTTGTTTAAACCCCTGTATCTTATGGGCATTGTATCCATAGACCCATCCGTCGCCCATTTTACCTGTCTGAGGTGTCCAGAAATTCATTCCCCAGGGTAAAGCAATAGCCGGATAAGTGTTTCCGCTTGATAGTTTATATTCTGAATCACTTCCCATCAGAGTATTTACATAATCAACCGGTTGAAATGGTTGTGCCTGAAGGTTATATACTGACAAACAGAATAATAGGGTAATAAAATACTTCAATTTGATCCTCATGGTTATTATTTATTATTAATTGATTATCAACTAAAAACCAGATATGTCACGAAACATTAGTTCCCAGACTTTTTAGATTTCTAACTTTTTTTGTAAAACATAAGTGAGTTTTGTATAAATATAGTCTATATAAAATTAAAAAATATAAAAGACTCCACGCTAAAAAGTAAGTTTTTAAAAATTGATTAAATTTTTTCCTTTATGAGATTTTTAAAAAAAAGATTCATTAATTCGTAAAGCAATTTGTCTGTTAAATTGGTTATTCCAACTTTGATTGTTATGGTGTAGCTTCAATGATTATTTTCAAAAGGAAGTTTATTACGCTTGTATTTTTTAAAGATATCTATTTTATTGATATCTTTATCCGTAACATAGTGTATGTATAAAGAATGAAGGATTGGATTATTACAATATCGTATTCTTGGTAATTTTTATAAAATATTTTATATTATTTAAACAATGAGCCCACTCTTAAAAGTAGGTTTTTAAAAATTGTTTATAAATAACTATATACAATCTATTGATTAATAAGCAAATATCATAAAGTACAAAGCAACTGTTTTAACTAAAACTTACAAATAAT
>Ga0172377_10002376_pt1 | contig 19191 bp, 17 predicted proteins | sample Pumphouse3metaG_FD_119749 | JGI IMG/M metagenome (GOLD analysis project Ga0172377, IMG submission 119749) | Leachate microbial communities from a municipal landfill in Southern Ontario, Canada - Pumphouse #3 metaG | ecosystem: Engineered > Solid waste > Landfill > Unclassified | place: Canada...
ATTCCCCATACAAATGAATTTCCACTTGTGTATGTTGCTGTAGATACTGCTACTGCTGTATCTACATTGATTTTATATACAGATGTTGAATAAAAATTATTATCTACCAATTTCTCCGTCTGATCTGGGTCTAATATCTTTGCATATGTTGATGTCGATGCATAAAAAGCACTTGGACTAGTTGAAAAAAAGGTTTTATCTGAAGTAATAGTATGCCCATCAGCAACAATTTTAACATCAAACTTATATTCATCATTAAAAGTTCTGCCATCTGTAAAAAATGCCGAAATATTTAGATTTTGGTTATACAAACCTTCACCATATAAAGTACCAGATGCAGTTATTTCTGGAGAAATATTAATCTTTGTATCAGTTTTATCATAGATAGTAAGAGTCACTGTATAAGGACCGCTTAAAGGCTGACCGGAATCTGTAGTAACTCTGCCCTGAATATTCAATGTTTTTGGAACATTATCTGCATACACTAGCATACAACATAAAAAAAGACTTAAAGATATCGACAATCCCTTAATTAAAAACACTAGTTTTTTCATTATATTCTCCATAATATTACTTCAAAGGCTTTGCACAATTTACACAAAATCTAAGTTTTTTACCCTTTGGTGCTGTATTAACATAACCACAATTCAAGCAAACAACAACTTGTTGTTCTCCGGATGTGTCTTCATCTATCTCTTCATTTTCTTTAGCTTGTTCTTTTTCTACAACAGGTTTTTTCACTTTCTGTTTAACAACAGGTTTTGTTGTATCAACATAACGCTGTTGTTGATCAGAAGATAATTGAGTTTCCATTAATGATGATGCCGTAGCTGTTGAAACAATTATATCAGGTTTATCAGCAACCATTATAATTTCTGTCGTATTTTTTCTACCAGATAATAAATCGATAGTAACAATCTGTTCTAAGTAATCTTTAGCTATTAATTTGAACTCATATTTACCTGGTTTAAATGTTTCTTTGAATAGACCTTTAGTATCAGTTTTACCAATTAATTTCTTATCCAGCCATACATAAGTATTTGGCAATACTTCATTTGTTTCTTTTGATTTTGTCTTTAATTGTAATGCAACTTTTAAATACTCTAATTCTCCAACAACAGCACTTGTATCATTTATATCAACATTTTGTAGTTTACAACTTTTATACTCGTTATCTCCCTGAAACACAACATTATATACACCTGTTGGTAAAGCAATTCTAATAGATTTTGATGTAGAAATATCTTTAGTTACACTATAATCTTTATTAGAAATGATTACTTTTGTTATAAATGTATCGTTTGGATTTTCCTTAGATTTAACACGAAAAGATATAATCTTATTCATTTTCACAAATAATCCTGACTGAGAACTTGAACTTACTTCTATTTCTTTTAGTGCCTCACCATACCTTGCACTTGGATCTAATAATCTTATATTATATTTACCAACTTTTAAAGAAGTATCTAAAGGAGTATTGCCTCTTGGTTGTGACTCTCCTTGGATATGAACCATCATTCCTTTTGGTTCAGATTCTATTTTAACCCTTTTAAATAAAGCACCGCTCACACTAAAAATATTTTCACCATCAATGTTTTTAAGTTCACAAGTCCAAAACTTTCTGTCAACACCAACAAACATATCTTCAACAGCGGTTTTAGTAAAATCAATACTACATTGCCCTTCTTTTGCTTCTTTTGCATTTGAACCTAAATCATCAAAACCTGCTAATGATAATTTTATAGTATGTGGACCAGCTAATAACTGAGCCTTGCACGGTGTTACACCGAATTTATTTCCATCAATATATACATCTGCTCCTGTAGGAGAAGAATCTACATTTAAAATAAAATCAAACATTATTTCTATTTTTTCTTTCCTAACTTTTCTTGATTTATCACTTTGTTCAATTTGTACAACTCTTTGAACAGGTCTAAAACCTTCCTTCAAAGCTGTAACAATATATGTTCTTGGAATAACTTTTCTTACAGGTATAGGCGTATTTGAAGCTATATTATTTAAAATAACTTCACCTTCTTTCGTTTTCATACTAACAACTGCACCTGCAGGAACCGTTGTTATCACAACATCTGGAGGATAAAGTTTAGAATACATACTTTTTCCAAATGGTGTAAGTTGCATAAAGAACACATCAATAGTACCAAAAAGCAAACATGCTAATACAATCGCTATAAAAAGTTTTATTACTATCTTTTTCAATTCATCAAATTTTTTAAATAACCAATCACCGACTTCTTCAAATACAGTTTTACCTTTTGCTTCAGATTGAGGTTTTGAAGCTTCAGAAGTTACTGATTGACGTACCTGCGATTGTGAAATATTTTGCGAAGAAGTAAATTGTTCATTATTATCGACTTGAGATATTTGAGATGAAGAAGAAGCATTTGATTGCCCAACAATAAAATCATTACATCTAACTTTTGGTATTCTATTATTTTTTTCAATATCTTGAATATTTAAATTTTTTACATTTTCTATCATTTTCTCAGATTTTAACATAACATCTCTCATGATCTTAAGTATAAAATCTGATAATTCTACTGTTAATTCATCCGTTTCAACACCTTTCAAAACTCTCCTGATATCTCTATACATTTCAATAGCTCTATCATATCTCTTATCTTTATCTTTTTCGAGAGCTTTTGCAATAATATCACCTATTTCCGCTGGCATTGTTGGGCTATACAATTGAGAAGGTTCGAATTTAGCACCTAATACTTGCGCTTTTATTTCTTCGTTTGAACCTTGATAGAGTTGTTGTCCTGTAAGCATTTCATAATATAAAACTGCTACAGAAAATATATCAGTTCTATGATCTATATCAGAAGCACCTTTTATCTGTTCTGGGGACATATATGGATATTTACCGGTAATTACTTTTTGAGGTATGGAATCTTTAATTTCATCGGCAGTCTTTGCAATACCAAAATCACTAAGTTTAACATTTCCGTCAAATGACAGAAGAACATTTCCTGGGGAAATATCTCTATAAACTATACCATATGAATTACCTGTGATTGAATCCCTTGCTATTCTGTTTGCATAATCTATTGCTTTTAAAACATTCATACAAATCAGAGTCGCTAATTTCCAAGGAATTACTATTTTCATGCCATTACATCTCTTAATTAAAGTCTCAAGGTCAACACCTCTAACATAATCAAGAACAACATAAAAAGAGCCATTGCTACCTTGCCAAAAATGCTGAACTCTAACAATATTATCATGAATAATATTCTTAGCGATAAGAGCTTCTTTATAGAACATTTCTACAAATTTTGACTCTGCATATTCCGGCAACAGTTCTTTTATTGCAATAAAATTTCTTAAACTAAAATCATAGGCCTGCCAAACGGTTCCAAAACCGCCGACACCTATTTTTTTTACAGTTACATATTGATTATTGACGAAAAGGCCTAAATCTAAACTATCTGGTTTGTTTTGTTCTAATTGTTCATTGTCCGCCATCAATATACCCTCTTGCAATATTGTGACTCATGCTTCTTGTAATACTGCGAATTATAACATATTAATTCAACAAAAACAATAATTTATTTTTAAATTATTCATTCTCATAAGTTGAAGCATCTTTTATTTGTAAAACATCTTCAAAATCTTTTTTATCTTGTTCAATAATAGTCTCAGATATTGATTCTTTTTTCTCATCTTCATTACTATCTATTAAATTATCATCTTTTTCAAAAGGCAATTCCTGAACTAATTCTTCATCTCTTTTTAATACATCATTTATATTTTCTATAATCGGCAATTCACTTAAATGACTTAACCCAAAATGCCTTAAAAACTCCTGTGTAGTACCATACAAAAGTGGTCTTCCTAAACTTTCTTTTCTCCCAACAATTTTTATAAATTTTCTATCAAGAAGGGTATCTATTACTCCACCGGAATCAACACCTCTTATATTGTCAATTTCAGCTCTAGTAATAGGCTGTTTATATGCTACTATAGCAAGAACTTCCATGGCCGATGCTGACAATTTTAAAATTGTTTTTTCTTTCAATAATTTTTTTATCCAAATAGAATATTCCGGCTTTGTAGCAAATGTCCAACCATCTGCAACAAACTTCAATTCATAAGCTCTATTTAATTGAATATATTCTTGTTGCATTTCTTGTAAAATATTTTCAATTTTATCATTTTCAGATAACTCATCTTTAATAACTGCTTTTATCTCTCTATTAAGTAAAGGCCTGTCTGAAACAAATAATAAAGATTCTATTATTTTTTTTATTTCATTAATTTCCATCATTAACCTCTTCTTCTATATCTATATTTTTATGTTCAACAATTTCATCAGTTTCTAATTGTAAATTTTCCGGCTTTTGTTCAAACACTTCCTCTTCTTTTTTATCTTGCAAATCAAATTCAATATCGTTATCATTTTTTGTTTCATCATTATAAACTCTATAAATTCTTATTTCTTCAAATACTTCTGATTGTTTAGCCATTATTTGTTTATTTTTTACTAGTTCCAAAATTGCCATAAATGAAACTATTAAGGATTGTCTTGTAGGTTGTAATTTCATTATCTCATTAAAAGAGATATATTGTCTTCCTTCTAATATATCAAGAATTTCCCTTATTTTTGTTTCGATTGGTATTTCTTTATACATTATTTCCCTTACTTCTTCAGGTAAGGTTCTTAATGCTTCTTGAAAACTTTTTATAAGATCAAAAATCGTAACTTCTATTTCATAATCTTGTTCTGCTATAATAGGTTGTGGTCGGTAATATGTCTGTGAATACTGCTGTTCTTTATTTGAAAGTATCTTAGATACTTCTTTATATTTTTGATATTCTAAAAGTTTTACTCTTATCTGGTCTAATTCAAAATCTGCATCAGCAGAATCTTTTTCATTATCTGGATGAAGCATTCTAGCCTTAATTTGCATAAGTGTGGAAGCCATAACTAAAAAATCACCTGCAACATCAAGGTTTAAATTTGAAATAACTTCCAAATATGACAAATATTCTGAAGTTATCTCTGATATTTGAATTTCTTGAACTTCTAAATCTGTCTTCCTTACTAAATGTAAAAGCAAATCTAGCGGACCTTCAAATGTATCTAAATGGACATCATATTCCATATATTCACCTTATAATTTTATAGCTTTTTTTATTTCTACCATTGTTTGATGAGCAGCTTCTCTTGCCTTCTGACAACCAATTTCTAACACCTTTTCAACTGCAGCTTTGTCAGACATTATATCTTTTCTTTTCTGCATCATTGGTCTTGTAAACTCAGATATCATATCTATAAGTTCTTTTTTACAAGCTACGCATCCAATACACCCTTGCATACATTGTTGTTTTCTATTTTCTGATTCTTTATTAAAAATCTCATGAAAAGCAAATACAACACAACCTTCCGGATGACCGACATCAGTTGCTTTAATTCTCAATGGGTCCGTAAACATTGTTTTAACTTTCTTTACAATCTCGTCTTCTGTTTCCGCAATTAAAATAGAATTACCATAAGATTTTGACATCTTTCTTTTATCAAGACCCGGAACTCTTGCAGATTTAGTAAGTAATGCTTGAGGCTCCAACAAAACATTACCATAAAAATTATTAAATCTTCTAGCTATTTCTCTTGTTAACTCTAAATGTGCTAATTGATCTTCTCCAACCGGAACAGATTGTGCTTTATAAAGTAAAATATCAGCAGCCTGTAAAACAGGATACCCCAAAAAGCCATAATTATTTAAATCTTTTGATTGTATCTCTTTAAGCTGTTCTTTGTATGTTGGACATCTAAACAACCATCCCAAAGGAGTTATCATAGACAAAATCAAAAATAATTCTGAATGTTCCGGAACTTCAGATTGTTTAAAAATTACACTTTTCTCAGGATTTATTCCAACTGTTAACCAATCTATTACCATATCAATTGAATTATTTTTTAGCTCTTTAGTATCTGCATAATCACTGGTCAATGCATGCCAATCTGCAACCATATAAAAACAATCATATTGTTCTTGGATAGAAACCCAATTTTTTAATGCTCCAAAATAATGTCCAAGGTGCAATCTTCCTGTAGGTCTCATTCCTGATAAAACTCTTTTGTTTGGCATAACTATTTCCTTTATAATCTATTAACTTTAGCTTAAAACTGATATCAAAAAATATGCTACCGGACTAATTATTGACCACAATATCCCAGTAGATAAAAGTGCAAATATTATTAAAAAACCATATGGCTCTATCTTCATATATTTTATTGCGAGTTCTCTCGGCAATAAATAGACAAAAACCCTAGACCCATCTAGAGGAGGTATTGGTATTAAATTGAGCAAAGGTAAAATAATATTTATAACTAAAACTATTTTCAAAATAGAATACAGAGATATAAACATTGACATATCTGCAGAAGCAAAATTTCTAATCAAAAACATAAAAAATCCAGCTATGATTGCAAGCAAAAAATTAGCGAAACAACCTGCTAAAGAAACCCATATCATATCAGTTTGAGGATTGTTTAATTTATAAGAATTAACAGGAACAGGCTTAGCCCAGCCAAAAATAGGAGCATGCACAATCATCAATAAAAGAGGTAATATAATACTCCCAAAAATATCAATATGTGCAATAGGATTCAGAGTTAACCTTCCCATTACTTTTGCAGTATCATCCCCTCTTTTATAAGCAACAAAGCCATGAGCAACTTCATGAACAATAACAGAAAATAAAAGCACTGAAAGTTGTAATATATATTCCATTTTAATTTAGTCATTAACAAAACAATATTGTTAAATTTTATCCTTTTTATATTTTGATACAAACAAATAATAAATTCTTCTACGAAAGTTTTTTAAGAACTTCCGTAACAGCCATCCCCATTTCAACACCAAGTTTTTGTGCATTGGATGTTAAAGCAACTATTTTAGAATTTAAAATATCTTCAATAGTTTTAACACCTGTTACAATACAAGCAACATCACCCATTTTTTGTGCAGTATTAATATTTAAATAGCCACACATAATATACCCCTTAGAACCTATTATCATTAACAAATTACTACTATCACTCAATTCTATATGTACCGCTTTAAAAATAGATTTGTTAATTTCTATATCTTTTACAATCATTTTACACTGTCCATGAAATCATATTAAAATCTTCTGTCGGCTTTGGAATTATTATAGATGATTGATATGGCCATCTTTCTATTTCCATATTATCTTTATCAACGCTAATTGTAAATTCAATATTTTTATAATCATCCGGCAGCTGTAATAAATCTATTGGTATTGCCATTTCAATAATTGAATCAATAGCAATATTTTCTACAGGAACAGAGATTTTATCTTTAATTTGTTCAGAATAAATAGAAAATTCAACAACCTTGCCATTTATATCAAATATAGCATAAACATTTTTCTGCACAGGATTGATAAAATTTATATTAAAACATAAATTTTCTATTTCTTTAGAATCATGAGCAATATTTAAAGATATATTTAAATAAATTTTATTCAGATCAAAACCATACATAAAAGATTTAAGCAAAGTTGAAACTTGATGCATAGAACCACCACTATGTCCGACAGAATACAAACCTGCTTTTTTCCATTCAAAATAATTAGTAATTTTACCATCTATTTTTGGAGAAATTAAAGCTGTAGGATTTATAAAACTAGAATCCGATGATAACTGTTTTGACCTTTTTATTGTCTTATAAAAATAATCTGGGATTTTCTGTCCAAGCAGCTCATATATTGCCATTAAATGTTGTCTAAATAATTTATCAAAGATTTCATCATTACTTGAAGAATGATCATCTCCATACCACCAATTCCAATCAGAACCTTCAGCCGCATAAAATATTTCCCAAACTTTTTTCTCTCTTTCACTTCCGATAAAGTCAATATTTTGTTTAGTATATTCAACTAAAAAATCTCTTACTTGAGAAAGATATTGCCATGCAGTATTATCTTCCTCATGCCCAATCCAAATACCAAAATTACCATTAATCCAAGAACCTGCTCTTAAATTAGTTATTGTATCTTTCGGTGGAAATCTTTTTAAATAATCACTAATTCTAACCGTTTCTATCATTTCTTCTTTTTCAAGAGTACTGTAAAGTTTCGATAAAAAATCCCATCCGTCATTTTGGTAATATTCCCAACAATTTTCACCGTCAAGAATAACAGAAACTAATGGATAGTCATAAGTATCACCAACATAATCACCTATATTTTTTATTTTAGTAACAAAATCGTTTACAGCATCATCTGGGTTCCATTTTGAATATACAAAACCGATAGAATCAGATAAACCATGATCTCTAAATATCATATTAACTTTTTTACCATCAACACTGATATTATATGGCCTAAACAGATATTTTCTATTAACACTATTATTTGGATAACTATTAAAAAGTATAGATTCATCTGTAGCAAGCCACTCAATATTATTATCTGCAACAATTTTTACAACTTCATTTGCCACTGAACCTTCTGAAGGCCACATACCTATTGGCTTTCTTCCAAAAGCAGATTCATAATATTTAATTGCATTTTCAACATGCCATATGGCATCTTCTTTATGTGAAAATCTTTTTTTAGGTAAATTTATATTTGGTATTGCATCTAATGCATTATTGGTATCACATAACAAAGGCAATATAGGATGATAAAACGGTGTTACAGAAACATCTATTTGCCCTCTATCTTGCAATTCTTTATGTTTCCCTACTATCATTCCGCAAATCTGCAATTGTTTTTCAATAAGTTTATGTTTTTCATCTTCAGTAAAAGCTCTACCCTTAATGTAAAGATTATTTATAAATTCATCATGTTTTCTCCAGTATGGATCAAACCAAGATAAATTAAACCATACTTGTAAATCTCTGATATCTTCAATTTTAAAATAATTTAATATTCTTCTTAAATCAGATTCGTTTGTTTGTTTCCCTCTTTTTTCAAGCAACTGATGATATCTATTATAAGGAAAAACCATTGTCTCCCAATTTGCCATAAAAAAATTCATTAAAATAAAAATTTTATCATCTTCAGAGAGTTCTAATGCCGGCTTTAAAGTTAAATCTAAAAATTTATCTTTGGCTATTCCTTTTGCATATTCATCAAGTTGTATTAAAAGAGATGGCACCAGATTGATATTTGATTTAATCTTTGGATAATCATCTAAAATTGCAACCATATCATAATAATCTTTAGTTGCATGAAGCCTTACCCAAGGTAACTCATAAATATTATTTAAAGGGTTTTTATAAATAGGCTGATGCTGATGCCATAGAAATGCAAGATATACTTTTTTCATTTTATATAAAATACCTCATAATAATAAACTTATTGTAATTTACTTTTTGCTTTCAAAGCATAATTCGTATTTGGATAAATATCTAATATTTCTTTATAAAGTTTTTTTGCATCATCAATATTGCCAGATAATTCATATAATCTTGCCATATTATCCATTATGGATGGTATTAAAAAATTTGTTTTATATTTTGATAGAAATTCCTGTGAAGTTGCTATAGCTTTTTCTATATTACCTTTATAATCATAAACTGCAATTAATATAGGATATGCTAATGGTTTTATTGTATCAGGCCTCGCTTGGTCAATAACAGTTTTTAGTAATATTTCAGCATCTTCGTATTTTTTCTGAGTAATTAAATAATTGGCTTTCATAAGCCTTGCTCTATAAGAAGATGGGGTTCTTGAATATTTTAAAATTACATCATCAATTACTGCCAAACCCTGTTCCAATTGTCCATTAGAAATATATTTAGTAGCCATTGTTAATTTAGTAGATGAGGTATTATTTAACATTTGAAATCTTGTATAAGTAAATATCGTAAATATTGCAATTATAACGACAAAACCAACTATTGTAAAAAATGTTGTCTTATTTGTTTTTATCATATTCACAATCTTTATTATTTTATTTTCTTTTTTCATCTTAATCCTCTAATTTTTATAATATCTAATGCATTTTGTTGCATAATATCAAAATATTTCAAATCTAAACCTGCATTTGCAAGTGTTTTTTCTATTTTTGTTTTATCCATTAAATCTTCCGGAGAATGAGAATCTGTATCAAAAACAAATTTAGCTCCACATTCTAATGTAAGAGTTGCGACTTCTTTATTTGTTGCATTATGTCCATTTCTTGTTGTGATTTCAAGACAGACATTATTTTCTTTTGCGAGCAAAACATCTTCTTTTTTTATATGTCCGGGATGGGCTAATATATCAATACCTGCCTGAACAGCATAATGATTGGTTCCTTCCGGAACAGTTTCAGCAACTGTTTCGCCATGAACAACAATAAGTTGTGAACCTAATTGTCGGCATCTAGATACCATATCTTTTATCAATTTCGGAGGAACATATGTAATTTCAACCCCTGCTATTACCTGTATATCATAATTATTTTGCAAAATATCTGCAACTTTTAATATTCTAGGAATAACATAGTCATAAGTTGAATAATCAACATGGTCTGTTATAGCAATTATCTTGTATCCTTTAAACTTTGCCCTATATACAAGTTCACTAGGTAATAAAACCCCGTCAGAAAACAATGTGTGGGTATGTAAATCTATCATTAATATCCTCTATATAAAGTTTTTTTATTATACCATATTAAAAGATATTTTTATTACTTTCTAATAATAGTACCTTTCATCTTTTTTATACCTAAAATACCATCTATAATTAAAACTTCTTTAACCCCTTTTTCAACAGCATGTTTGCAACTATTTATTTTAGGAATCATTCCACCAGTTATAATATTTGATTTAATAAGCCCATCTACATTTTTTATTTTAACTTCTTTTATAGTTTTCTTATCCCCATCCAAAACACCAGCAACATCTGTTAAAAATATAAGTTTTGAAGCTTTAAATGCAATCGCAATATCCATTGCGAGTGTATCTGCATTTACATTAACAGAATGAGCTTTGTTATCTATCCCGACAGAAGATAAAACAGGGAAAAAACCATTTTTAATTAATATTTCCAACAATTTTGTATTTATTTTTACAGGATTACCAACAAATCCTAATTTTTTTATAGTTTTACATAATGCTATTGACCCATCTTTTGCTGATATTCCGACTGCATTAACACCACATTTAATAAGTTCTGACGTTAACATTTTATTAACTTTACCACTTAACGCCATTTCAACAACCTCAAGGGTTTGTTCATTTGTATATCTTAATCCATCAACAAATTTAGATTCTATATTGAACTTCAACAATAAATTATTAATTTCCGGTCCACCGCCATGAACAAGAATTATCTTTTCTTTTTTAGAAAGTTCTGCTAAGTCTTTAATAAATTTTTTTTGTGCATCTTTATTTTTTGTAAGACTACCACCAAATTTAACAACTATAATGTTTTTCATTTTAGCTCCTCAAATTTCTTTGCAATAGAATATTGGCATGTTTTTTTAAAATCGCAAAATTCACATTTTGAAGTATTTGGGACAAATTCATTATTATTTATTTTATTTGCGACATCAAGAGAAATATCAATTGCTTGCTGTATTTTTTGTTCATCTCTTGTCGTATATATTTTTTGATTATGTGATAAAAAATATATTGCTATTTTTTCAGGAATAAAACCCAATGCTTTTTTACATGCATAACAATATAAACTCAATTGTAAATCATTATCTATTGTTTGTTGATCCCAAATTTCTCTATGTGTTTTATAATCAACAAGTTCTCTTGTTCCATCTTCATTTTCATCTATTCTATCTATGATGCCTATAAAAGGATACTGTCCTATTTCTGTTTGAAAACTTTTTTCAGTCAAAATATTTTTTGCTTTATATTTCCCATATGTTTGCCAATAATCTTTTAATATATTTTGAGCTCTCAAATAATTAACATATGCTTCCTGCGGTGTTTCATATCCTGAACTTTCCCAACAAAAATTTAAACTGTCTTGCATAGATTCGTAAGTATTTAAATCCAATTTATAATACTGTTCTAATGTCTTATGTATTGAAACTCCAAAAGAAATAGCAGCATTCAAAGGAATGTATTTATTTTCTATATAAATTAATTTATATTTTTCCGGACAAAACGAATATGTATTAATTCTTGAATAACTTATTTTAAAAGTATTATCTCTCACTTTTCCATCCTATAAAAACAAATTACTGTATCACCATATTTTTCTGTCCTGAAATTCAAAAGACCAGCAACTGTACCGACAGGTTCTTTCATATGTCTTTGCGAAATAACTACACCATCATCTTTCAACATTGAATAAAGAACAATATTCTTCAATGTTGGATAAGTTAATGCTAAAGCATTTTTTGCTCCATCTTTATAAGGAGGACCTAAAAATATTATGTCATATTTATTTTGAAATTTAGGAAAACCTTTTATTACATCACATTTAATAATATCTGCATTATCTGCAAAACCTAACATTTCTAAATTATATTTAACTAAAGATATTGATTTATCACTAATCTCAGCAAAAACAACTCTTTCCACTCCTCTGGACAATGCTTCAATACCGACAGAACCAACTCCTGCATATAAATCTAAAAACAAACTGCCTTGAAGTCTAGGTGTAATAATATCAAAAACAGATTTTTTCATCATACCCAACATAGGTCTAATAGAAGCATCTTCTTTCGGAAGTGTTTTTAATTGTCTGCCTCTAGCTGTTCCACCAATTATTTTTAACATAGATATTCTCTAATATTATATATTTTGATATTTTATCAAAAAATGAGTTTTTTTTATAGTAATATATTATCAAATGAACAATTCTGTTTTGCCTTTAGACAAGATCTGAACGAGTGGGAATTTGGGTTGTATACTGTAAAAGGCCAGAGTCCAGAGGTATCTTTCTAACGTATTTTGTGATGATTTTTTGTTTTTTTGAACAAGGTATACCAAGCACAGCCGAGCGGTTATTCCAATAAATATCTTTCACAGATTTTGACTTTAGGCAAGGTCTGAGCGAGTAAGTGTATACTGTATCCGAACGAGCGAAAACGCAGCATAAAGTCAAAATATGGAGCTAAGGGGGATTGAACCCCTGACCTCTTGCATGCCATGCAAGCGCTCTCCCAGCTGAGCTATAGCCCCAATTATATTAATATTATAATCAAAAATACTTTCTGAGTATATAAATTTTAACTATTTTTTGTCAAATTATTAAATTATTATGATGTAATAAAATAATTCACAACCAAAGTTATATATTTTAAAAATATGTTAATAAGGTTGTGAATTATAAGATTGTAGCCTAAACATGTTTATATATTAATTGCTCGACAATATTTTTATAGACTCTCTAGCTATCATTAATTCTTCATTAGTTGGTATAACCATAACTTTTATTTTAGAATCATTTGTGGATATAAATCTTTCTTCTCCACTAGGAGCATTATTAATTTCAATATTCATCTTTATTCCTAAATTATCCAAATTCTCACAAGATTTTTCTCTTACTGTTGGAGAATTTTCACCTATGCCAGCAGTAAATACAACACCATCAACATGATTTAAAATTCCGTAATACATGCAAATATATTTTTTTGCACTGTAACATAACATATCAAATGCCAATTTTGCTCTTTTATTGCCTGCCTGAATCGCTTTAACTATAGTTCTCATATCTCCTGACAATCCTGAAATACCAAGCAATCCACTTTGTTTATTTAGTAAGTTATTCATTTCATCTGATGTCATTTTAGGATTTTTTGACATTATATGTACTAAAACTGCCGGATCTATATCTCCACATCTTGTGCCCATAACAAGTCCTGCAAGAGGTGTAAATCCCATTGAAGTATCTATGACTTTACCATTTTTTATTGCTGTAACACTACTTCCATTTCCTAAATGACAAGTAATCAAATTTATATCTTCTACATTTTTACCAAGCATTGCTGCAGCTCTTTGCATAACATACTTATGAGATGTACCGTGCATACCATATCTTCTAACATGATCTCTTTCATAATATTCATAAGGAACCGCATACATATATGCATAATCTGGCATTGTCTGGTGAAAAGCAGTATCAAAAACCAAAACTGATGGAATTCCCGGCAACATTTTTTCAACAGCTTCTATACCTGCATAATGATGTGGAGTATGCAGTGGAGCTATAGAGAAACATTCCTTAAGTCCTTCCTTCACTCCTTCATCTACAAGAACTGACTCTGAAAATTTATCCCCGCCATGAACTATTCTATGACCTATAACAGATATTTCATCTATATTTTTAATACTTCCATATTCTGGATTTAATAAATCTTTAATAACAAGTTCAACTGCTTCAAAATGATTTTTTACTGTACACAAACTTTTTATTTCTTCTGTACCTAAAGTCTGTCTTTTATAATAAGCTTCCGGCAAGCCTATACATTCAACAAGTCCCCAAGATATTTTCTTTTCTGTTGTCATTGAAAATAATGTATATTTCACTGATGATGAGCCACAATTAACAACTAAAACTTTCATTTATTTTTCCTCTCATTTTTTAATTTTCTATTATTTCTTCTTTCTCAAAGAAAAAACATATTTCCTTATTTGCATTTTCTACTGAATCTGATGCATGAACAGCATTTATTCTGCCGTCTGTTCCAAACAAATTTCTAATTGTCCCTTGTTTTGCTTTCTTCGAATCAGTAGAACCTATAATTTCTCTTACTGCCAAAACAATATTTTGAGCTTGCCACACACATACTACAATTGGACCAGAAATCATAAATTCAACAAGCGGTTTAAAAAATTCTTTTTCTTTATGTATAGAATAAAATTCTTCTATATTTTTTCTAGAAGGTCTAATCATTTTTAATGCAACAAGATCGAATTTATATTGATCAAAAATTTTTATTATATCACCAATATATTTTTTACTAACTGCATCAGGTTTAATTATAACTAATGTTCTTTCCATACTATTTTAATTTTTCTATTATTGCTTGTCCCATTTCTTTTGTTCCTGCAGTTCCACCCATATCATAAGTAACTTGTTTTTTCTCTAATATAACTTCTGAAACAGCTTTCTCTAATCTATTTGCAGCTTCTGTTTCACCTAAGTAATCAAGCATAAGTTTTCCAGAAAGTATAAGAGCTGTCGGGTTAACTTTATTTAAACCTTTATATTTTGGTGCTGAACCGTGAACAGCCTCAAAAACGGCACAATCTGTACCTAAATTAGCACCTGGAGCAACTCCTAATCCTCCTACAAGTCCTGCACATAAATCTGATAATATATCACCATACAAATTTGGTAATGCTATAACATCATATAGTTCCGGTTTTTGTACAAGTTGCATACACATATTATCAATTAATCTTTCTTCATAATCAATTTTACCTTCGTAGTCTTTTGCAACTTCTCTTGCAACTCTATAAAATAAACCATCTGTACATTTCATTATATTTGCTTTTGAAACAGCTGTAACTTTTTTTCTATTATGTTTAACTGCATAATCAAAGGCAAATTCCATAATCCTTTTGCAACCAAAAACTGAAAATGGTTTTATTGAAATTGCTGATTCTTTTCTAATTTTCCCTTTAGAAATATCAATAATCTGGTTTGCTTCAGATGAATTCTCAGGGAATTCAACTCCTGCATATAAATCTTCTGTGTTTTCTCTAACTATTACCAAATCAATATTATTATATTTTGATTTTACTCCTGCATATGTTTTACAAGGTCTTAAACAAGAATACAAATCAAGTTCTTTTCTTATAGCAACATTGACTGAACGAAATCCTGTTCCGATAGGTGTTGTTATAGGACCTTTTAAAGCTATTTTATTTTTTGCTATTGATTTTAATGTCGATTCCGGCAAAGGAGTCCCTTCCTTTTCCATAATATCAATACCGGCATGAGCAATTTCCCAATCAATTTTTACACCAGTAGCTTCAATAACTTTTGCTGTAACTTCTGCGAGTTCCGGACCTGTTCCATCACCTGGAACAAGTGTAATCTTGTAAGCCATTTTTAATTCTCCTTATTTTTTATATTAAATTGTTTAAAATTTCTTATAGACCATTTATGTAAAATATATTTGAATAATATGTTCAATATTCCAAGACCGTACTGCACACTTCTTTTAAAATTAATAGATGATGCTTCATCAAAATATTTTGCACCTACAGGAATCTCTCCTATCCTAAATCCAGCTACAGCAATCTGAACAATTATATGCTGGTCAAAAACAAAATCATCAGAATTCTTTTCAAAATCAATAGTTTCCAAAACTTTTTTTGAAAATGCTCTATATCCTGTATGATATTCTCCAAGATTTAAACCTAATACAATATTTTCTGTTATTGTAAGACATCTATTAAAAAAATATTTATAAAAAGGCATTCCGCCTTTTAATGCTTCCTTTCTTGTTCTTATTCTATTTGCCATCATAACATCACAAATATCATTTTCAATCAACCCCGCTAAAAAAGGAACAAGTCTTGGATCATATTGATAATCTGGATGCAACATTACGACGATATCAGCTCCCATTTCTAAAGCAGTTTTATAGCAAGTTTTTTGATTTGCCCCATACCCAAGATTTTTATCATGCTTAATAACTTTTAATCCTAACTCTTTTGCCTTTAATACTGTATCATCATTTGAATTGTCATCAACTACCAAAATATCACTAAATGAACCTGCCGGAATTGAATCTAATGTCTGCTTTAATGTCTTTGAAGCATTGTAAGCCGGCATAACCACGATCACTTTACTTTTCATCTTTCTCACCATTATTATTATCTTCTATTGTTGCAAATTTAAAAAGATCAGAAAACGACAATTTTTCTTTGATAATACCAATTATCCCTAATAAATACATTACCATCATATCACAAAAATGTAATGATGCAATACAAGCAAAAGCCGTACTTTTTTCTATACCAAAAATACCAAGAGCAACTATTCCCATAAATTCTATTGCACCTATAAAACCTGGAGCCGTTGGAATAATTACACCTATTCCAATTACAATAATAACAAAAATAGACTGCATTAGAGAAACTTCAATTCCAAAAGCTGCAAAAAACAATTGATATGAATATGCTTCTACCAACCAAACCAATAACGATGTAATAAAAACATATATTATTAATTTAGTGTTTTGAAAAAATTTAAGTCCTGTTGCAAACTTTATAAATAAAGATTTTACTATATCTGATATTTTTGCAGGAAAATGCAATTTTGAAATAATTTTTAAAAATTTACTTTCACTTTTTGACATTAAAAATAATACTATTAACATAGATCCAAAAATTATAGTACACAATAAGAATGAATTTTTAAGCCAAACTGGAATATTAACAAAAAAAGCTATTAGAAAAAAACATATAACAAATACAATTATATCCATAAGTCTTTCAACTACAACTGTAGCAAAAACTCCACTTCTTGAAATTTGAAATCTTTCACCCGCAACTTTAGCTCTTACAAATTCACCAAGTCTAAGAGGTAAAATATTATTCATAAAAAAACCAAAAATTAAAAAATAGAAACTTCTCATTGGCGTAAGTTTTTTAAGAGGTAGAAGTAAAAAATTCCATCTTATTGTTCTAACTACATAGGAAAAAACAAACACAATCATAGATAAAGATATCAAATAAATATCTGCATTTTTGATTAAATCAAAAGATTGCTTAAAATTTATATTTCTTACACTAAGATATATAAGAAAAATGCTTATGATACAACCTGCAATTATTTTAAAAAGGTGTTTTCTAATAATAATTCTCCTAAGAATTCTTAATTTGCTGATAAGCTTCTTCTATATATGGATTAAATCTATCATATTTTAGAGCTTCTTCTATATATTTTATTGCATTTTCTTTATCATTATTATTCCAATATAAATAAGCTAATGATTCTCTTAATTGCCAGCCATATTTATAAAGTTCTATTGCCTGCTTATTAAAATTTATTGCAGCATCTATATATTCCTTTCCATTTTCTCTATCTTCATCAAATATAGCAAAATTTGTATTGGATAGCTGATAATAATATTCCGGATTTTTTTTATCAAACTTTACAGATTTTAAAAAATTTTCTTCTGCTAATTTATATTGTTTTGAAACATATAGTTCAATCCCTTTTTTATAATAGACATTTGCAATTATTGGCTTTACTATAAACACGGAGAAAAATAAAAAAATTATTGTTAATAAATAAGTATTTATTCTTTCTTTCTTTAATTTTATTGTTTTTACAGAAAATACTGAACAAAAAACAATAAAAAACATTATCATATTAGCCGGTATAAAAAAACTGTAGTCAAGCATATTAACAAATAAGAAAGATGTTATACTTAAAGCTATAATTTTATAATAATATTTATAAACATTGTTTTTTATTTCATATATTATTTTTTTATAAAAAGTTATTATCAAATAAATAAATGACACTAATCCTAATATTCCAATATCAGACAATAACTGCATAAATAAATTATGCGCATATAAAGTATTTAAGACCAATTCTGTTCTAAAAAACTTAAACAGTACAGAATAATTGCCAAGACCTGCACCAAACAATATATTTTCTTTAAATATTAAATAAGCTGTTTTCCACCATATAAATCTTTCTGCTATACTGTTAAATCCAATTTTTAACTTTGATACATATATTATCCCAAATAACAACAATAAAGAAAGCAATAATATACCTATTTTTATATATAAATTTTTTCTATATTCAAGTAAAGAAACACAAGTAATTACAATTGATGCAAATATAGCAACCCTAGATCTTGTTAAAAAAATTGCTATTAATATAAAAATTGCTATTGCTATATATACTTTTGAATTTACTTTATCCTTAATAAATATAAACAGTAATGGATAGACTAAAATTAAAAATCCTGCAATAACATTAATATTTAACGCTACTGCTTCATAGAAATTGTCTCCGTAAAAAAACCCTTTAGGATTTGTTATAAATCTTGAAAACAATATCATAGATAAAAATAATGCAATAAAAACCGGAATATGTAACAGTTTCTTTTTTATGTCAAATGATAAAAAAGTAATATGAAATCCAGCCAATAATGCTGATGTTACAATAATTATATAATCTCTTACATTTGTTTTGTAATCTGCACCAATATAAGAAATTATAGATACCAATATTAACAATAATGCTGGAATAATATATGAA
>Ga0172377_10002377_pt1 | contig 19185 bp, 12 predicted proteins | sample Pumphouse3metaG_FD_119749 | JGI IMG/M metagenome (GOLD analysis project Ga0172377, IMG submission 119749) | Leachate microbial communities from a municipal landfill in Southern Ontario, Canada - Pumphouse #3 metaG | ecosystem: Engineered > Solid waste > Landfill > Unclassified | place: Canada...
AGATGCGCAATCTTATTATGTGCTATCGCGCGCTAACGACGTGGCGTTGTCAATGGCCGAGGCTTATATCGACGTACTGCAAGAGCAAGAGCTGTTGAAGTTGGCGCAAGATAATATGGATACGCATAAGCGTATTTTAGAGCAGATTATTCAGCGCAATAATGCCGGTATCGGTAATCAGGTCGAGGTGGATCAAGCCCGCGCGCGTTTGGCGTTGGCCGAATCGAATTATGCCGCCGCGCAGAATAATTATTATGACGCCGAAGCGCGCTTTCGTCGGGTATTGGGACGTAATCCCGACAATATTTTGATTAAGCCGATGTTTAACGCGACGCTGCCCGCCGATTTGGAAAGCGCTACGCAAATTGCCTTGGCTGAACATCCAACACTGAAAGCGGCGAATGGCGATATCGCCGAAACCCGTGCGCAATATAAAGCCTCGGATCGCTTTAACTACCCGCGTTTGGATTTAGAGGTTGAGAAAACCTTTGATCATAATTTAGCCGGTGTGCGCGGTAAAAACGAATATTTACAAGCGATGTTGCGCGTGCGCTATAACCTGTATCGCGGCGGGCGAGATTCGGCAGAGAAGCGCCGAACCATTGCCGCCTATCACGAGGCGACCGAAGTGCGTGACAATACGCGTCGCCAAGTGATTGAAAACCTGCGCTATGCGTGGAATGCGCAAACCTATGTCGAAAAGCAGCTGGATTATATCGAACAACACATCAAGCTGACCTACGATACCTTAACCGGCTATCGCCAGCAATTCACTTTGGGGCGACGCTCGTTATTGGATTTGCTTAATACGGAAAACGAATATAACAGCGCGACTAAAAATCTGATTAGTAGCGAAGCGGCGTTGTTAAAGGCGAAATATCGAATTTTGGCTGGAATGGGGCATTTATTGCCCGCGTTAAACATTGATTATGGGTTTATCGAAACCCGCGACCACCCGAATGAATAATGGCGTTGTCGCCAAACTGTGAGAGTAGACAGATGAAGGGAATATCAAACACAACAATGCGTCCACTGTGGCTTGCTTTAAGTGCGCTGTGGGCGTTGGGTTTAGGCGGTTGTAGTTCAACGCCGCCTAAAACACATTCGCCAAGTGTGCAAAACGAGGTGCAGGCGCTCGCACCGGATTGGTTAAACCATACCAAGCCAGGCTATGTTGTCGCACGCGCGCCGATTGTGGCCGACGATCAAGCGGCGGCAACCGAGGCGGCGATGCACCAAGCGCGCGGGTTATTTAGCGAGCGTGTTCGCGATAGCTTAGCGCAATATCGTCAGCAACAATGGCGCGATGCACAGATTCAGCCGGGCTCACTGGAAGCACAGTTGCGCCAGCGCGTACGCGATGCGTTGGCGGGTGAGGATTGGTTGGAGGTGAAACTCGAAGCGCGTTATGTCGATACCTCTGCCAATGAGGTTGCGGTGTTGGTGAGTGCGAACAGCGATACGCAACGCGCGGCCTTGCAGGCGCGTTTGGCGCAGTTGGATGCACAATTAGCCGACTATAAACACGCCAGCTATCGCGGGAGTGAGTTGAATCAACTTTGGGCGTTAATTCCGGCTTTGCCGACGTTAGAGGAACGCGCTTTGGTTCAAGCGGCGCTGGCGCAGATGTTTGGCGAGGTGCCGAGTTTAGCGAATGAGCGCATGGCGTATTTAATGGATCACCAAATCAGTGCGTTATTTGATAGTTTTGTTATCGGAGTAGATGCCCTGACGGCCGAAGCAGAGCGCTTTGAAGCGGATTTGGTGCGTGCGTTAAAAGCCGCGGGCTTGACTGTTTCGGCGCGTCGTCCGTCGTTGATATTGAAATATTTTATCGAGCAGGAACGTGAAGGTCAGGCTCTGACGTTGATTAGTGATGTTGAGCTAATTAACCGCGATTCGAGTCGCTTTGCTACGTTGAGCGATGAGGTAACGGTCAGTGACGACGACCCGCAGCGCGCGCAACACGCGGCGTTGACACAACTGGCACAAACGGTGAGCGCGCTGATGTTGCAACAGGCGATGACTCACATTGAACAGCATAATGACGTGAAGTTTTCACGCTAACGAAGGATAGCACGATGAAACGAATTTGGATGGTGATGCCGCTGTTTACGCTTGCGGTACCAAGCTGGGCGAATCCGCAAACCGATTCGGCGCGTCCGGCGATAGATATTATTGAACATAAGTCTAACGCGCCGAGTCATATCCGCGAAGTGTACCGAGATTTGGATGAGGATAGCGTGGTCACGCGTTTTGATCAGTGTCAAAACTCCGCGCTGGGTTTACCGACTAATCTCATTGGCTGTGAGTTGGATAGCGATGGCGATGGCGTGTATGACCATAATGACCAGTGTCCGCAAACGCCAACAGGTCGCAAGGTGAATTTTTTAGGTTGCCAAGCTGATGCCGACCAAGATGGGGTATTGGATGAGGCGGATCGTTGTCCGGGCACACCATTGGGCACGTTGGTGGATGCCGAAGGCTGTAAATTGGTTGGCGATAGCGATGGTGATGGCATTATCGATAGCTTGGACTTGTGTGCGGACACGGCGCCGGGCTTGGTGGTGAATGCACAGGGCTGTGAGCCGCGCTCACAGGTGATTACGCACATTGTATTTAATACCGGCTCGTATGAAATTCGTGCCGATCAAAAGCCGATTTTAGACCGCGATGCGGCACAATTACGTCGGATGATGGCGAATGAGGTGCTGCTGATTACTGGTCATACCGATGATGTCGGTTCGGCGCAGAGTAACGAAAAACTCTCTTGGCACCGTGCCTTTAGCACCAAAGCGTATTTAGCGGATACGTTTAATTTGCCCGCCGCGCAAATTTATATTTTGGGTAAAGGCGAAAGCGAGCCAGTAGCGGATAACCTTTCCGCTGAGGGCCGTCAGCAAAATCGTCGTATTCATTTTGATATTGTGCCTTCGAGCAAGATTCCGTCGGATGCGGCGTTGGTGATACCGCAAGCGATGCACGGTTATCAGCGTTTTATTACGCGTTAGACGGAGCGCAGGGTTGCGTCGCTTACTGGGACTGGGTTTATGGGCGACACTCGCTTGGGCTGCTTTCGCGCAAAATTTAGCCTCGCCCCCCCTGTTTAGCGCAAAAGAACTGAAGCAAACCCGCGATAAATATGGCGAGTTAGCGGCGCGCCGGTTACTCGCTTGGCAAGCGTTGGTGCAGGATAACCAAGACAAGCCTGAGCGTTTGAAGTTGAGTTTGGTGAATGACTTTTTTAGTCAAGCCACTTTGAGTGATGACAAAACCCTGTGGAAAAAGGACGACTACTGGGCCACGCCGGTGGAGTTTTTGGCGCGCGATGCCGGCGATGCCGAGGACTATGTGATTGCGAAGTATTTCACGCTGATTGCGTTAGGGGTAGACGAAAACAAGTTGTATTTCACCTATGTCAGCTCGTCGCGTTTACGCCAAGCGCATATGGTTTTGACTTATTTTCGTAGCCCGCGCGCGCAGCCGTTGATTTTAGATAGTCTGACCGATCGTATTTTAAAGGCGAGCGAACGCGCGGATTTAACGCCAATTTACAGTTTTAATGCACAAGGGGCGTTGGCCGGTCAGCGTCAGTCGGATTTACAGGATTCGATGCACGAATGGAACCGAATGCTTCGGCGTATGCGTGATGGAGTGGTGAATTAATGGCGCTTAATAAAGGATGTTTCGATGAGTTTTAACAAGCAGATTTTGCTGTTTATCAGCGCGGTGATGCTGGTGTTGCTGGTGGGCACTTTCTTGTTGAATCTGTCTAATACCAAGCATTTTTTGCAAAATCAGTTACAGGCACAAGCTCAGGATACCTCGACGTCGTTGGCGTTATCGTTAAGTTCGGTGGCGGATTTGGATAATCCGGCGAGTATGCAGGCGATGATAAACGCGGTGTTTGACCGAGGCTATTACGCACGTATCGCGCTTGTGGATCGTGAAGGGGCATTGATCTACAGCCGTGATCATACGCAAATGACTGTGGGTATTGCGCACTGGTTTGTCCAGGCTATCGATATTGAGGCACCGCAGGCGCAGGCATTAGTGCAGAACGGTTGGATGCCGATTGGCACCCTGACGGTGCAGGCGCATCCGGGCTATGCTTACGCCGAGTTATGGCAAGCGGCAAAAAATTTGTTGCTCTGGTTCGGTTTGGCGGCTTGGTTGGCGCTAGGCTTGGCGTTTGTCGCGGTACGAGCGATGTTGCGTCCGTTGCATAAGGTGGCGCAACAGGCCGAGGCGATTGTGAATAAAGAATATGTGTTTCAGCATAAGATTCCGCGCACAGCGGAGTTTAATCGTGTTGTGGTGGCGATGAATAAAATGGTGACCAAGCTGCGCGAGGTATTTGAGCGTGAGGCGCAAATGGCAGAAAAGCTCCAGCGTATGGCGTATCAAGACGCGGTAACTGGCCTGAGCAATCGTCACCATTTTGATATGTTGTTTGATGCTGTGCTTGACCCTAAAACCGGCGATGCACAAGGGGCGTTGTGTCTGCTGCGGGTTGAGGGGTTAAAGACGTTAAATGAGGAGTATGGTTATCAAGTCGGCGATCGTTTTATGACTTTGTTGGCGCAGCGTTTTAGCCAAGTTTTTCGCACTGAAGAGGCGATATTTGCGCGCTTAAACGGGGTGGAGATGATTGCGGTATTGCCTTCGATTAATGCGCATACGCGTATGGCGCAGGCCGAGCACTTTAGGCTGCAAGCCGAGCAAATTTGTGCCGAGATGAATTTGGCTAGCGCACCGGTCGCTTTGGTGATTGCGTTAATGAATTTTCAGCCCGGCGAGCAGCGCGCGCATTTGTTGTCGCGGTTGGAGTTTTCGCTCGCACAAGCGGCGCGTCGGCCCGAGCGCCAAGTGGTGATGTGCGATACGCCGATGGCTCGCCAGTTAAACGATGAGGCTTGGCAAGCGTTGGTGGTGCAGGCGTTTAATGAGTCGCGCTTTTGTTTATATAAACAGGCGTCGCACAACGAAAACGGCACGCTTCACGATATTGAAGTGTTGGCGCGTATGCAGGATTTGGATGGCACGTTACGTGCAGCGAGTTATTTTATGCCGGCGATGGAGCAGTTTGGTAAGGTGTTGGCATTGGATAGTTTGGTGTTGAAAATGGTATTAAATCATTTGCAACAGCGCGCTGACGGGCCGATGTTAGCGGTAAATTTAAGTCACAGTTTGTTACACGATAGCGAGGCGGTGACGCAGTTGTTTGCGTTGATTGCGCAAGCGAAAGGGTTGGCGTTGGCGTTTGAGTTTTCTGAGCATTGGGTGGCGGGTGATTTGGCGTTGAGCACGCCGATTTTAGCCGGTTTGCGCGAAATGGGCTTTAAAACCGGCATTGACCACTTTGGCAGTCGGTTTATCAATATGCAGTATTTGCAAGATTTACGCCCTGACTATATCAAGCTCGATGGGGCGTTTAGTCGGCGAATCGAAACCGATACGCAGACGCAATCTTATGTCAAAAGTCTTGTTGAAATGGCGCAAAGTCTGGATATCGAGGTGATTGCAATGGCGGTGGAAAATGCCGATCAGTTGCGGGCATTTAGCGCAGTTGGCGTTAAATTTTATCAAGGCTATCACTTTGGCGCGCCGACTCCGCTATGAATCAGCAGGCCTGGTTGTCCAAACTTAATCAAGCGGCGCATATCGAGTATGACGATGCGCTGTTAGCGTGCTTGGTGCGCTATACCCAGCTTAATCGTCATCCTTATTCGAAAGAAACGCTGCTGGCTGGCTTGCCGTTGCACGGCGAGCGTTTAACGCCGGAATTGTTTGTGCGTGTCGCTGAGCGTGCGCAGATTCAGGCTAGCTTTAAACGGCGTCGTTTAGAAGAGATTCCCGCCTTGGTGTTGCCGTGTATTTTGTTGTTAAACCATGACCATGCTTGTTTGTTGGAGTCGTTGGATTGGGATAAGGGCGAGGCTGTGGTGGTGTTGGATGACGCGACCGAAGGGGTGTTGCACGTGCCGATAGCCGATCTGCAACAAGCGTATACCGGCTATGCGGTATATCTGACGAAAAAGCATCAGCCGCTATTAAAGCAGGAGGCGCTGGTTAGCCGTCATCGCGGCCATTGGTTTTGGCAAACCTTATGGCTCAATCGCGCGATTTATCGTGATGTGTTGATTGCCTCGGTGGTGATTAATCTGTTTGTGTTGGCTAATCCGCTGTTTGTGATGAATGTGTATGACCGTATTGTGCCGAATAATGCGATTGAGTCTTTGTGGGTATTGGCATTGGGCGTGAGTGTGGTGTATGCGTTTGATGTGTTGTTGAAGTATTTGCGGGCTTATTTTTTGGAGGTTGCGGGCAAAAAAAGTGATGTGTTGTTGTCGGCGAAGCTATTTGAGCAAACGTTGGGTTTAACTATGGCGCAGCGTAGCGGTACGGTCGGCGGCTTTGCCAATAATTTAAAAGAGTTTGACAGTATTCGCCAGTTCTTTACCTCCGGTACGCTGTCAACGTTGGTGGATTTGCCTTTTTTGCTGATTTTTCTGTTGGTTATTTTTTATATTGCTGGGCAAATCGTTTGGGTGCCGATTTTGATTATTGTGCTCATTTTTTTGTATAGCTTGCTGATGGTGCGGCCAATTAAGCAGAGCATTGAGGCCAGTTACGATGCACAAAATCAAAAAAATGCGGTGTTAATTGAAACGCTGAATGCGATGCCGACGATTAAGGCGTTAGGCGGTGAATCTCATGCGCAGTGGAAGTGGGAGCAGGCGGTCGGCGAAATCGCGCATACCAGCTTAAAGGCCAAAATGTTGCAAAGTTCGATTAGTCGGATGAGTGGTTTTATGCAGCAGATGAGTACGGTGGTGGTGGTGTTGGTTGGGGTGTATCTGATTAGCGCTGGCGATTTAACGATGGGCGGATTGATTGCGGCGGTGATTTTAAGCCAGCGCGCGATTGCGCCAATGGGACAGGTGGCGGCGTTACTCACCGGTTATCAACAAACTAAAACCGCGCTGGATTCGTTGAATGCGTTAATGCAAAAGCCGATTGAGCGTCCGCAGGATAAGCGCTTTATTCAACCGGCGGCGTTTAATGGCACGATTGAGTTTGATCGTGTGACGTTTACCTATCCCGGCGAGACTAAGCCGGTGTTGTCGGAGGTGTCGTTCAAAATTGAAGCGGGAGAAAAAGTAGGCATTATCGGGCGTGTCGGTTCTGGAAAATCAACGATTGCGAAGCTGATTTTGGGCTTTTATCCGGTCGATTCGGGCAGTATTTTGATTGATGGCATTGATATTAATCAACTGGATCCGGCGTTATTGCGACGTCATCTGAATTATGTGCCGCAGGATATTACACTGTTTCGCGGCGATATCCGAGAGAACATTGCTTATCGTGCGCCGTTTGTTGAGGACCAGGTGATTTTGAACGCGGCGCGGGTGGCAGGGGTGGACGATTTTGTGCGTCGTCATCCTAGCGGTTATGGTTTGTTGTTAAACGAGGGCGGCACTAATTTATCCGGTGGCCAGCGCCAGAGTGTCGGTATTGCACGCGCGTTGTTGTTAGATGCGCCGGTATTGATGATGGATGAGCCGACCAGTGCGATGGATAGTCAAACCGAGCAGCGTTTAATTAAACGCTTAAAACCGGTGGTGAGCGCTAAAACGACGCTGGTGGTGACGCATAAAACCAGTTTATTAACGCTGGTGGATCGGTTGCTGGTGTTTGAGCAGGGCAAGCTGGTCGCGGATGGCGAAAAACAGACGGTACTGGCCAGTTTGCACCGTCAAACGCCACAGGAGCGCGTATGAAGCCGCATAAACTCGGTTCTCGCCGCCTTAATAATGATGATTTGGCTTATATGTCGAGTTTAAGCCAGGCGGCGCTGGAAAAGCCACCGATGCGCTCACGCGTATTGGTCTGGGCGATTTTGTTGGCGCTGGTGTGGTTGTTGGTTTGGGCGAATATGGCTCAGTTGGATAAGATTGTGCGCGGTGAGGGCAAGGTGGTGCCTTCGTCGCGGGTGCAGTTGGTGCAAAATTTTGAAGGCGGGATCGTTGAGCAAATTTTGGTCGCGGCGGGCGATCGCGTGCAGCGTGATCAGGTGTTAATTCAGCTCGATAGCACGCAGTTTGGCAGTTCGTTTGATGAAAAGCGAATTGAATTGCAGGCGCTCAAAGCGAAAGCGGCGCGTTTGGAGGCGGAGGCTTCAGGACAGCCTTTTGTGCAGCCGCAGGCGTTTGATTCGGAGTATGAGGCGACGTTTTATGCCCGCGAGCAGAGTTTGTTTTTGAATCGGCAACAGCAGGTACAAACGACGGTCAATATTTTGCAACAACAGGTGGTGCAACATCAAACCGAGCTGGATAACGCCTATCAGCAGGAGGTGCAACTGGGTAAATCGCATGATTTATTGTTGCATGAAATCAATATGATGCAGCCTTTGGTGCGTCAAGGCTTTGCCTCTGAGGTCGATTTGCTCAAAACCCAACGTGAGGCGAATGATACCTTTGGTAAGTTGAATGCGGTGCGCCAATCAATTCCACGTTATCAGGCATTAATTGAGGAAACAAAGCAGAAGATTAACGAGACCCGGCAAAAAGCACGTAATGAGTCGAAAGAGGCGCTAAATGAAACCCAAGCGCGTATTTCGCAGTTAGAAAGCGTGAATGTCGCTTTGCAAGATAAGGTGATGCGTACTCGTATTCGTGCGCCGGTTGACGGGGTGATTTCGGAGTTGTTGGTGACCAGCTTGGGGGAGGTGGTGCAGCCGGGTAGCGATGTGGTGAAGATTGTACCGGTGGATGAGTCGCTGGTTTTGGAAACGAAGATACTCCCTTCGGATATAGGTTTTATTTATCCGGGGTTAAAGGCGCGGGTGAAATTCACTGCGTATGATTTTGCGGTGTATGGCGGTTTGGATGGTACGGTTGAGCGCGTGTCGGCAGATACGATCACCGATGATCAGGGTAATAGTTTTTATTTGGCACGGATTAAAACCGATAAAAATCATTTAGGCTCGGCTCAGTCGCCGTTGTTTTTAATGGCGGGGATGACCGCCAGCGTGGATATTATCGTCGGTAAGCATACGGTGTTGGATTATGTGCTTAAACCGATTATTAAAGCGAAAGAACTGGCCTTGCGCGAGTCTTAATCAACGGCTCAACTGGGAGGATAGATTGTGTCAACATCAACGGCGCTGATTTTATGCAGCGATCAGTTTTCTGTTATAAAGCACTGGGCGGCACAGCTTGAGGGGTTAAAGGTAAGTCGTTGTGATGATTTGAAAACCGAGTATGCGCATATCGATTGGACGCAGGCGATTGTGTTGGTGCATTTGGGCGATGCGGCGCTGACGCTTTCGCGCATAACGCAGTTAGTGGCGCGGGGTAGTAGTGTGTTGGTCATGTCGAACACGCCGAATGCGCCCGAAGGCGCGCAGTTGTTTAAATTAGGCATTAAAGGCTATTTAAATACCTATACGCAAGTGGATAAATTGCGCCAGATTGTTGAGGTGGTTCGCCAAGGCAATGTGTGGTTGGGGCAAAGTGTGATGCGTGCGATGATTACGGATATCGGCGCAAAATCGGATATTCAGCAGGCCTGGACAAGCGGTTTAACCGAGCGTGAGATCGCCACCGCGCAGGCAATTTTACAAGGTAAAAGTAATAAAGAGATTGCGCAGGATTTGTGTATAAGCGAGCGTACCGTGAAGGCGTATGTACATAGTTTGTTGGAAAAGTTTGCGGTGAAGGATCGCTTGGCGTTGGTGTTGGCGATTCAGCGCGTTGGTGCTTAGGGCGCTTTTTCGTTGATAAGGGCTTGCAGTTGTGAGAGTTTGCTGTCGCGTGCTAGTTGTTTGAGCGTCTGTAGCCAAGCGCTGTGTTGTGGGTGTTGGTTTTGATAGCGTTCGGCCCAGTCGATAACATCGGTGACGGCGTAGCATTCAATCATCTGTTGTAGCGCTTGCCATTCAGTGGCACTTAACGCTTGTTGAATTTGTTGCGCGAGCGTAGGTTGCTCAGTTGGTGGATGGTCGGCGTTGAGCAGTTGAATTAAGGTCTGACGCAGTTTTGCTAGTTCAATCGGTTTACTTAACACTGCATCAAATGCTTGTATTTGTTGCTTTTCTTGCGCGATGCCGTAAGCGGCGCTTATCAGGATCGCGCGTTGCGTTGGCCAACGCTGGCGGGCGGCGTCTAAAATCGCTTGTCCGTTTGCGTGCGGTAAGTGATAGTCGGTGATAATCAAGTCCGGTTGCGGATTAGCAGGCCTGCTAATCGCGTCTAATGCGCTTTTGGCGTCGGCCATGGCGCAGACATCAAAGCCTAAACCTTCGAGCTCGGTTGTGAGCAGTTTTAAGATGGCGGGAGTATCTTCAATCACCCATAGGCGGCGTCCGTTGCCGTGTAGTTCGGGCATCGCGTGATTGTCGATAAACAGTTGCGCATTATCGAGGGCGCGTTCAGTGATAATCGCCACGTCTAAGCGAAGGATCATGTCGGTGCCTTGGTTGGGTTGGCTGTGTGCTTCCAGTTGTGCGCCCATTTGGTCGGCCCAGTGTTTGGCTATCGCTAAACCAAGGCCTAGGCCTTCAATCGCGCGGTGGTGCGCTAAGCGTTTAAAGGGTTGAAAAATAACATCTAATTGCGTCGGTTCGATGCCGCAACCGTTATCGCGGATATGAAATACCAGCCGACAACGATGGGCATTGAGCGGCTGAACGTTAATTACAAATTCAACCCGGCCTTTTTCGGTGAATTTACAGGCGTTAGAGAGCAGGTTGATCAGTACTTGGTGTAGGCGTTTGCTATCGATTTCAATCAGTCCGGGCAAAGTGCCATGCAGTGTAAAGTCAAATTGGTTGTGGTTGATTTTGGCCAGCAGGCGCGCTTCTTCGGCAATCGAGTTGAAAAAGCTGGCGCAGTAGATTGGTCGGTTGTTTAGTTTATCGGGGTTTTTGTTGCCGGTGGCGTATTCAATTAAGTCGTTTACTAGGTTAAGTAGGCGTTGGGCGCTGCGATAAATCACTTGTGATTTATCGGCGGCGCTGGGCGCTTCTTGCGCACAAATGAGTTCCGAATAGCCCAAAATACTGGTTAGCGGCGATTTGAGGTCGTGACTGACGCGGGCAAGAAAGTCGCTTTTGGCGCGATTCGCTTCGTCGGCGTTGATAATCGCTTGTTGCAGTTCGTACGTGCGGCGTTCTACCGCTTGTTCCAGCGCATTTTGTGCTTGTTTTTGGTATTCGATGAGTTGGTTTTGGTGTTGAATTTGTTCGCGATAGAGCGCAACTGAGCGCGTAGCAAAGCCAATCAGTAGCGATAACGCCAAGCCGATGAGCAGTAGCGACCAAAGCAAGCCGTAGGCGTGTAAGGGTTCGTTGAATACGCCTAGGACATATAAAATGCGGTGCGAAATCAGGATGAAAAAAATCATCGCGGCGACTAAAAATGCTTCGCTATGACGCTGGCGATGTTTTAGGCGTAACAAAATCAGCAGGGGATAAAGCAGGATGTAAATAAAAATAGTGTTATTCGATATTAATATGGCTTCGTGTAAGCCGCCGACGTAGGCCAAGCCGATAGTAAAAGCAAACATAAACGATGAGCCAAGCAGAAAAATGCGCCAAAATCGGCTGTATTTTGCTTGTAGTGCGACGTATAAAAATAGAAACATAAATATGACGCCAATCAGCGCCATGGTGACCGGTAGCGCGCCGACCACTAAGCCGCCTTGTGGCAGCAGGTATTCATGGGCGTAGCCAAAGAATGATAGTTCATACAGGCTGTTAAATACCAGCCAACCGCCCATGGTGAGCATTACCCAGTCGCGACGAATCAGGCCGGTAGTAAATAGATACAAACCGATGGTGAGAATGACAAACATAAAAATTAAGTCGGTGACTTTTTGTTTGCTTTCGTATTCACGGTAGGCCACCGGCGTCCAAATTTCGGGGATGAGGTTAATACTGGTGTCGCTGCTGGCGCGGATGACAAGGGTATGCGTTTCGCCCGGTTGAAGGGTGACGTCGAATACATTGTTTAGTCCTGAAACGATCGGGCGCAGATGGATGGGGTAGTTGCTACCGCCTTGGTAAAAGGCGAGCCGTCGCTGGTGTGGGTCTAGCTGATAAAAACGGACGTCTTGAATGCGCGGCGAGCCGAGGCTAAACCAGCGCGTGACCGGGTGCGCGGCGTGATTGGTAACTTGCAGTTTTAACCAGAATACGCTGCGTGATAAGCCGATGTTAAGCGTGGCTTTATTGGCGGCTTGCCAGCCAAGGGCGTCAAGGATTTTGTCTGCTTTGTGTATGCCTTGGCGGTCTTCTAGTAGCCAAACCGCTTGGTCGAGGCTGAGCAGGTGGGCTTGTTTGTCGATGTCGGCTAAATCAACGCTGTGTGACCACGCCGGATAAATGGTTAGCCAAAATAGTAGCAAAAACAGCAGACGTTGACGCATCATGTGTCGGCGTGGTTGTTGGCGGGCGGACGATTGCGATAGTCTTTGGGCGAAACGCCGTAATGTTGGCGAAACGCGGTGGAGAAGTTCGCCGGGCTTTTGAAGCCGACTTCGCCGGCGATTTGGGCGATGTCGAGCAGGCTTTCGCGTAGTCGTTTTTCGGCCGCTTTCATGCGCATTTCACGCAGGTATTCGAACACGGTGGTATTCGCGCAGGTTTTAAACGCTTCGTTGAGGCGTTTTTTGTTGGTGCGCAATTCTGTCGCTAGGGTTTGTAAGTCGGGTGTTTTGGACAGATCGGCGAGTATCGCATCGCAAGCGGCGCGAAATATCGACTGGTTTAGCCGATGGCGGTGCGTTAAGGCTTCTTCGTTGTCATTTGGTTTGGCCTCTTCCGGGGTTTGTTTGAGGTGAATCGCCAAGCGTAGTTTCACTTCTTCGAAGTCGAAGGGTTTGGATATATAGTCTATTGCGCCGAGTTTTAAGCCGATAACACGTTCTTCGGGGCGGGTGGCGGCGGTGAGAAAAATGATCGGAATATGCGCTAATTTGGGATCGGCTTTGAGTATTTTGCAAGCGTTAAAGCCGTCGCATACTGGCATGGTGACGTCCATGAGGATCAGATCGGGCATCACCTTGTGTGCAATGGTTATCGCGACTTCGCCGTTGGGCGCAAGGTAGAGTTGGTAGTGGTGTTGGTGCAGAAAGTCAGCAAGCAGTTTTCTGTCTTCATCCAAGTCTTCAACGAGTAGAATACGTGCGTTATAACTGGACATCTCGATGACTTGGCCTTCTAATAATTTAAAGTAAGCAATTTTATAGGTATTTGACCGTGGTTTAGCGCAGGTTGTAGAAAAAATCAAAATAAATTCCCTTTAGCAAAAGTTTTTGACCTTTGAGCAAAGGTTTGCTGCCGTGGCGATTGGCGAAGCTGTGTGATAATGATTCGGCCTGTTTCGGCCTGTTTTGGCCTGTTTTGGGCGTTTTTGTGCGTATCGTTTAGTCTAGTCGGGTTTCACTTTACAATAGCCTGTTACATTTTTAAAAAAAGAGGTGAGTATGCCGGTTAAGGCGTTTATGGAATATATTGAAATGATGGATAAGTATGTCCTCAGTTCAACGACGGATTTGGAGGGAAAAATTACCTCAGCCAGCCAAGCGTTTTGCACGCTTACCGGGTATAGCGAAATCGAGTTGATTGGCAAAAAGCATAGTATTTTGCGCGATGAGCAGACGCCTGACTCGGTGTATCAAAGTATGTGGAGCGCGATTCGTTGCGGCGAAACTTGGCAGGGCGAGCTGCGCAATAAACGCCGCGATGGCAGTCATTTTTGGGTTCACGTCCATATCAAGCCAAATTATGACACCCTGGGTAATATTGTCGGCTATACCGCCGTGCGTCAGGACATTACCGATCATAAACGCGTCCAAGAGTTGATGCTGATTGATGAGCTGACGCAGGCTTATAATCGGCGTTACTTTAATCAAGTATTACACCCGAAAATCGAGTCGGCGCGTTTGGCAAAAAGGTGGCTGGGCTTTTTGATGATTGATGCGGATAACTTTAAAAAATATAACGATACTTACGGTCATCAAATGGGCGATGAGGTATTAGTGGCGATTAGTCGTTGTTTAAAGGCGCAGTTTGTCCAGCCGGGGGATACGGTGTTTCGGTTGGGCGGCGAGGAGTTTTGTGTGTTATATAACGCGGATTCGCCGGAGACATTGATGCAGCAAGCGCAGTTGGCGCGTGAGGCGATGGTGGCGCAAAATATTGCCCATTCGGGTAATCCGCCGTTGAATATCGTTACGTTGTCGATGGGGTTAATGGCGCTGGATCCGGGCCAGCACTATGTTGATGAGGAAATTTATAAATATGCCGATGAGGCGCTATATAAAGCAAAGCAAAGTGGTCGCAACCGAGTGGAGCAGGTGCATTTGAGTGATGAAGAAAGTATCGAGTTATTTTGATGAAGCGATGTAAAACGCGATGGGGTATTTTGGGCGTATTGGTGTTGTTGTCGGCTTGTTCGGCGCATCCGCCTGCGTCATCGCCGCTCTTGTATGCCGATGCCAGTCGTGAGGCATTGGATTGGTCGGGCACTTATATGGGTGTTTGGCCGTATGAGGCGCAGGCTTGGCAACAATGGCAACTGTGGTTGAATGCGGATTTGAGTTACCGCCTTGTACAACAGCCTTTGGCACATAGCGCGCCGCCTCGGCTGACGCAGGGTCGGTTTGAATGGGATGCGCAGGGGCGCTCGATAAGCTTGCTGGGGGCGCCGCTGTCGGGTGCGCTGTTGGTGGGCGAAAATCGGTTGTTTTTGCTGGATGCGCAAGGCGCGCGCTATGGTGATGCGCGTGCGCCTTCGTATGGGTTGGAAAAGGTGGCTTCGCAGGCGTTGGAAGGCGCGTTGTTTAACCAAGCTTGGCAGTTGAGCGAGCGCGATGATTTGCTTAGATCGACGCCGCAAGCGGCGAAACCTTATTTTATGCTGAATGCGCAGACCTTGGCGGTGAGTGGTTTTAGCGGCTGTAATCGTTTTTTTGGCCGCGTGGAGCTGGCGACTGAACAAGGGTTGCGCTTTAGGCATTTGGCGATGACGAAAATGGCGTGTGCGTCAGCGAATGTGGAAGCCTCTTTTTTGCAGACGTTGGCACAGGTGGCGTTTTGGCGGATGAATGAGCAAGGTTTGCTGTTGTTAGACAGCGCGCAGCGTCCGTTGCTGCAGTGGGTTACAACGGTGTCGGTACCATAGGATGAGCATAGCGCGTGTTGGGTTGTGGTTTAGCCTGATTTGGTTGGCGCAATCCGTTTGGGCAAAGCCGGTGGATATGGCGCAGGTGGTTGAGGTGATGCCGCTGGTTGGTGCGATGGCGTATTTAGAGGATGCCTCGGCTACCTTGAGCGCTGAGCAGGCGTTACACGCCAGCGGTTGGGCCGATTTAGCGCAGCGTGAAAAGAAAAACGGCGTCACCGAAAGCGCTTTTTGGTTGCGCCTTAGGTTACATAATAGCGGCGATTTTCCGCTTACGCGTTGGTTAGCAGCCGGTTCTACTTTGACGCAAAATGTGATGTTTTTTCAGTTTGACTCACGCGGACATCTGCTGCGCCACGTGCAAGCCGGTTATCACTTTCCCTTGACGAATCGTCCGGTCAATAGCGGGATGTACAGTCTGCTTGATGTGGCTTTGGCGCCTAATGAAACACAGACCGTGTTGATTCGGTTGCAAACTAATAATACCTTGATTTTGTCGGCTCAGTTATGGGAGCCCCTTGCGTATCGAGAGTATGAGTTAAATAAAAAAATCAGCGATATGATGCTCATTAGCATGGCGTTTACCGTGGGCTTATTTTTGTTTTTGGCTGGCGGCGCACGGCGCGATTGGATTTTGTTAAGTGTCGGCGGTTGGTTGTTGTGTTATGTGCTGTATGAGTTTGTGTTTTTTGGTTACGCCTATCAACATTTTTTCAGTGGGGGTAACGCTTGGCTGTTGTTGCGTCCGACCACCTTTGCGATGTTGGCCATTATGTTTTTTATTGTGTTTATGTATTTTGCGTTGCAGTTAGATCAACACCCTGTTTTAAAAAATGTAATGCACGGCGCGTTTGTCGCGTTTGGCGCGATTCCGTTTGTTATGCTGTTCGATGCGCATTTAGCCGTGCGTCTGGCTAATGTGTTTACAATGTTATTTTTGTTGGTGGGGCCGGTGCTGATTATAAGCTTTTGGCGACGGCGCGCGCGGTATACAGCAGCGTTGTTGTTGGCCTCGCTCAGTGCAGCGGTGTTTATGGGGCAGCGCTTACTGTATTTATTGGGCTTACTGCCGTATTCTTTGCCGCAGGTTGATTGGGTGAACTTTGCATCGGTATCGTTGATTGGCCTTTTAATGCTATTGGGTTTTACTCAGCGCATCGCCGCCAGTTACCGTGAAAAAATTGTGATCCAAGATCAGCTGATTTTTGAGCAGGCGCAAAAACAAAGCGAGTTGGAAGCGGCGGTGCAACAGCGTACCCGCGCGTTACATAAGGCGTTGATTGACGCGGACGAGGCCAATCGCGCTAAAAGTTATTTTTTAGCGAAGGTGAGTCACGATTTAAAATCGCCGCTGACCAGTATTTTGGGTTATTCGCAACAAATCAGCGCTTTTCAACACGCTGAGGTGGCGCGCAAGTCGTCGATTATTTACAAAAGCGCGCGCCGTCTGTTGGCGTTGGTGAGTGATTTAATCGATTACGCCACCGGCGAGCGCGATTTAGATGCGCTACATCCAAAGCCGACTTATGCGCTGGATTTTTTTAATTCAGTGGCGCAAGAAGCGCAGGCATTAGCCAAAATCAACCAAAATCGGTTTGTGTTTACGCAACAAGGGCATTTGCCTAAGGTGTTGCTAATGGATACAAAACGCTTACATCAAGTGTTAATCAATGTGTTGTCGAATGCGTGCAAATTCACCCATCAAGGTGAGGTACGTTTTGTATTGCTGGCCGATTTAACAGCACAAGGACGTTGTGAGTTGCAGATACGCATTGAGGATAACGGTTGTGGAATCGAGGCTGAGCAATTAAGCCATATTTTTGAACCCTTTACCAAATATAACCAAACAATCTCGCCGGAAGGCATCGGCTTGGGTTTGGCGATCGCTAAACAGTGGCTGGATGCGATGAACGCAACGATTGTTGTTGACAGCGAACAGGGGAAAGGGACACAGGTGTGCATAAAGCTGAGCTTGGCTTTGGTTGAGGAGGATAGCTTATCCCTACAGGAGCTGGTGATTGAGCATCATGATTTGCCTTGGTTTGATGGCCAAGGAAAGCGGGTTTGGTTGATTGAAGATTCAGCGTTAATTTTACAGTTATTGGACAGTGAGTTGCGCGAGTTGAATATGGAGGTCGTGACGTTATCCGATGGCCAACAAGCGTTGGCGTTGATCGCGCAGACTACGCAGGCGCCGGATTTGATTGTGACCGACTTTCACCTGCCCAGTGCCGACGGCCAGCAGATTTTGCAAGCGGCCAGAGCGCGTTGGCCGACCTTGGCGGTTGTGCTTATTAGCGCCGCTTGGCATGAAAGCGAGCAGCAAACGGCTCTCATGCCTTTTAGCGCTCATCTGCTCAAACCGATTGATTTAGTGGATTTTCGGCTAACTTTAGCAGGCCTGCTAAAATTAGCCCTTATTCATCCTACACCGCCTGTACATCACAGCAACGGCGATGCCTTGGTGTTGAGGAGCCAGCAAGCCCCTTGGCAAGCGTCTTGGACGCAGACATTGCGCAAAACCTTAAGCGAACAACAAAAACAGGCGCTTTGTCAGCTAATTTCGCTCAATGCGGTGACCGACATTATGGATTGGGCCTGCGCCTTAAAAGCCGACAATCCCACGCTCAACACCGCGCTCGACGAACTAATCGCACTGGCGCGCAATAGCGACTTAAACGCGCTGCAAACCTTAGCCACAGAGTTGGAGTAGGATGGTTTTTGTTTTGTTTTGTATCGTTCCGTTTTTATTGATGACGGGCGGGCTAGCTTAGAATATTTGATATAAAAGATGCAACAATAAAAAAACAAAAAGCGGCATGGTGTACCTGCAAAAAACGAATCATAAGAGACCGCATCGGCTTGGTTTAAATCAACTAGCAACTAAGTCGTTAAAAAAACGCGCAAATAAAAGTTTTTTTCCTTTTGGGATAAACGATGGCCTAAATAATCTTGCATTATCTGATTAAACAGAACGCATTTTGCACAAATGTTTTTGTGGGGATTTTGTGCTCAATGTTTGTTTAATGCTTATTAGCCCATTACACACGAAGGTTGATTGGTTTAATAGTGTGTCGGCTTGAGTTTTTAGGTTAGGCGCGTAGGCGGACTTCAGTCCGACACAAAACAACCGATTAAACCTGTCTTTTGAAGTATTGCATCTGGTTACTAAGCTGTACTTAGTAATCGTTGAGCTGCACATACGCTAGTCTTAAAGCCTTGGCGTGCAAACGCTTGGGCTGTTCGTATACTCCCTTCGGCGCAATATGCTTTGTGCTTTGCGCCGATTTTTTTGTTCAAAAACGAATCCTCAACACAGCTCAGTAGAGTAAGCGGGTGACGCCGAAGGCGGCGGCTTGACTTTGTGCCTTCGCGAGCGGGGCGGGTAGGCGCGCTTGGCGGAGTTGCATCCAGGGTTGATTTTGTGTGCCGCCACCAACGCTGTAAATTTGGCGCAGGGCGGGCGCGCCAAGTTGGTGTAGCCGTTGGTAGGCTAGATTTTCGATTTCAACGAGGCCTTCAATCAGGGCGTGTAAAAATAGCCGTTTATCTTTGGTGTTGGGCAGGATGGGGGCGAGTTGGGCATCTGCAATCGGGAAACGCTCTCCGGGGCTGATTAATGGGTAGCAGGCAAGTCCACTTGGCTGGTGGATGTTGAGTTGGGGTAGGAGTTGGTTTAGTTGTTGCAGACTAAAGTGGTGTAGCAGCACGGCGCCGCCGCTGTTGGAGGCGCCACCAATTAGCCATTGGTGGCGCAGGCGATGGCTATATAGGCCGTATTCGCTGGCAAAAATCGGTTTTGAGCTGAGCAGTTTGATGGCGAGGGTTGAGCCAAGTGCGCTAACGGCATCACCGTTGTGTTGTGCGCCGCTGGCGAGAAAAGCGGCGATGCTGTCGGTGGTGCCGCTGTAGACGGGGGTGTGGGGGCGAAATCCCCAATCACGGCTGAGCGCGGGGCTGGTTTCGCCAATGGGGGTGCCAGCGGGCACGA
>Ga0172377_10002381_pt1 | contig 19170 bp, 15 predicted proteins | sample Pumphouse3metaG_FD_119749 | JGI IMG/M metagenome (GOLD analysis project Ga0172377, IMG submission 119749) | Leachate microbial communities from a municipal landfill in Southern Ontario, Canada - Pumphouse #3 metaG | ecosystem: Engineered > Solid waste > Landfill > Unclassified | place: Canada...
ATGCGCGCGCGAATTTTATAATTTAATTTAATATAAAAATGACCAAGGAGAAGGTGTTATTATGGAGAAGGCAAAAAAAGCTAAATTCGACCAGATGAGTCTCGATTATCACAGCAAACCGGTTGCCGGAAAAATCAAGGTGTTGTCCTCAAAAGCTTGCGAAACTCAGAATGACCTGGCAATGGCTTATACCCCCGGTGTGGCCGTGCCGTGTCTTGAAATCAATAAATCGCCGGAAAAGGTCTGGGATTATACCGCGAAAGGCAACTTAGTCGCTGTCGTCAGCGATGGGACCGCGGTTCTCGGACTTGGCAATATCGGTGCGGAAGCCGGGCTGCCGGTAATGGAAGGAAAAGCAGTTTTATTCAAGCGTTTTGCGGATATCGACGCGCTCCCAATTTGTATAAATCGGGTTGCCGACGCTACCGGCAGGACCGATGCCGCGAAAGTTATTGAAACAGTCGAGCGCCTGGAGCCGACATTCGGCGGAATCAACCTTGAGGATATCGGGGCGCCGGCATGTTTTGAAATTGAGCAGAGTTTAAAGAAAAGGATGAATATTCCGGTTTTTCACGATGACCAGCATGGAACAGCGATTATTTCGTTGGCGGCAATTTTGAATGCGTTGAAACTGATTAATAAAAATATTGAAGACTGCCGTTTTGTGATCAATGGTGCCGGCGCTGCTGGTATCGCATGTAGCGAATTTTATATTTCAGCCGGTGCGAAACGTGAAAACTTCATCATGTGCGATTCCAAAGGAGTAATTCATTCTGGACGTAAAGATCTAAATAAAGAGAAAAAACTTTTTGCGGCCGATACAAAAGCCCGTACTCTGGAAGACGCTTTGGTTGGGGCAGATATCTTCATGGGATTGTCAGTCGGAAATATTATCAGTAAAAAAATGGTACGCAGCATGGCGACCAGTCCGATTATTTTTGCGATGGCGAACCCCGTTCCGGAAATTTTTCCTCAGGATGCTTGGGATGCCGGAGCCGCTGTAGTTGGTACCGGCCGTACAGATTTTCCGAATCAGATCAATAACGTGCTTGGATTTCCGGGTATTTTTCGTGGTGCGCTGGATGTCCGCGCCAGCGATATAAATGAAGCCATGAAACTGGCGGCAGCCAAGGCACTTGCAGAATTAGCATGCTTTAAGATTCCGCCGGCAATTTTAAAAATGTTGAAAACCGCTTATCCTGCCGATGCCGCTAATAAAGTTTTTGATGGCGATTGTCCGTTAAAAGCTACTTACGTTATTCCCAAACCTTTCGATCCACGCGTTGTCCCTCACGTAGCCCGATATGTTGCCGAGGCCGCGATGGACAGTGGAGTGGCAAACATAAAAATTGATGATTTGGATGCGTATGAAAAATCCGTGACATCACGTTTACGGAAAGCAAACAGCAAAAAATAGGTGTGAGCCATGAAAAGTATCAGATTTCTCTATCCGGAAGGACGCGTCAAAGCTCTGACCATGAGTTATGACGACGGGGTTTTTGATGATATAAGGTTAATTGAAATTTTCAATCGTTACCAGATCAAAGCGACTTTTCATCTTAATGCTGGAGTTATGGGGCAGGGGAAGCGTATTCCTGAGTCCGAAATTTGCAAAGTTTATGATGGTCATGAAATTTCCTGTCACTCTTATTTTCATCCTTTTATGGAGCGAATTCCGCGGGCCGCAATGCTCAATGAAATTTTTGATTGCCGAAAAAAACTGGAAGCATTGTCCGGGCAAATGGTGCGCGGCATGTCATATCCGATGGGGACTTTCAACGGCGAAGTAAAGAATGTCCTGCGAAATACGGGAATTGTTTATTCGAGAACAACTTTGAGTACGGAAAGGTTCGGGTTCCCGGATGATTGGCTTGAATGGCATCCGACATGTCATCACAATAGCAATATTCTGGCAAAAGCTGAGGTATTCAAAAACGTGCAACAGAATTTTTCCCTCTTTTATGTCTGGGGACACAGTTACGAATTTGAAAACAACAATAACTGGGAAATGATTGAAGAATTTTGTGCCGCAATGTCCGGGTATGAAAATATCTGGTATGCGACTAATATTGAAATTTATGACTATGTCGTAGCGTTGCGCCGTTTGGAATTTTCAGCAGATTGTTCACTTGTATTCAATCCATCTGCAATGGATATCTGGCTCAGCGTTGATGGCGCGCCAGTCAAAGTTGTTGGTGGTGACTTTTGTCATCTTCAATAAACTTGAAAAAGTCTGGTCATTGGGCTACGGCATGTCTGTCTTGAGTGAAGCAGTGGTTATCCACTGCGAGCTCAAGAAGGAACGCTGATCGGGGGAATCTGACAACCTTAAGTTTTTTCAGTTTGAAGTGAGCCTGACTGGAAGGTGATATTTTTCTGCCAACTCTTTTTTGATTCCAGAACAAGTATATTCGCCTGAATGAACCATTGACGCGATCAATGCAGCATCTGCGGTGGCAGTACTGAAAGCATCAGCGATGTGTTCAACTGTGCCCGCGCCGCCCGAAGCGATTACCGGAATACCGACAGCATCGGCAATTTTGCGGGTAATCTCTAGTTCATAACCGGTACGCATGCCATCCGTATCGATTGCGTTGAGGCAAATTTCACCGGCTCCCAAAGCTTCGGCACGGCGTCCCCATTCAACGGCATCGAGTCCAGTCGGACACCGCCCCCCATGAGTGACGACTTCATATCCCGACGGGAAATGCAGTGATTTACCGACTCTGCGGGCATCCATGCCCAGGACAATGCACTGACGGCCGAATGCCAAAGCTCCGGCATGAAGAATATCCGGCTGTTCCACCGCCAGTGAATTCAGGGAAACTTTGTCGGCTCCGGCCAGAAGCGCATGCCGCATATCGGCAACATTTCGCAGCCCCCCGCCGACAGTAAAAGGAACAAAGACCCGGCGTGCGGCAGCGGCGACCATCTCAATGTCAATCGGACGTTTCTCCGCTGAGGCGGTGATGTCATAAAACACAATTTCATCTGCGCCATCGTTGCAATATCTTTCTGCCATTTCTACAGGATCGCCGACGTCAACGTTGCCTTTGAACTTAATACCTTTCGTGACCCGCTTGGAACGGACATCGAGGCAGACAATGAGACGTTTCAACAACATACTTGACCATCCCAGCTTAAGAAATTTTCTAATAACTGCAGTCCGACTGCGCCGCTACGTTCGGGGTGAAATTGTGTTGCAAACAAATTACGTTGCCCGGAAACTGAAGTAAATTTAAAACCTCCGTATTCAGTTAGCCCGATAGTTACGGCTGGCGTTCCGGCCGCGACAAAATATGAATGGACAAAATAGAAGGCATCATCCTGTCGGATACCTTTCATCATCGGGTGTTGCTGATTAAAGTGCACCGAATTCCAACCCATATGCGGTATTTTTATGCGGGATTCCGCAGAAAAATTAAAAGCTTCAACCGTTCCCGGCAGAATGCCGAGTCCGGCAACTCCACCATCTTCAGCGCTGCGCTCAAACAGCATTTGCATGCCCAGGCAAATCGCCAGTACCGGTTTACCTTGTGCTACGGCGTCTCGAAAGACCTCTTTAAAACCGCGTTTGGAGAATTCGTTCATGCCGCTGCCCGCTGAACCGACTCCGGGAAAAACTACCCGGTCTGCGGCTGAAATTTTTGCCGGATCTGAAGTTACCAGCACTGACGCCCCAATACGCTCAAACGCCAGTTTTACACTGGTCAGATTGCCGGCACCATAATCAATAATCGCGAGCATCAAATTATTCCCACTCAATGGTGCCTGGCGGTTTCGAAGTAATATCGTAAACCACCCGGTTAACACCGTGAACTTCATTGATAATACGGTTCGAGATACGCCGCAGCAGTTCATCCGGAAGATTAACCCAGTCGGCAGTCATGCCATCACTGCTTTCCACTGCCCGCAACGCAATCACATAGTCATAAGTGCGGAGGTCTCCCATTACGCCGACAGTTCTTAACGGTAGAAAGATAGCGAAAGCTTGCCAGATCTTATAGTAGAGACCTGCAGCTTTAATTTCTTCAACCATAATGACATCAGCTTCCCGTAAAATATCAAGTGTTTTGCGGGAAACCGCACCCAAGTGACGGACTCCAAGTGCCGGGCCGGGAAATGGTTGACGCATTACTACGTCTTCAGGTAAGCCTAAACGTCGTCCCACTTCGCGGACTTCATCTTTGAATAATGCGGACAGGGGCTCCAGCAGTTTAAACTTCATATCTTTGGGCAGTCCTCCCACATTATGATGGCTTTTGATCATCGCGGATGGATTACCGTTTACCGGCACACTTTCGATTACGTCGGGATAAGTCGTTCCTTGCGCCAGGAATACCGCATTTTCAATGGAAGTCGCAGCCTCATCGAATACTTTAATAAACTCATGCCCGATGATTTTACGTTTTTCTTCAGGTTCTTCTACGTCGGCAAGTTTATCCAAAAAACGTTTTTCGGCATCAATAGTAACCAGATCCATTTGAAAATTGCCACCGAATAAATCCTGAACCCGCTTTCTTTCATTTTTGCGCAACAAACCGTTATCAACAAAAATACAAGTCAGCTGATTGCCGATTGCTCTGTGGATAAGTGCTGCAGCAACTGATGAATCTACTCCTCCCGAAAGTCCGAGAATAACCCGGTTTGAACCAACCTTCGTTTTGATTTCAGTCAGCGATTTTTCGATAAATGAATCCATGGTCCAATTGCCACGGCAACCGCAAATGCCACGGCAGAAATTCGCGATTATTTTTGAACCTTCCTGCGAATGTACAACTTCCGGATGAAACTGGATTCCGTAAAGTTCTTGGCCCTTGATTTTTACTGCCGCATAGTCGGTATTGGCGGTTTTGGCTAATAATTCAATTCCGACCGGAACTTCTGAAACTTTGTCGCCATGTGACATCCAGACCTTGAGTTCCGAAGAAACGCCTTTGAACAAATTGCTATGATTGGAAATCTGCATGGCAGCTCTTCCGTATTCACGCGCTGTGCCGGGGATAACTTTTCCGCCAAGCGTGTGAACCATCAGCTGCATTCCATAACAGATACCCAGAATCGGTATGCCCAAATTAAATATTTCCGGGTCAATCGAAGGCGCTCCTGGCTCATAAACACTTGATGGTCCGCCACTTAAAATTATGCCGGTTGGGGATTCTTCACGCAACTGATCAACGGTAGTTGACCAGGGAATTACTTTACTGTAAACATTACATTCGCGGATACGGCGGGCTATTAATTGGCTGTATTGTGAACCAAAATCAAGAACGGCAATAGTTTCTGTTTGGGGTGTCATAATTAGACCTTGGTATATTGTGCTTCTTAAAAAAAGATGCTTTTACAATTACACTTTAATACCTTTTTTTTCAATATTATTATATCGAACTTTTTTGGCGAGAATTTAGTCATGGTAATCATTTAAAAAGACTGCTCCAGATGCTATATTAAACTGATAATTTAACTTGAAATCAGGAGATAAAGATGTCAACCACTGAAATGCCTAAAGCATACGAAGCAGCAGATATTGAAAAAAAATGGTATCCGATCTGGGAATCCCGGGGATATTTTCATGGCAAGCCGACTGAAGGAAAAGAACATTATTCTGTCGTTATTCCGCCACCGAATGTTACCGGAGTGTTGCATCTTGGTCATGTACTTAATAATACGCTTCAGGATATCTTGGTTCGTCGACATCGCATGCTCGGTCATGAAGTAAGCTGGTTCCCGGGTACTGATCATGCCGGTCTCGCTACTGAGCGCAAAGTTGAACGCGTTATGCTGGAAAAAGAGAATGTTACCCGTGAACAACTCGGGCGCGAAGCATTTATCAATCGTGTTTGGGAATGGAAAAATGAATACGGCGGCACGATTATTCAGCAACTGCGCCGGCTCGGCACATCCTGCGACTGGGAACGCGAACGTTTCACCATGGACGAAGGATTAAGCCACGCGGTTCGCAAAGTATTTGTCGAGCTTTACAACAAGGGTGTGATTTATCGCGGCAGCCGGATGATCAACTGGTGTCCGGTATCAAAGACCGCGCTGTCTGACGAAGAGGTTATTTATAAAGAAATTAACGGTAAATTTTATCATTATCAATATCCCTTGAGTGATGGCAGCGGTGCACTGGTCATTGCAACTACACGACCGGAAACAATGTTCGGTGATACTGCAGTGGCAGTTCATCCTGACGATGAACGCTATCAGCATATGATTGGAAAAACCGTTGACTTGCCATTGACTGACCGTAAGATTCCGATTATCGCTGATTTTCATGCTGATCCGACCAAGGGTACAGGCTGTGTTAAAATTACTCCGGCACACGACCCAAACGATTACGAAGTCGGTCAGCGACATAATCTGCCAATGATCAATATAATGAATCCCGACGGTACAATGAATTCCCGCTCTGGAGTTGATTATCAGGGACTTGACCGGTTTGAGTGCCGCAAAAAGGTCATTGCTGACTTGGAGAAAGCCGGGCTGATGGTGAAAATCGAAGATATTGTTCATTCTGTAGGTTACTCTGAACGTGGCGATGTTCCGATTGAAACACTGGTCAGTGAACAATGGTTCGCCAGAATGAATGAATTAGCGAAACCTGCGATGGAGGCAGTTCGCGACGGCAAAATAAAATTTTATCCGGAACGCTGGACTAAAACTTATTTTCACTGGATGGAGAATATTAAAGACTGGTGCATCAGCCGGCAGGTTTGGTGGGGACACCGCATTCCGGCATGGTATAATGATGAAACCGGCGAGATTTATGTCGGTATGGATGCCCCTGAAATAAATGGTACCTGGCGTCAGGAAGAAGATGTACTGGATACTTGGTTCAGTTCATGGCTTTGGCCGTTTTCAGTCATGGGCTGGCCGGAAAAAACTTCTGAATTGAAGATGTTCTATCCCACAACTGATTTGGTTACCGGACCGGACATCATCTTTTTCTGGGTGGCCAGAATGATTATGGCCGGATGCGAGTTTATGGATGAAATTCCTTTCAAAAATGTCTATTTTACCAGCATTATTCGCGATGAACAAGGACGTAAACTTTCAAAATCCCTGGGTAATTCACCCGATCCAATTGACGTTATCAACACATATGGTGCGGATGCGCTACGTTTTTCAATTATCTATATCGCCCCCACCGGAATTGATATTCGTTACAGCAACGAAAAATGTGAATTGGGACGTAATTTTGCCAATAAACTCTGGAACGCATGTCGATTCCGACGGTTGCAGGGCAATACCTCTCTCGCTTTCAGAGATCTTAACGGTATTGCGCTCAATAAATTAACTCCGGATGAAAAATGGATAATTAAACGAATTAATTGGATGGCGGCAGAAGTAAACCAGATGCTCGACGAGTATCGTTTTGACCACGCTGTTCACTGTATTTACGACGTAGTCTGGGGCGATTTTTGTGATTTGTTTATTGAATCGTCTAAGGTCAGACTCCGCAACGGCGGAGAAAATAAGGAACAGGCACTTGCGGTATTGGATTTCGCTATCTGGCGGATATTGCTGCTTCTCCATCCGTTCATGCCATATATTACCGAAGAATTGGCGCATCAGATGGGCTTCCTGAATGACGATGAAAGCATCATGAAAGTCGAGTATCCGACAGCCTGCAATGCCGTGGAAATACCTGATACCGATGAACAGCTGATGCGATTGGTGCGCGGCAAATTTGAAATTGCTGCCGCCGGTCGTAACCTGAAAGCTTCATATGATATTCCAAACGGTAAAAAAGCTGATTACCACATCAAGGCAGTTAATCCTGAAGCAGCTGAATTTCTTAAATCTGAAACAGATTCATTGACATTTTTGGTCAATGCCGGAAATATCACCATTTCCCTTGACGGGTGGGATGCTTCAGCTGGAGTTGCCCCGTCTGTGATGGCTGAACTCGGCACAATTTATCTGCCGTTGAAAGATCTCGTTGATGTCAATAATGAACTTAAAAAATTAACTGATCAGAAAAAACAGCTTCAAGGATGGATAAAGGGGTCTGAGGCAAAACTCAGTAATCAGGGATTTTTGGCGAAAGCACCGGAAAATGTAATCAATGAAGCCAACGAACATCTTGACGGACTGAAACTTAAGCTTGCACGTACTGAAGAACTGATTGCATCATTAGGGTGAAGCATTTTTTTCAGAATTATGCAATATTATTTTTTGCCGATCGGCTGGGTAAATTGAATCCGATATGATTCCGGAATTTTCATTTCGGAGGCAAGTCTTTCCATGTCGACGGCACCGCAGATCACGGTTGACATTCCGGCAGAAGCCGCATAAAGATAGACGTTTTGCGATGCGCATCCGGCATGAAATGCCGCATATTTAACCGAATCAGCCTCAGCGATGTTGACTTTTTTGAGTTTTCCGTAATCAGAAACAAAAATCAGTACCACCGGCGCGGTGGTATGCATCTTTTTCTGCATACCGGTAAATGAACGCAAATCGCGCGGTTGTTCCAGTTCAAGCTGATGTTTTTCCGGATTGTAGCGGTAAAGACCTTCAGGCATCGCCGCGAAGACAACCACATCGCGTGCATCACGCGCAGTAGGAATGGTAAATTTACCGTTTTTCCGGTTCACTCCGCTTGCCGCGAAAAAGATTTCAGACAACTCTTTCTTGCTTAACGGGAAAGCCGACATGTCACGCTTGGATTGACGTTCACTGAGGGTAGTCATCAGTGGCTTGCCGCTTTTTAGCCCAGGAGCCGGCAGCGTGATAATTTTTTCGGCGGAAAAACTGCTGATGCACAACATCCCGATAGTAAAAATGGCTATAAATTTTTTGTTCATGCTATAATCCTCTTTTTTAGTCGTTGACAACAAATTAAGCTTCAACCGACACTCGCGCCGGAAGAAAATTCACCATCCACAGTAATAATTTTCAAATCGCCATTTGCGCCTTTCGCGCAAAGCAGCATGCCTTGCGATTCTACTCCGCGAATTTTGGCAGGTTTGAGATTTGCCACCAGAACGATAAGTTTGCCTATCAACTGTTCAGGGGTATAAAAACGGGCAATTCCCGATACAATTTGCCGTTTTTCAACGCCGACTTCCAAATTCAGACGCAGAAGTTTATCGGCGCCATCAACTTTTGCAGCCTCAAGCACTTTGGCGGTGAGTAATTGAACTTTTGAAAAATCCTCTATTCCGATCAGTGCCACACCTTCTGTGTTTGTTTCGATCATTTCAACCGGTTTGGATTTTACTTTCTCGGGAAGCACGTAGCGCGGGAACAAAGCATCAATATCACGAACTTTGAGGCCGCTTAACACATTAATGGAATTGAATTTGCGCAATTCGGAAACATTAAATTGAACTGTCTGATCTTTGGATAGTCCCAATGCATAACGGATTTCCGCCATCTTTTCCGGCATTACCGGATCTAGTAATATGGATACAATTCGGAGCAATTCTGCCGAACAGTAGAGAACCGTATTTAACCGTTCGGTTTCACCTTTTTTAGCGAGGGTCCACGGCGCAGTTTGTTCAAGATAGCGATTACCGGCTCTGACCGCATTCATGACCTGCTCCATGCCGTAGTCAAGTCGCATCGTATCAACGGCGGCACTTGTGGTGACAATCGCATTGTCTACTGCCGCCGCCAAATCATACTCAGCTTTTTGAAATTCACCATGTTGCGGAATCACCCCGTCTCCAACCCGTAAAGTCATTTTGATTACCCGGCTCAGCAAATTACCAAGGTCGTTTACCAAGTCCGAATTGTAACGGGTCATAAACGTTTCTTGTGAAAAAGATGCGTCCTGACCAGGAGTCATGGCGGAAATTAAAAAATAACGAAACGCATCAACACCAGCCAGATCAATCATATCCATCGGATTAACGACATTGCCGGTACTTTTGCTCATTTTGGCATCATCAATCAGCCACCAGCCATGCGCAAAAATAGTCTGAGGTATTTCAACTCCCATCGCCTTCAACATTGTCGGCCAGTACACGGTGTGGGTCGTTAAAATATCTTTGCCGATCAAATGGCATGATGCCGGCCACCATTTTTTGAATTTTTCATCATCCTGCCGATAGCCGACACCGGAAATATAGTTTATCAAAGCATCAAACCACACATAACAGACATAGTCAGTGTCAAATGGCAACTCAATACCCCAGCTAAGCCGGGCTTTCGGACGGGAAATACATAAATCACCGAGCTTTCCACTTTTCAGGAAGCCGAGAGTTTCATTGGCGCGGAAAACCGGGCGAATGAACAGCGGATGTGTCTTGATATATTCTATCAGCCAGTCCTGGTATTTACCCATTCTGAAAAAATAATTTGATTCGGTGATTTCGGAGGTTTCCCGACCGCACTCCGGGCAAAGCCGGTCTTCTTTTAAATCTTTAGTAGTAAAAAAACGTTCGCAGGGAACACAGTAGTAACCTTTGTAGTGATCTTTGTATATTTCGCCACGTTCAAAGAGGTCCTGTAAAATTTCCTGAACCACTTTTTTATGATTAGGCTGGGTGGTTCGGATGAAATCATCGTTTGAAATGCCCAGACGCTTCCACAATTCTTGAAATCTTACTACCGTGGTGTCACACTGTTCCTGCGGAGTGATTCCTTTCGCCTCAGCGGCACGTTGCACCTTTTGCCCATGTTCGTCAGTACCGGTCAGAAAAAACGTCGGTACATTTTCTGAACGGTGATAACGAGCGAGGATATCCCCGAGAATGGTAGTATATGAATGCCCGATATGCGGCTTGTCATTAACATAATAGATCGGCGTGGTAAGATAATATTTATCCGGAGGACTGAACATTTCCGGTTTGACTGTGGTATCTGCATTATCCATATTCGTGTCATACTCCTATGCGGGAAAATAAATTTATAAAAAAATAACCAAAAGCGTTGTTTAATATAAATCCCTGCTCCAGCTTTTCAAAGTTCATAACTGAAAGTATATTATCATTTTAATTTTTAAACCATCAAGGAGCAAATATGTCCGTTCTGCCACTACACAGCGAACTGCCGATAAACGAAACTTGGGATCTCAATCTTCTCTATGCCGATATCAACGATTGGGAAAATGATTTCAATAGTCTGGAAAGTTTGGTTACGGAGTTCAATTCTTACCGTGGGAAACTTGCACAATCGCCAGAAGTGCTTGCGGAAGCATTTCAAAAATCAGACAAACTTTATCGGCATGCTGAAAAAATATATTGTTACGCTCATCTCAAAGCTGATGAAAACACCGCGGATTCTAAAAATCGCGCCCGTCTAGGAATGATCGAAAGTAAATTCGCTGAAATTTCCGGTAGCACTTCATGGTTTGAACCTGAATTTATGAGTATCAATGAACAAACCATCACATATTTTCTTAATTCTGAAAAACTCGCTTTTTACCGCAAAAGCATTGAGGAACTGCTACGTGAACGGGCACATGTGCTGTCCGAAAAAGAAGAACGATTACTCGGTCTTGGTTCCGATGCTATGAATTCCGCCGGCAAAATTTTTTCCACCTTGAACAACGCTGATTTAACTTTTCCTGAAATTAACGACGAAGATAAACATAAAACCGAACTGACTCACGGCAATTATATCAGATTTATGGAATCGGGAAATCGTACGGTTAGAAAACGCGCGTTTACAACAATGTTTGATACCTATAAAAAATATCGCAACACTATGGCTGCGACACTTGACGGCACTGTCAAAAGACATGTTTTCAATGCCAAAATCCGTAATTTTCCTTCAGCCCTGGAAGCATCGTTATTCTCGGACAATATTCCGGTATCTGTTTACAATAATTTAATTGGAGCGGTCCATGATAAACTTCCGCATCTGCATCATTACTTGAAAATTCGTCAAAAAGCGCTGAAAATCAGAAAAATGGACATGTTTGATATTTATAATCCATTGGTACCAAACTATCGGAAAGAGGTAAATTTCGAACAGGCCGCAGAGTGGGTCAAGGCTGCCTTGCTCCCGCTTGGCAATGAGTATCAGAGCATTCTCGAAAAAGCTTTTAATGACCGATGGATTGATATCCGGGAATGTAAAGGCAAACGATCCGGCGCATACTCAAGCGGCTGTTATGACAGTGTCCCATACATTCTTTTAAACTATAACAACACACTGAACGATGTTTTTACGCTTGCGCATGAGCTGGGGCACTCCATGCACAGTTATTACTCAAATCATGCTCAAGATTATCATTACGCCAATTATAGTATTTTCGTTGCGGAAGTGGCCTCTACTACCAATGAAATATTGCTTCATGAATATCTGATGAAACAGAATTCAGATTCGGACTGGCAAACTTATTTATTATGTCATCTGGCCGACGGAATCCGCGGAACTATCTATCGCCAGACCATGTTTGCAGAATTTGAAAAACACATCCATGAACTCGGAGAAAAATCGGTCACGTTAACCGCTGATCAGCTTTGTCAGGATTATTATAAGCTTAACCAGAAATACTTCGGAACGGTAATCAATGCCGATCGCCGAATCGAAATGGAATGGGCCAGAATTCCCCATTTTTACTATAATTTTTATGTTTATAAATATGCCACCGGAATGTCGGCGGCAATTCGGCTGTCTCAGAATATTCTTGAACAGGGCAACGATGGACTCCAACCTTATTTGGGATTTTTGAGAGCCGGTGACTCTAAAGATGTTCTGGATATTATGAAAGACGCCGGTGTCGATTTGACAACTCCGGAACCCATACATGCCGCATTGGATAAATTTGCGGAAACAGTATGCGAACTTGAGACCAAACTATAACCGGACAAACAGTTTAAACTGTAAAATTACAATCTCGGCTGCTTACCCGGCAACTTAGCCGGAGACGGCTTATTTATAATAATGACGCAGCTTCCTTACGCGTGAAACTATTGGCGGATGAGCGTTGTTGAAAAACGCATATAACCGATGCGGATTGACGCTGGATAGATTTTCTGTGGACAATTTAACCAACGCCGAAGCCAACGCTTCGCCGCTGCCCATCACCTTAACCACAAAACGATCAGCCTGCCGTTCAAAGTGACGCGAAATAGCATTCATTAGCAACGGCAAACCGCAACAGAGAATCGATGAGACAAAACTGAGCAATACTAGCTGAACATAAAAATTGGGATGGGTCAAGCCAAAAATATCAGCGAGATAATCACCCCTTAAAACCATAAACGCAATCCAGGATCCGAAGGCGGATAAGCCACCGAGAATCAGCAGGTTTTTTGCTACATGTCCGCGGGCGGCATGCGCGGCTTCATGTGCTAGAATCGCCAGCAGTTCATCCTTACTCAATTTATTGACCAAGGTGTCAAATAACACGATACGCCGACCGGCACCGATACCGGTAAAATAAGCATTGGATTGCAGGGTTCGCTTTGACGCGTCCATGGTATATACCCCGCGAACTTTGACCCCGCATTTTTCCAGGAGCTGCTTTATTTCTTTATCAAGTCCACGGTCTGCCAGTGGTATAAACTTATTGAATAACGGCTGAAGCACATTAGGCGTAATGTAGACTATAAACACTGTAAACGCGAAAAACACTCCCCAGACCGGAAGCCACCAAAGATCTTTTGTTACATCATTTTCAGCCAGCCACAGCATGCCGTAAAGCGCAGAGCCAATAACAATTGTCGAAATAATGAATGATTTGATCTGGTCGGAAAACCAGACCCGAAAAGTAATAGTACTGAATCCGAAACGGCGTTCCAGCACAAAAAGGCGGTAGAGATTGAATGGAAAATTGAGAATTGCTTTGGCATAAATCAATAATAGAAAAAACACTACGCCGCGGCAGATAGGATTTAAAGGCCAGTTTTCTATCATCTCGTTGTATTCATTAACCAGGAGAAAAACAAACACTAAATTAATTACCTGATTATAAAATCCAGAGAAAAATGAAAACCGGGATTTAGCCATATTATAGTCACGACTACGTTTGAATAGTGCACTGTCAATGGAATCAGCAAATTCCGGAGGGATGTCCGAGCCATGACGTTTTAAATGAACATAGTTGACGATTTCAAAGGCAAGCACCGCGCACTGATTCAGCGCATAAATAATAATGATAACAGCAAAAGCATATTCCATAAAAAAACTCCGGAAAAGATTAAATTAATTGCGTGGCCAAGTATCAAGAATACGTCTGATCTCTTTTACCACAACGGCTAAGCGATGCGGCTTAGGAAGAAACCCGCGCGCGCCTGCTTTCAAAAGATCATTGACTTCAGCGTCGGAAACATAACCGCTGGATAACAAAATATTAGCATCAGGATCAAGCGCTCTGATCATGAAAAAAGTCTGATGCCCGCCTTGTTTGGGCATAATCATGTCCAGAAGCACTAAATCAATCTGACCCGGGTTACTTTTGTAAATTTCCACAGCATCAAGCCCATTTTCAGCCAGCAATACTGAGTATCCCAGCTCTTGTAAGGCCTCAATCAGAAAATCCCAAATCGTTTCCTGATCGTCCACAATCAGGATGGTTTCATTTCCGCCGGACATTTCCGAAATAGACTCAGACATAAAAACTACCTGCATTACGTGATGAATTGTTATTTATATACAATAATCAAAAACGGCTAAAAAGCAATAATTCAAGGAGAAAATATTGTGATATATTCAATATGTCAATTGAAAAAGTAAACGTCTCATGAAAAGAGCAGTCTAATGGTCCGGATGTTTATTCAAACTTCATGGCACATTCAACGGAATCAGACGCTTTGAATTTACGTGTTGCCACAACGCGGGATCTCGATAAAGGTATTTTATCAATTTGGAAGTGGACATGCCTAAACTCTCAGATGCAAGCTTCGGTTGCCAATTAAATGCGGCAAGATGATCCAGCAAAACTGCGCAGCACCAAGGATAATCTTCATGTATAAGCGATACTGCAGATCGTGGTAAATTGCCAGGTGCACAACGAATATTCAGAGCAATTTTAAGACGTAATTTTTGCAGTGCCTTATGCCGATTGGCATGTTGACTCCGCCCTGAACAGTCTTCCGCAGAGAATCCGCTTGGAATGTGTCTGACTCTAACTGCTGAAGAGGTCTTATTCCTTTTTTGACCGCCGTTGCCAGAGCCTTTAAAAAATTCTAAAACACATTGCGCGGACAATTCATCGTCGCTGCTGCACAGCCATAAATCACGTTGTTCCATTAATAACACTCCGTAATCAGGGCAAAAAAATGGCGGGAGCGGCGGGACTCGAACCCGTAACATCCACCGTGACAGGGTGGCACTCTAACCAATTGAGCTACGCCCCCGCTTTTATCAAGCGAAAATGAAAAAAGTTAAAATGGCGGGAGCGGCGGGACTCGAACCCGTAACATCCACCGTGACAGGGTGGCACTCTAACCAATTGAGCTACGCCCCCGCGCCAAATCAACAATTTTATCGAGTTTATAATCTAAGCCGCCTTTGCTGTTTTGCAAACTTTAAACCAGTTTTTTTTGTTATTTTTCAGCTTAAAAACATTAGCGTAGTAACAAACCAATTATATCAGGTTATATCAGGAAGTTTTTGCGATAATAGCTGTGACCGAAATGTTCCAGGTCATTTATCAGATAAAACATTCCCGAAGAACGCAGTTTTCGTCCGGATTCAACTATTTCCAGCATTGCGCGCTGAAGACTGGTTTGGCGCGGAAACTTTCTGATGTCACTGTAATCCCTGGTGCAGAATACAAAAAACATACCGTCATCGCCTTTGCAGGAAACGGGGAATAAATACGGTTGTCGCATAAACTCTGCCAAATTTGATTGCGGTAAAAGTTCCTCAAACTGGGTATTGAAAATCCAGGAACGGCAATAAATAGCTTTGAGGTTTTTTTCAGGATAACGTGTGGTGAAGAATTGAGCAGCCTGATTCAGTGAATTCCGGGTTGCGTCAGGTGACAGGCCGCCGCCGGGAGGAATGTGCATATCGATCACCATATCTCCCGGTTGCATAATTATTTCCCAATCACTCAAATCCAGCGACACGGATTCTCGTAAGACATAACCGTGCGGAGATACTGGATTACCGCTGATGTATTTATCAGTTATGGCAAAAGTTGAATGCCAGCTTTTTTCATCCGGACATGGATTGTCCTTGCCGAGCACATATCCATGATGATCAAGTTGAGTACCATCTTCAAGAAACGCCACCGTAACGCCGGAACGGTTTCGGCAAATTGCCGCTAAACCATGAAATTCTCTCAGTTTGAACTCCAGTCTGACTAAGCGAAAAATTATGTTGTCGCGATGGTTTCGTAACCATGGAAGCTGATCTTTAAGTATTCCCGGAAAACCGCAGTTCTGGATGTGATTATTGCAGAAACCACTGAATTGAAGCATGGTGTCGCGAATGATTGACTCATCAACATTCAGTTTCCGGTAACCTTCAATTGCTTCAGGAATAATACTCATAGCGGCGAGCATGTAAATTGCCCCGCGATGTTTTCCGGCTTCTTCTAAAAGACTTGGCCAGTTGGTGTAACCCGGACTGCCTGACGGAGTATTTTTCTGATGATAAACACAGAAGTCAAAAAAATCTTTCAATAATTTGTTTCCGGCGATTAATGCGGCTGTTTCCCGCAAGAAATCAACTACCTGGACAGGCATCCTGCAGTATTCGCAGTATTTATCAATGAAACGGTTTTCAAGATAAAAGCTAAAATCAATGTTGGATTTTTTTACCTCAGGCAGATATTCTGCCAGCGCATTCTGAAAATCTTCACTTGCGGATAACGCGGTCAATGTCATTTCATTCATACATATGCCTATTGATTATTAAACACTTCCGGTCTTTAGGCCGAAACATTAGATGTTGGGTTAAGATTTTTATGAATACTCATTAGATGATTGGACGTTACCATCACTGCCGCAATCCAATGATTTGACAGCTTTAAAATTCACGCGCGCATTATGCGCGCGCAAATTTCAGCGTAGTATTCAGAGTGATTCGCTGAGGATATTATCAATCAATTCCTGATTGGACAGGCGGCGGCGGACCAGGTCAGGTTTTCCGTTGCGCACCAGCACTTCAGCCGGCATCGGGCGCAAATTGTAAACCCCGCCCATGGAATAACAGTAGGCCCCGGCATTTTCCACCGCCAGCAGATCGCCTTCGCGGATTTCCGGCAACTCGCGGCGTTCTGCCATATAATCGCCGGTTTCGCAGATATTGCCGACGACGTCGTAGGTTTTTAAGGTTCCGTCCGGATTGGAAAGATTGCGTACGTGATGATAGGCATTGTAGAGTACCGGTCTGATCAACTGTGGAAATCCTGAGTCGGTTCCGGCAATCAGATGTCCATGGTTGTCTTTGATGGTGTTGACTCGAACGACGAGAACCCCGGATTCAGCGACAATGTATTTCCCAGGTTCAAAATACATTTCCAGATCGCGGCCGTATTCTTTGCAGAAATCAGTAAAAAGTTCAGCGATTTCCGCACCCATTCTGACATAATCGACGCGGGATTCATCGGGGCGGTAGGGGACTTTGAAACCACCGCCGAAATCCATAAAGCGCAGATGCGGGAAGTTTTCCGGAGTTGCGATGCTCATCAGGTTCTTCATGCTTTTAAAAACAGATTCTGTGCGCTGCAAACCTGATCCGGTATGTTCATGGAGTCCGACCACTTTGAGGTTGTATTTGGCGGCAATGGCTTTGACGGTATCGACTTGATCGAGCAGAATGCCGAATTTTGCCATATCGCCGGCAGTCATCAGTTTAACATCTTCGCCATCGCGGACATCGGGATTGAAGCGGATGCAGACATTAGAACCGGGATAGTCGCGTCCGTATTTTTCCAGCCGTGACAATTCGCCGATATTCATCAGCACACCGAGTTCGTGAACGTTTTTAACATCATTTTCAGTCATGTTATTAGCAGTATAAATAATCCGGTTTTTGCTGAATCCAGCTTTCAGAGCCAGCAGTACTTCCGCCGGGGAAACTGTATCCAGAGATGTTCCAGCCTCATTGAGCATTTTTAGAATCGCGAAATTATAATTCGCTTTCATGGCAAAATGAATTTTCAGTTTGGGGTAGGGGATAAATTGGTAAAGACTGCGGTAACATTCAATAATTTTGTCGCCGTCATAAACGTAAAGCGGAGTTGAATGTTGTTCTGCCAGGTTAGTTAATAATTCTTTGTCCAAAGTCATTTTTGAGCTGCTCCGTCGTGGTGGAGGCTAATGATCGCCAGCACTTCCAGCGTGTCATCGCCAATGTTTTTCAGTGAATGTTGCGCATTGCCGGTCAGAATCGTGTCGCCTGTTTTCAATACCGCAATATTTCCGTCATCGTCAACTTGAGCGGTACCGCGTACAATGTAGAATATTTCGTCTTCGCCGTCGTGGCGATGGGCGCCGATACTGCTGCCGGGTTCAAGTATCAGACGTGAAACCATGCGGTTTAATGATTTCATTTCCGATTTTGGTTCCCAGAGGTGTTCAATGCGCACGCAGCCGTCGCCGCCGCGCATTTTTTCACGTGTTTCGCAACGCAGTTGATCCGTTTTTTTTATCATCTAATAAACTTCCCATGTTTGCGGGTTGAGGTTTCAAGCTGATATTATGCGCGAAGTATTGACCTGGACGCCCGTTTAATCAGCAAAACAAACCGTTAATATACATTTTCCCGATGAATTTTCCATGATGTAATGGCGAGATGAGTGCCGCCAATTGGGACAGACACACTATTTGACAAAGCTTTTTATTTGCTCGCAAAGCCGCAGAGACGCAAAGTTTCTTACCCTTTTTTATATTCAACACTCGGTTCGGCTGCCATGCTTCGACTTCGCTCAGCAGAACTGCTCAAACTTTCTTCCGCTTCTTTCACGGTGGTTGAGCCTGTCGAAACCACCTGCCCATTCATTAACATGGGCAACAACCAGTCTCGAAGTTCTGTTAGTTGTTGGTTTTCTATTTTATTGAGATAGATTTTTTTAAAAATTTTAATAGTCATCTTGTGATATTTTTTTAAAATATTACCTTTTGGAACAATCAAAGGAATATAAGCCATTGAATCATTGTTAATCGCTTCTTGTGTTGCCCCATTTGATAACCTATCTTTTATTTTTTCATAATCATCATTATTAACAAAACCCCAAATATATTCTACGAAATGTTTTTCTTTACATTTTAAACCTGCAAAACCAGTTGATAAAATAAAATTTAGTAAATA
>Ga0172377_10002382_pt1 | contig 19170 bp, 20 predicted proteins | sample Pumphouse3metaG_FD_119749 | JGI IMG/M metagenome (GOLD analysis project Ga0172377, IMG submission 119749) | Leachate microbial communities from a municipal landfill in Southern Ontario, Canada - Pumphouse #3 metaG | ecosystem: Engineered > Solid waste > Landfill > Unclassified | place: Canada...
TAATATTATCTGGGCACACGTCGAAAAGGACAAACAAGGCGATATCCTAGGGCATACCAATGACGAAGTGCGCAGCGCCCTGCTTGAGCAACTCGACACCGAACAAATCGTAGAAATGGCAGAAGAAATGGAAACCGATGACATCGCCGTCATCGCCCAATCCCTTCCCGAAGACGAAAAACAAACCTTTCTCGAAGCCCTTACTGAAGAAGACCGTACAGCCGTCCAAATCGCATTAAGCTATCCCGAAGAGAGTGCCGGCGGTATTATGAGCACCGATTTTATCGCCGTTCGCGCCGATATTAGCCTAGACGTAGTGCTGCGCTACCTGCGCAAACAAAACGAACTGCCCAAATCTATGGTCAACCTCTTCGTACGCGACCGCGATGGGCGTTATATGGGCACGCTCAAACTCAACCACATTCTCACCCACGACGGCGATACCCTCGTTTCCGACCTTATTGAGCAAGACGAACCCACCATTCATGCCCTGCTTTCGGCAAAAGAGGTGGCACGGATGTTTGAAGTTCACGATTTGATTTCCGCCGCCGTACTCGATGACAACGACCACATCCTAGGACGCATAACGATTGACGATGTGGTCGATATCATTCGCGAACAAGCCGAATACACCCAAATGAAAAGCGCAGGCTTAGACGACGAAGACGATATCTTCGCCCCCGCGCCGCGGACCGCCAAACGCCGCACCTTCTGGCTAGGCATTAACCTGATTACTGCCTCATTTGCCGCTTTCGTAATCAGCTTTTTTGAAGCCACACTGGATCAAATCGTCGCGCTGGCGATTATGATGCCCATGGTCGCCAGCATGGGCGGCGTCGCCGGCACCCAAACCTCTACCGTCGTCATACGCGCGCTCGCCACCGGTAAACTGGTCAGCTCAAACAGCCGCGCCCTGCTTGCCAAAGAAGGCCTTGTTGGTCTACTCAACGGACTCACTTGGGCATTATTCACCGCCATCGGCGCCTATATTATCTTGCGCGAGGTTGATTTAAGTTTAATCTTTGGCGCGGCCATGATGATTAACCTGCTCGCCGCCGCCTTAGTCGGCGTGCTCATTCCCTTGTTTCTCAAACGCATGAATATCGACCCCGCGCTGGCCACCGGTTTAATGATTACCACCGTCACCGACTCACTAGGCTTTTTTGTATTCCTCGGATTGGCGACCATCGTATTGATTTAAACTGCATTTAAAACCAAGTTAAACCAACAACCGGCGCGCAGAAAAAGCTTGACGTTGTGCAACAAAATCCGCCAACGCCAAACGTAAGCCCTCAAACGGCGTCCCATCGCCTTCGATTTCAGCGAGCGCATAATATATCGCCTCAAGCGTCGATAAACTTTGCGCGTGCGGCGCCTTTCGAATGTGATACGCACTGCTTGCTTGTGTATGCAAGGTCAAACGTGGTAAATACTGCAAAACCGGATTACACTGCAATAAACGAAACGCCTTGCGCCAAGTACCGTCGAGCAACAATACTTGCACCTCACTAGGCATGAAATGCGCGCCTAAATCAGCAGCCGACAGCGACGGCGCATCCTGCGTCGGAAACAACAAAAAGGTCGGTTTCGCGGCTAACCAGGCCTGCAAATCCGCCAAATCAGCCAGCGACTCTCCCACCCAAAGCTGACAATCCTGCAAACACAGTTGCGCGAGGCGCGCCGTACCTTTCGCCTGATATTGTTCACTAGGATGCTGTAGAATGCCCAATCGCACTTGATGAGATACCGCTCGCACGTATTGACAAATACAGCTGCGCTGGGGCAACGCGCAGCGCGCGCAATAGACTCTTTTTTGCACAAGGTGATCCATGTTATTAGACTGTTTTTGCGCCGATGCCACACAGCAGGCTCGAATTAAACATTTTCACAAACGCCACCACCTCAGCCAACCGCTAAGCGATGAGCACGTCTGGGTGGCGCAGTGCGACGGCGAACTGGTTGGCGTAGCGCGACTCGTGCCCTGCGAACAGGCCTGCTGGTTGCGTGGACTGTATATTCTACCCAATCATCGTCAAAAAGGCATAGCCAGCGCGCTGATTACCCAGCTACAACACCACACACACGCCAACCTCTACGCCTTTGCTCAACCGACGCTACAGCACTTTTACCAGCAACTCGGATTTATCCTCGTCACCCCAGATAACCTCAGCGCCAATTTACATAGGCGATTTATGACCTATCAGCAAAGCAAACCCCAACTGCAAGCCTATTACTACCAAACAGCCCCCGTCTAAAAGGCTCGGTGAAACTAACGACCCTGCTGGGTTTTAGCTGTTTCGCTGCAAGAGATCCGCAACGGAAGTACAACCTTGCATAATAAGAGGCAACCAAGTGATGACAACGCCGCCAGTAAATAACCGGGAGCTAAACAGCCCATTTCTCTATTTAAAAGACCGCTTTCATTGAAGCGGACACAACACGCCCAGGCGACATATAAGAGTTTCCTTGATACACCGTATTAGCGATATTATGAATATCAAAACGCCCGCTTAACCATGAGTTAAACGCTTTAGATACCCCTAAGTCATACACATAATAATACTGATACACGCTTGTGTTTGCATCGTTGCCAAAGCGATTACCAACAAAGTTGGCCGACACATAGGTTTGTATTTGTTTCGCTAAATCCAGCTCCGCTTTGACGAACCACTGATGATCCGGAACAGTTGTTAAGGATTTTCCTTCAATCGTCGGTGCTAATTGGCTTTTCAAGATATAAGAATGGTTATAAGTATAAGACGCGAGCAAATTCAAACGCGATGTCACGCTATAACGCGCTTCCACCTCAACCCCCTCAATCTCCACTTCAGCCAAATTCATCTTGTCAAAGTTGGTCAAATCGCGACGTACGTTATAAATAAAGTTTTCCGCATTATTTCTAAATATGGTTGTTTTAATATAAGAACCCGGCGCAAAATAATAGTCCAAGCCTAATTCATAACCAATGACCGTTTCCGGTTCTAAATTCGGATTACCCCAGTAAGTGGCCGTACCTTGGCGGTTTGAACTGTACATCTCTTGCAACTGCGGCATTTTAAAAGCCTTGCCAACACTCCCTCTCAAATGCACATCCGTATTGAGTTTATAAAGTGCGGCCAGTTTTGGCGAAAAAACCGTTCCATCTCGCTCACCATAACGGCCGGGAGAAGGCAAGCCTACCTGGGTATCCGTTTGTCTTCCAGATGTCTGCCAGCGATCAAAACGCCCAAGTAAATTGACATTAAAATCGTCAGTCACACGGATTTCATCCTGAACAAAAATCGCCGCCTGTTTAAGCCAACCGGCACGCTGTTGATTGGTTTGATTTGTTAATCGTTGCCGATTAACATCAATACTGCCATCCATATAATCCAATCCGAGCGTGACATCATGGCGGCCTAAAAACCAAGTGGTTTGAAGATTTGCACCGAGTGTTCGATCATCAAAATCCGTTTTTTCCGTCACCGCCGTATAAGGTACACGGGTGCTATCCGCCTTTTGATCACCAAAACGTCCATACACCATGAGTGATGTTTCACTTTGCTCACCAAAATACTTATAACCGCCCGATAAAAGCCATTGTGAACGCTCGGTGGGCGTATATCTGGGTACATCATAAAACTTTGTAGACACATCATTTAAATACGACAATCCAAAGTTTAGCGCTTGATTATCTGAAAGGTCATGCGTAAGCCTTCCTGTTAAAGTGGTTTTTTCCGTTCCCATCTCAATAAGTTTATCGCGATACACTCCCGCCGCTGTTTTATTAGCTTGCGGCCACATATCATAACCATCGCTAGTTAGTCGATTCACCGACAAACTCAACCCTGTACGCTCGCCACCCCCACGAATAGCCGCCGACGCACTCACCGTATTGTTACTGCCATAACCGATAGAAGCTTCTTTCACCAGGCCTGGTTCAATTTTACGGCTAATAATATTCACAATTCCGCTCATAGCGCTACCGCCATACAAACTGGAACCGGCTCCACGAACGACTTCAACACGCTCAACATCGTTCACCGATAACTGCGACCAATCCACCTGCCCGTCGAACTGGACATTCATCGCAATACCATCCACTAACACCAACATTCGCCCACTTCCCGACATACCACGGGTATAGGTTTGCGCAATACGATTCGGGGCGGACACATCCATGCGCGCACTATACACCCCCGCCACGCCGACCAGTAATTCATCGACCGTTTTGGCGGCGGAGCGTTCAATCTGCTCACGATTAATCACCGTCACCGATGCCGGTACATCTTCAATGTTCCGTGCGGTTTTGGTCGCTGAAACGACGATATTGCCTAACGCTTTATCATCAACCGAATTTGCCCAACTTGCCACAGAATGCCCCATCGCAAACGTCAGACTAACCAAACCCATGCTTAATTTTTTTTCATACTCCCTACTTATCCTCCTTATATTTATCCGATTGCACGTGGTAAAAAATCACGCAAACTCACTAACACAACAAAAAACCACACCGCGCTCGCACTTATAAAACCGATCCCCAACGCACGCCAACCACTCACTCCGAGTAACGCTAGCCGCTTCCATAAAACAAAAAGCGCCCATAAAACGGATACATAGGTCAGGAGGCTAAACACACTTGCCCACCCGCCCCTCGGAGCCAAAGGTGACATAATGGCATCCATACCGATTAGCCAAGCCAATCCAGCGTTTTTTAACCAAGTCGGTAACGGTTTATTCAACCCGATGCGATTAAGATATTTACCTACAAAACTATGCGGACAAATACCACAAAAAATGGGACCCAGCGTCGCCATTGAAAACACGATAAAAAAAGGCCAAAACAGCGACCAAAATATCGCTAAAGTAAACGGGTTTTGTTTCGCATCGGGATACACAAAACCGAAATATATCGCCATCAGCAACAATGCCAATACACTAAAGCGCATCAACCACATCACGCCGGCATGATTAAATAAAAGCCCAACTCCCGGCCAAGCCAAAATATTTTTTTGTTGCTTTTCTCTCTCCACGACCTTCATGTTTAATGCGCCTCCTTAGCGTCTTGTTCTTTTTTGATACGTCTAAAAAGAACAGGCATTCTAAGCAAATTGCAAAAATAGAGTATTGAGAGAGTATTGAGATGTGTTTTTTAAGACCGACAATCGAAGCGCAATGCGTTACAACCAAACATCAATAGCATCCCGCCCCAAAAAGGGGCGGAAACATTTGGACACCGTATAAATTATTCGCTTTGAGCGAGCTTTAGAAGCTGCTCATATTGTGCGGGTGTAAGCAGTGATTGAACAAACATATGACAGCGAAATTTTTGGTTAAAAATGGTTTGTCTAAGTGCAATGGATTCTTGACCTGCAATCTGCGCACTCACCAAATCTTTCTGCAACGCATAACTCGCCGCCTCCTGCTCCAATTTCTGCACATTCATCATATCTTCACGCTGCTGAGGCGAATTATCTTGGTTATACTTTTTAAGCGTATCTACTTGCGATTGACTGAGGCCAAGCGCCTGCTGATTAGCTAAAGCAATCCGCATCAACGTCGGCATAAAGTTAGCATGTTGCATCGCAGCCACAAACGCCGGATCATTCATCCCCGGCTGAGCTTGCACCGGCGAAAACGCCAATACACCCGTTGATAACAGTGCAAGTGTAAACGCCCGCGTCATGTTAGATTTCATAGTATTCATTTTCATAGACCTTCCTTATTAAATTGACTTAATCACACTACTCGTAGCGGCTAAAACACACTTTTTCAACGCCAAGTTCAACCAGCGTAAAACCTTTCTGCGCTCGAGCAAACATAGTTTAAGCGCAATAGCGCACCACAACAGCAGGCCTGCCAATATCTCAATACTTTCTCAATACTCTTTCATTGGCTTACTTTTACAATGCCTGCGTGATTTATAAAAAACTAAAAGGAACTCGCATGAAACATAAAATTCTTACCCTTGCCATACTCAGCACGCTGTCATCATCGACGTTTGCGCAAAGCGAGCTCGCACCCATTAGCGTAGAAATGGCGGCGCCAAATGAACAAACCCAAGCGCTCAGCGATTTAATTAAGCAGACGGGTAATACCGAGTCCGGTGCATTGTTACGTGAAATAAACGGCATTGATGCACAGCGTTTAGGCGGACATGGGTTAGATATTTTGATTCGTGGTCAAGGCAAATCAGCGGTGAATATTTTAATCGACGGCGGCAAAATCGAAGGCGGCTGTCCAAATCGCATGGATCCGCCCACCGCTTACACCGAACTCAACAGCTTTGACAACATTACCGTGATTAAAGGCGTGCAATCTTTGCAATATGGCGTAGGCGGTACCGGCGGTACGGTATTGCTTGAGCGTGAAAAACCAACCTTCGAGGAAGGCAAACCTTACCAAGGCCGTATTTATGGCGCAACGGGTTCCAACGGTTTAACCCGTGATATCGGCGCGCAGGTCGCCGCCGGTGGCGAACAGGGTTATATTGTTTTCCAAGGCTCAAATAAGTCAGCAGACAATTACAAAGACGGTAATAACAACGAGGTGCGCTCCAGCTACGAAACCACTCAAGGTCATATTGACCTAGGCTGGACTCCGAGCGATAACCACCACATCAAACTGTCGCATGAAATCGCCAATACCAAAGATGCGCTTTTCCAAGGCGCAGGCATGGACGCGCCCAAATCCGATGGTCGCATGACGCGTTTAAGCTACGAAGGTAAAAACTTCAACGGGCCGATTAACGCGATCGAAGCCAGCGTCTATATTTCCAGCGTTGAACACAGCATGGACAACTATAATTTACGTCCGGTTGCCAACCCGATGATGAAAATGGAAGTGCCGACCGAAACGACCAGCAAAGGTGCCAAACTCAAACTCACCAGCCATCTCGCTTCGACGCAACTCGATTATGGCATACTGCTACAAACCGTGGAGAAAAAAGCCACAATGTACAATCGCTCTACCGGAATGCAACTCAATCGTTCGCAATGGCTAATGTGGCCGGACGCTACAACCGAGCAAAACAGCCTGTTTGCAGAAGCGAATACCGCTTTGTCAGAGCGGCAAAACCTGATTTATGCGGTGCGTGTTGACCAGGTTCACGCCAAAGCACGCGATGCGTTTAAAACGCCGAACAACACCACCGTTGCCCCGCAACCAAGAAGACCCGTTGACCTATACAACGCCGCCTACAACGGTTACTCCGGCAAAACGGCCATCGACGAAACCAACTGGAACGGCTTGCTGCGCTATGAGCAAAGCTTTGGCGGTAGCTATCGTTGGTTTGCAGGCCTGAGCCTAACCACACGCACCGCAGACGAAACCGAACGCTTTATGGCGCGCGCCGACTGGACAGGAAACCCCGACTTAAAAGCAGAAAAACACCTGCAATTCGACCTAGGCTTACGCCAAACCAGCGAGCAACTCAACTGGGGCATCAACGCTTATTACGACAAGGTGAGCGACTATATCCTGCGTGACTATGCGAAAAACCAGACATTAGCGAAAATGACCGGCAACCAAGGCGTGTATGTCAATATCGATGCCGAAATCTATGGCGCGGAATTTGATATCGACTATCGCTTTAACCAGGCCTGGTTAATCGGCTCGGCACTCGCCTTCACCCAAGGTCGCAACACCACACAAAGCCGCAACCTGAGCGACATGGCGCCACTTAACGGCCATGTGCGCGTAGAATATAATCGCAACGACTGGTATGCCGGTTCGCGCTTTAACTTCGCCAGCGAGCAATCGACCGTCAATCGCGAATACAATGAGCAAAAAGCACCCGCTTGGAGCACACTGGATCTGTATGCAGGTTATCAGTTGAACAAAACCTTCCAACTGCAAGCCGGGGTAGCGAACCTATTTGACCAAGCTTACTTCACGCACGTCAATCGCACCGATTCCGTAACGGGCACTAACTATAAAGTCATGGAACCCGGACGTAATATTTGGGCGCGTGTCGAAGCGAAGTTCTAGTAGAATAAACCGAAAAAACTGCCGCCCTATCAAATTTGATAGGGCGGTTTTGGCGTTTTTACAACCTGTGTGTCGAATAGCCTGAGGCATGACCTCAACGCTATCGACAATCAAAAAGGAAAACACATGGATCAAAAAAAATTTAACCGTGTCTTTTTACTGTTGCTGCTCGCATTCGGCGTGTTTCTCGCTGGAAGCTACGCACTGATCTACAGCTTAAAACCGGATAACACCCACCCCAGTGCGCAAAAAATTAGCCTCGACGCGCCTCCGGGCGGCGATTTTACTTTGCAATCGCCTAAAGGCGATGTATCTCTCAGTGATTTTAAAGGAAAATTAACGCTGGTTTATTTCGGCTATACCTTCTGCCCCGACATCTGCCCAACCAATCTTGGTAATTTATCGATGGCGTACCACCAACTGTCCGACGAACAAAAACAACAACTCGCCATTCTGTTTATTTCCGTCGATCCCGAACGCGATACCCCGGAACGTTTGCAACAATATATCAATTACTTTGATGCCAATATGATTGGTTTAACCGGTTCGGCCGATACCATCGCTGAAATTGCTCGCCGTTACGGTGTCGTGTACCAAAAAATCGATGACGGCAAAGAAAACTACGCTGTTGACCATTCCGCCTTTACCTACGTCGTCGATCAACAAGGCGTTTTGCGTGAACAACTGCCTCATGCGGCTTCACCAACTCAATTTATCGACACCGTTAATCGCTATTTAAATCCTTAGGAGTTTATGATGAAAAAGAAATTTGCCACTTTCGCCCTGTTATTCGTTGGTCTAACCGGCTTTAACGTGCAAGCCAATCAAGCAAAAGAGGTCTTAATCGACAATCCTTATGTGCGCGAAATGCCGCCCACCGCGCCAGCTACTGGCGCTTTTATGACCTTTGAAAACACCGCTGACGAACCGGCCATTATTATCAAAGCCGCCTCTGATGCCGCCAAAACGGTTGAACTTCACACCCATATCCACGACAACGGCGTCATGCGTATGCGCGAAATTGCCGAAATCGTGATTCCGGCGAATGGTCAAACCGAGCTTAAGCCCGGTGGACTGCATATCATGCTGATTGGCCCGACTCGCGCGCTCAAAGAGGGCGACCTAGTTGAAATTGATTTGTTTTTTAAAGACGGCAGCCAAACACGTGTCAGCGCACCGGTGAAAAAAATCATGGGCATGGGCATGAATCGCGGCCAAGGACAAGGCCAGCATATGGGCGGACATTAACCCTAGCGCGCTTGCTTAACGGTCTCGCTGATTCAAGACCGTTAAGCCGTACACAACGATTAACTAAAACTACACGTTACCAACGGCCTGTTTAAAACCTAGCATAAACGCTTAATTAAATTATTAATTTCTTGAAAATCATATAGCCCTTCGCACGTAAGAACCCCTAAAGCCCATTGATACAAACAAATAGCTGCAAAAATAAATAACTTAATACTTAAAAAACTTCGTGCCTTCGTGTCTCTGTGGTTCAAAACTGCATGGTCAACACACCCTAAATACCTTCTTGATTAAAATGAGCATTTACCGCTTTTAAAAAGCCTCCAATCGTATCACCTCATACGCCGGTTCTTCATAAGGATGCGCTTTTTTTAACGCCGCAATCACGTGATAAATTAAATGCGCCTCAACAAGGGTTTCTACTCGATACTCAGCTACCTGCTCCAACACACCAAGTTCACCAATAAACGGCTGACTTCCGGCCAAAGGACGAAACTGTCCCGTGCCCAACGTTTGCCACGCACACTGATCATACGTACCTAATTTACCCGCACCCTGTGCAAATACGGCCTGCTTTACCGCCTCTAGCGCATCTGCAGGGACAAAAAAGATTAATTTCAACATAAATACTTCCCGATCTTAGTTCAAGTTATCTAAAATAAACAGCGTTTAACAAAAGGAATGCCCTATGCACCATACTTCAATGAAAAAACTACTGGCCACTTATCTCGCCATTCTCGCGCTCGGCATCGCCTCCTATGCCACAGATATCCACTACTTTGCCAATATTGCCGGCTTTATCGGCGCGATGGGCTTAATGCTGGTGTTTTTTAAAGACAGGCCAGAAGAAGAAACCGACCCGCAAGCCTATGCGCAGGATAAAAAAATGCGCCGTTATTGGTATATCGTATTTTTCACTGGCTTATTGTTTAGCCTCCTGTTTGGCAGCCTTTGGAACGACCAAATGGGCGGAATGAAATAACGCCCCCCCCAAACCATCTCAAGCGTAGCACCTATAAAAAAACCCCGAGTTCGGGGCTTTTTTATAGCATAATTTATTTAGCAGGCCTGCTAAACACCACTAAAACATTTCAATTTCGCCTTCTTCCATCGTGCCGGTGCTGACACGTCGCATCCGTTTAGCTTCGATATCCTCGCGCTGGTCATGGATAGTGCGACGGAACTCCTCCAACCGATCTTTATATTCTTGTGCAGACGAAGCCGGATTTTCCTTACTCTCTTCTAAATACAAATTGATTTGACGGGAAAAGTCGTGCAAATTCTCTAAATGGTTCATCACCTGCTCAACCAACTGGCGCACAATATCTTCAAACTGTAACGAACGCACCGCATTCGACACACTGCGCTCAATACCACTAATTAAGCCGGACACATCACCCAATTTCGTTGAAATTGTTTTGTTCATCGACTCTAAATCATGCAACATCTCATTCACACGCGCTTGCGAGGTGGACGCTTGTTCCATATCCTTACTCGCCATCTCACTGACGATTGAGCGCACCTGATCGACCGTTTGGCGAGCCTTTTGTGCCTTCAGACGAATCTGCTCGTTTAACTGATTCGAGTTTAACGACAATTTACGCACCTCGTCGGCCACCACAGCAAATCCGCGACCAGCTTCACCAGCACGCGCTGCCTCAATCGCTGCGTTCAACGCCAACAGGTTAGTTTGATCTGCAATCCCTTTTACGTCTTCCAATAACGTAAAAATCGCCTCAATCTGCATCACCATGTCATCAATTTTATGCACGGTTTGACTGCTGCGCTGACTGCCGTTGGTAATCATATCGATTAACTGTTGCAAGACCTGCTTGGTTTCGACCGAAAAGGTTTCAATACTCATGCCATCGCCACCGCCACCAAGATTAGCTAATAGCGACAAAACCAATTCATATTGATCTTTAGTTTGTTCATGCAATCCGGTAAAGCTATTATTCAAGGTTTCAATCGATTCGGCGACTAAATCTTTTACCTGAAGCAACTCGGTTCGCACCACATCCACTTCTTGGTCGATGACGGCATCCACGTCACTCATAATTAACTGCAACGTACCGCTGGATTCCTTCACCGTCACCATCGCTTCCGCGCTAGATCGCGCCGTCGGCAACTGTAAGGTAGGCGGCGCAGCACTCACCGGTTTTGCATTCGTCATCGCCACGCGCGCCCACACCAGCGCCACCAGCAACACCGCAGCGATACCAATAAACGGAATGTCCAACCAGGCAATACTCATACCGATGAACGTTACCAACCAAGCCGGCCAGTAAGGTTTGATAAGTTGTTCCATGCTTTGTCCTCAGCAAAATTTTATGGCGGGAATAGCCGCAATTAAAGCATACTTTATGCCATTCAGCGAGAAACCATTTCCAAAATCTGCTTTGGAATCGCTTCCAATGCCAAGATTTTGTCCGCCGCCCCCAACTTCACCGCTTCGCCCGGCATTCCCCACACCACGCTGGTTTTTTGATCCTGCGCAATCGTGGGTGCGCCCGCTTCTTGAATTTCCTTCAACCCCATCGCGCCATCGGCTCCCATGCCGGTTAAAATCACACCCACCGCATTAATACCGCAATTTTGCGCAACCGATCGAAACATCACATCCACCGAAGGCTTATGACGATTTACCGGTGGCCCGTCATTTAAGCGCACCACATAACGCGCCCCGTCACGCTCAACCAATAAATGTTTATCGCCCGGCGCAATATAAACATGACCCGGCAAAATCTGCTGGCCGTCCTGCGCATGAAATACCGTCATCGGCGACACGGTATTCATACGATTTGCAAACGGCTCGCTAAACGCCGCCGGAATATGCTGTGAAATCACAATCCCCGGACAAGTCGCCGGCAAACGCATCAACACCTCTTTAATCGCCTCCGTCCCCCCCGTTGACGCGCCGATTGCAATGATTTTATCCGTCGTTTTAAAATGTTTGGCTGGTGTAGTTTGTTTTTGAATAACAGCATCTGCGCTGAGCTTCTCGGTTACTTTAACGGTCGGCATGACTTCTACTTTAGGTTTCGCTTCACGGTTAGCGGCATAACGCGCATACTGACGCGCCAACATATCGCGCGACACGCGCGAGGCCATTTTTACTTTACGACAAATTTCTTCAGCATAATTTTCAAATGTATGCGCCAAATCAATTTTTGGTTTGGTGACAAAATCCACCGCACCCAAATCCATCGCTTCCAAAGTCACATCCGCACCACGCTCAGTCAACGACGACACCATGACCACCGGCAACGGATGCAAACGCATTAAATTGCGTAAAAAACTGACCCCATCCATGCGTGGCATCTCCACATCCAAAGTCAACACATCGGGATGCAACTGCTTAATCATATCGCGCGCCACATAAGGGTCGGACGCCGCACCAACCACCTCTATTTGCGGATCGCTATTAAGCATTTCCTGCATCATCTGGCGCACCAAGGCCGAATCGTCCACCACTAACACTTTAATTTTATTCATCTTATTTCCAACTCAAAATGGCACGCAGGCCAAGCTTAACGAATTTTGCGATAAATCGTTTGACCCAATAACTCAAAACGATCACATACCTTATATAAAGACTCGGAATGTCCGATAAACAAGTGTCCTTGCTCAGGCAACAAATCAGCATAACGATTAAACAACCGCGACTGAGTTGGTTTATCGAAATAAATCACTACGTTACGACAAAATATGACATCAATCTTGTCGCGAATCGGCCAATCGTTCATTAAATTAATCTGCCCGAAATCAATAATCTGCTGCAACTCCGGCTTCACCTTTACCAACCCTGAGCGCTCGCCCGAGCCTTTTAAAAACCAGCGCTTTTTGCGCGCCTCCGACACGCCTTTTAAACGCTCAATGTTATACACGCCGTTTTGCGCCGTATCCACCACCGTCGTATCCAGGTCAGTCGCCAATACGCGCGCATCCCAACCGGCCGGGACAACTTCTTTTAACACAATCGCCAAAGAGTAGGGTTCCTCACCAGTAGAACACCCAGCCGACCAGATACGAATTTTCTTTGTCGCCTTATTTTTCTCCAACAAATGTGGAATAACGTGCGATGCCAAATACTCAAAGTGATGAATTTCACGGAAAAAGAAGGTCAAGTTAGTGGTAATGGCATTGATAAGATTAACAAACTCCTCCTCCCCCTGCGCCTCGACATAATCCAAATAATCACTAAACCGACTCATTCCCAAGGTGCGAATACGCTTCGCCAAACGGTTATATACCAAGTTCTTTTTGGACTCATTCAAATCAATGCCGGCAAACTGATACACCATCGCCTTAACACGCTGAAAATCCTTGTCACTAAAGTCAAATTCATTTACGCTCATTGCTAAATTGCCTATGCTAAGAGTCCAAGCTCAATTAATTAAACAGATTGAATTATGTACATTTAGTTATTTTAATACAAAACCCTACGCAGATTATGATGAAAATCCAACCCTCTCTCGCGGCGGCGCTCAATAACCTCACCCCACTCAACGCAAGCGCTCAAAACGCGCTCAAAGCACTCGTAGGCCAAAACCTTAACGCCACCATCACTCAAGCCCAACCCGGACAAGTCAGCGTACAAATCAACGGCCAAACCTACCAAGCTCAAACCGCACTTAACCTCAAGCCGCACGACCAAATCCAAGTAAAAGTCGAACAACAACACGGTCAAATTCGCCTGATTATCCAACCACAAACAACCCCACAAGACACCCTGCAAGCACATTATCGCCAACTTTTACCGCAGCAGATGTCGTTGCAACAAAGCCTCCAATTACTTAGCCAACCGCAACTGATGCAACAACTGCCGCCAGCAGCACAGGCGCAACTCACCATCCTGCTTGACCAACTACTTCGTCCCCAAGGGCCGCTCGACGGCAAACGTATTAAACAAGCGCTCGACAACAGCGGCCTATTTTTAGAAAACAAACTCACAAAACGTGAAGCCAACCTACAGCAAGACGCAAAAGCCCAACTCTTTAAACTACAACACACCCTCAGCCAACAAGACACCACACCCAGCCTAGCGCGCGCGTTAGGCCTAATTAACGACAGCTTGAACAAAATAACCCTAACCCAACTACAACAACTCGAATACCCTTTGGTTACACAAGCCGAACTGCCACTTAGACATGAGCAAGAAATCTTTCCACTGCAGATAGAAATTCGCAAGCAAAGCCGACCTAGCCAATGGGAAGCGATGCTTTACTTATCCCTACATGAACAACAGGATGTGATATGCAAAATAACTTGGGTAGATGAACGCTACTTCAACGGGCTTTTTTATATCGAAAACGAACCGCTACGCGCCCGCTTTGAACAAGCGCTGCCCGACTTAAAGAGCATGTTTGAACAAGCACAACTACCCCTTCGCCAGCTCAACACCACACCGGTAAAGCCCAGTTTTAGCCAACACGCGCAAAAACTGGGGCTCATCGATATTAAGATTTAAACGATAAGATTTAGGCCATAAGCCAGCAAAAAAGCAATTTAACGTTATTTAAAAGCCACAAGTTATTTTACAGCCGCTATAATTAAGCGTAAAATCATGTGAAAATTTTTCAAAAAATAAGATAGAGAGAAAGCCAATGTCAAAAATCTTAGCAGTTGACGATTCAAAATCAATGCGTCAAATGGTTAGCATGTCTCTAAAATCCGCGGGCCATGATGTAACAGAAGCAGAAGACGGCGCTGTCGCGCTCGATATTGCCAAGCGTCAACAATTCGACTTGATCGTCACCGATATCAATATGCCGAATATGAACGGTATCGAACTGATTACCGCGCTACGCGCGTTGCCCAACTACAAGTTCACCCCTATCCTTTGTTTAACGACCGAATCATCCGGCGATATGAAAACGAAAGGCAAAGACGCTGGCGCAACTGGCTGGATTGTTAAACCTTTCAGCCCGGAAAAACTGTTGTCCGTTATTGCACGCGTACTGTAACTTCACTAGAATTTTTGAGGAAACATCATGAGCAACCAAGTCGTTTTGCCCGAAAACCTCACCATTCATCATATAAAAGATCACTTTGCGGAACTCAAGCCACAAATTGAATCGGAAGATGACGAACTCATCCTTGATGCTGGTGCAATCGAAACGATTGATACATCAGGCCTGCAAATGTTGCTGGTGTTCGTTCAAGACCTGCAAGCACGTGATGTCAAGCTTAACTGGATAAACGTGGGTGACAACTTTAGCCAAAGCGCTCAAAGCATCGGTTTGGCTGATGCTTTAAGCCTGATTTAATCATCGTCCGCTTTCGTTCTGATGGTCGCAAATAAACGCACCCTGAACGACACACTGGCGATTAGCTTAGAATATACTGCCGATGCTGCGCCCAAGGTTACGGCCAAAGGCGTAGGGTATATAGCCGAACAAATCCTTGCGCTGGCTAAGGAACACAATATCCCCATCAAACAAGACGCACAACTTAGCGAAATGCTCAGCCAAGTTGAGTTGAACCAAGAAATCCCGCCAATATTATACGAAGCCATCGCCCAAGTATTAGTTTTTGCCTACCAACTTAGTGGCAAACTGCCACCGCAAGTAAAAGAACAAATACAATCAAACCCTAACAGATGATACGACACAAAAGAGAACCAGACCAAGGTCTGTTTATTGATAATTCATTTTAAACTGAAGACGTGACGTTTTTTAACGTGTTCCATCATTGATTTACCAGCTATTTATTTGCTTTTATAGCTTTGACCGACCAATAAACTCGTTCAGAAATAAACCATAAAGCCTGACTTATCAATCACGAGTCTGTGACAATAACCTACAAACAACTAATCAGACGCTTGAAGATAGGAATGCAACGCGCGGTTATTTTTCTCGTCCTGCGCTTGTTGTTGCAACAAAGCTAATTGCCCCTTTTTCAGCAACGCCACAATCGCCTCATTTTGAGCCATTAAATTCAATAGCAAATCCTGCATCACAGGCTCTGCGGGATCCTTATCGGCAAAATACGCCTTTAACATCGGCAGAAACTGTAACTCAAGGCGAGCCAAGTCTGACCAGCGATCACTCAGCGCACATTCATACATTAGTTGCGAATGCGCTAACAAACTTACTCTCGCCTTATCCATCGCCACATCCTTTTTGCAGGCCTGCTACTGCGCCTTGTTCAACTTTTTAATCTGCTCACGGGTCAAGGCTTGATACTCAGGTGGCATCATTGCCCACGCATCACTCAAGTCTTTCAAACGCTCGTTCACTTCGGCAAAGATCGTTAAATCGTTTTTAGCTGAAGCTTCAAACGTACGGCGAATCAAATAGTCATATAACGCCCACAAATTCGCCGCTACTTCGCCACCGGCCTCCAAGTCCAATCCGGCTTTTAAACCATGTAACACACCGATAATCTTATTTACGTGCTCGGATTTCTTCTGCATATCACGACGTTCAATAAACACCTTCACTACCGCAAGATGCTTTAACCCCGCCTCATACAGCAACTGCACCAACTTATAGGGTGTGGCCTCCGCTACGGACGTCTCCACATAATTATTCGCATATTGCTGTGCAAACTTATTTCGCATCGCTAAATTCACGTCTAACTCCCTTTATCATTTAGCATCACCCAAATGGGCACCCCATTTTATCCTGTTAAAGCCAAGGCTAATTCAGCTAATCTTGGCTTTAACCTTTATTCTGATTATACGTTGCATCCAAGAAACTACGCGTACTTTCCATACTCGCCATCACCGACTGCATAATCGAAAACTGTAAGCGGTATTTCAACTCCAGCTTTTCGTAACGTGTATCAACTTTTTCACGCTGCTGCTCCAAGCGATCCATACGTTCGGAAATACTCGTTTCACGCAAGCCAATCGTTCCCTTTTCTTTATCCAAGGCATTATTAATCGTTTCATAAATTCGACTGCCGAAACCTTGCAAGAAATCAATCGTACCGCGCGAACCGGTAGCACCGCCGAGTACCTCAAATTGCAAACCGCGCGCTTCTGCCGGCTCAGTACCCACCACAGCAAAATCAGAAATTTTAATTCGACGACCATCGTCTAAATCGGCATACGCGCCAATATCTAACTGAGAGCCATCGCTCATCACCAGTTTACCCTGAACATTTTCACCCTGAGCCGATGCTTGCGTTGCAGGGGTTAAATCCCCGCTCAAACCGGCATTATCCAAACCGACAAAGCCCGACATTTCGATTTTAGAGCCGCTACCAAAGCGATCCGAGGTCATCACTAACTGATTTGAGGCATCAAATGCCACCGACATCCGCGCGCCCGAGGCTTTTACCGCCGTGCTGTTATTAATCGCATTTTCCATAATCGCGGCAAAATCAGCCGTCGCATAATTACCCGCCGCAATCGAAATCACCGCCTCATCACTATTATCGAGTTTAATTTTAAACTCCGCACCGGCGCCAATGACAATGTCATTATTCACATCCAACGTCGCCGCCGCACCGGTCACCTGAGCGCGCGTGGCTAAACTATCAACAATCAGCTCATAATTACCCATCTGCGTCTTTTCCGAACCACCGATCACGTTAATCATCGAATCGGCAGAACTGCCACTTTTCGAAAACAAACGCGCAATCGCATCCATATCCGAATTTGCTACGGTGCTCAACTTGGCTTCATCCAACTGCATCACACCATTTCTATCCAGCGTAACCCCGATTGAACCGAGCGTATTATACGCCCCACCCACATCTAGGCTACCCAACATCGCATCGCGTACTTGACCGCGAATTTCGCGCAACAAACTGCTACCGGCCAAATCACCCTTATATTCATTTGCTGGGTCTTCTTTTTGTTCTTCAGTCAGTTTTTCATACGAACCTAAATCTTTTAAAATCGTACCCAGCTGGTTATAAACCTCAACAAAATCTTTCACCGCATTAATTGCGCTTTCACTATCGCGTGCCGTTGTTAAGGTTTGTGCTGCACCGACGCTATTAAGCTGAATACTTACCCCCTCGATCACATCGTCAAACGTATTAGTTGAACTACTCACCACCAGCCCGTTGACACTCATTTGCGCATCTTGCGCAGCCGAAGTTTCACTAAAACTGCTGCCGGGCAAATCATTCGGATCGTATTTAAAACCAGCTAACGCACCGGTACCCGCAAAACTAAACGCACTGTCTGCGCCGGTTTCTTTCGCGCTGAACATCAGCTTATATTCGCTGCCATCACGAATAATTGACGCGTTAATACCATAGTCACCATCGTTAATAGTTTGCTGCAACCCCTCCAACGTATTATTAGACGGGCCAACCGTAATCGTTTTTAACTGTCCGCCGATATTCAGCTCAATATCACCCTCAGGAATCGCACTGGTACGCGATGCGTAACCAGTATTCGCCACCAGGGTTTGCGCTTGTGCCAACGCCAAAGACTGCACAGTATAATTACCCGGTGCTGTTTTACCGCTCACGCTTACCGACAATACCGATGGATCAGCCGCAGTAGCCGAATATTGATTAAATAAAGTCGGTGAGGCTAAATCCTTCGCATAGGTGTTAAACGCTTCAAGGTTCGCACGCAAATAGGTTAATCCACTCACCTCTTTCTCAAGCGATTTGGTGTTTTTATCGATAATCGCACGCGAACCGGAAATCTCCGCTTCAGCTAACATTTTTGCCATATTACCGGCATCAAACGAACCCTTTGTTACCGAGTTTAACAGCGTGTTACCAATTTCATTTGTCATTTTGCTTTCTCCTGGTCAATTCCAGCCCACAGCGTGAGTTGATACGTTAGCACAAGCCCTCCGCCTCAACGTGAAATAGCGAGCTCAATCATTTATTTTTTATTCTATAAAATGTATCGGCCTAAACCAACGAAACTTGAGGGGAAAAGCAAGGAAGAAAAAATAAAAAAAGCGGTCTAAGACCGCTAACACACAAGGGAACCGCGAGTTATCATTAAGCTTGTTTATCGGTAAACAACCCCAA
>Ga0172377_10002383_pt1 | contig 19167 bp, 19 predicted proteins | sample Pumphouse3metaG_FD_119749 | JGI IMG/M metagenome (GOLD analysis project Ga0172377, IMG submission 119749) | Leachate microbial communities from a municipal landfill in Southern Ontario, Canada - Pumphouse #3 metaG | ecosystem: Engineered > Solid waste > Landfill > Unclassified | place: Canada...
CAATAGTAGTATGCCCCTCAAGCGCTTTTAACAGTCCATCTTCAAGGAGGGTACGATAACCGAATCGGCTAAGTGAGTCGAGATTGCTCTCTTTTTCAAACGCTTGTTGAATTTCGAGTGTGAACGGGGCGATTTCCGCAATAGGGATACGCCCTGTAAAGCCTGTGAAATTGCACTCTTTACATCCGACATTTCGGCAAGGATTGAGATTGATATCGGGGTACTTTGCAAGTAAAGAGTGTAAATCCCATGCCGCATAATATTCGGGAGAGAGCGTATAAGATTCTTTACAGTGAGGGCAAAGACGACGAACGAGTCTTTGTGCCATTAAACCGATAATAGAAGATTTGAGTAAAAAAAACTCCATTCCCATGTCGAGAAGACGGGTAATTGAACCTAATGCGGAATTGGTATGGAGTGTAGAGAGTACCATATGTCCGGTTAACGATGATTGTATAGCGATTTGCGCGGTTTCGGCATCCCGTATTTCCCCGATCATAATAATGTCGGGATCCTGACGTAAAATAGAGCGGAGTGCATTGGCAAAGGTGAAATCTATTTCAGACTTGACTTGAATTTGGCTAATTCCCGACAACTCATATTCTACAGGGTCTTCGACCGTTATAATTTTTGTTCTTTCTTCATTGAGCTCATTGAGAAGTGCGTAAAGTGTAGTCGTTTTACCACTTCCCGTAGGGCCGGTCGTCAAAAATATTCCATTCGGTTTGCTAATAATGTCGCGCAATGTTTTGAGATGATCGGGATAAAACTCCAGATATTCAAGCGAATAGCTGACATTTTGTTTGCCTAATAAACGCAATACAAAACTCTCGCCGAATCCGGTCGGGACAGAGGACGCACGGATGTCAATTTCTTGCCCGCCCGTTTTGATACTGATACGGCCGTCTTGCGGAAGACGGTTTTCGGCAATGTCCATTTTTGAGAGAAGTTTAAGACGTGCAACTACCGGAAGCTTAAATGGTTGAGGGATATTTTCGATAACACGGAGCATTCCGTCGATTCGGAAACGTACTGACATGCTTGTTTTAAAAGCTTCAAAATGGATATCGCTTGCACGCATACTAACCGCTTTGGAAAATAAATGATTGACAAGTTTAATGACCGGAGCTTCTGACGCGAGTTCCTTGAGTTTGTCAACTTCATCTTCTCCCGCAATATCAAAAGCCGTATCGGTATAGATAGTTTCTTCGTACTGTGACTGAAGCGTTCGAATCTCTTCGGAAGTTGCGATATAAGGGAGAACTTTTTTGCCGATTTGACGTTCGAGAAATGCTAGTTCTTCCACTTTCAGAGGATCTGCGATCGCGACACTTAGCGTGCTGGACTCTTCACTAAACGGGAAAATTTTATTTTCGGTTAAAAAAACCAGGCTGATGCCTATTTCTGACGGTTTGATATTTTCCGAAGATTTATAATCAGAAAATTTTCCGATAGATAATTGCTGTGCTAATGCCTCTATTAATTGTGTTTCTGTAATTGCGCCGGTGTTTAAAAGGATAGATCCTATCCGACCGCCATAATCTTTCTGTAACGTGAGAGCTTGTTCGATTTCAGCTGCTGTACACGCATTTGCCTGTGTTAAAAGATGCCCTATAAGTGTCATTTCCAAACCGAGACATCTTGATTTTCACCATCACCGCCTTCTTGTCCATCTGCACCTAGGGAACGCAGATCGTAAGGGTGATTATCGCTTCCTGGAGCTTTATATTGATAAGGAAATCCCCATGGATCTTTTTCTACCGGTTTGGGAAGATACGGACCGCTAGCCCCATCTACAGAAACAGAGTTCGCCCATAAAATGGCCAATCCTTCTTCAGTAGTCGGATAGCGGTTGGTGTCTAATTTGAAGCTGTCAAGAGCGGTAGACAACATTTGTATTTGGGCTATAGCAGTTTTGCCTTTTGCCGTTTCAAGTTTTCCGAAAAACTTTGGAGCGACGAGTGAAGCAAGAAGCCCGATAATAACGATAACAACAAGGAGCTCAATCAGTGTAAATCCCGAACGTTTCAGCATAATAATCTCTATTCTTAATTTAGTTCGATATTGTATCAAAATTTGGATTAATAATTGTGGTCGCGAGCTGTTGGTAGGTTTTATACACGTTGTTGAAATAAGAGGTTTGACCTTTAAAAGAGCCTTTGTTATAACACTCAATACTTCTCAGAATATCGCCGTTATATCGTGTTTCACAATCTTTGTAAATTTTTGCTCCTGCATCAATATTAGTCGCAGGATCAAAAATATTGATGCTTGATAATCCCAGTCTTTCATAATGAATTGAATTTATTTGCATGTAAGAACTGTCAAAGTTGATTTGACTGGAACGCAATGTTTCGAAAATAGATTTGGCTTTTTCGATATTTTCTTCAGTATGTACGAGATAAAGAGATGCAAACTGTTTCCCCCAACGCTCATACATTTTTATGCGGAGGTCGGGGAAGCGTTCTTTTAGTTGAGCTAGAATTGACAGTCCCGAAGCGCTTATAGAATTTAGGTTGAAAGTTAACGGTTCGAAGTTGCTTTCGTTTATAATCAAGGCTTGGAGAATATTGGGGTCGACATTATAACGCGATGCAACATCGCCTACAACCGGTTTGATGGTTTCCGATGATGGATATTGGATAAAGGTTGTCGGAGTCGAAACGGTATCATGATTTGAAATAGAAACTTGTTTAACGGGCGTTTTTTTGATTTTTTTAGATTCTGACGCCGTTTTTTGAGGGACTAGAAAATTTCTATCGATACTGGCAATGATAACACTATTGGGATCCTTACTAAAACGGTTATTTATTTTATTGATAAGATCGTTAGCATCGTCTCCAAATAACGAAGCCGCCACTACTATCAAAAATAGAATAATTTTCATAAAATATCCGCGAAATGGGGTCGAAGTTTACGAAATATAAGTGCTCCTAGAAAAAATAAAACAGTCGTAATAATCCAGAAACAGAGTGTTTCTTTTGATTTTTCCCAGAACCAAATATGGTCAATTAATGAATCACGATATCCTTGTGTAATGTAATAAATCGGATTAAGTTTAAAAATCCATTGATATTGTGCGGGAACCATCGAAATCATCCAAAAAATAGGCGTCAACCAAAATCCAAATTGAATTATCATATTGACGAGTTGTCCTAAATCTCGAAAAAAAACGATTACGGAACTAGTGATCCAGGAAAGTCCGAGTACAAGAATGATGGTAGATATCAGATAATATCCGATTTGAATCCAATAAATATTTGGAGAATAGCCATAAAAAATAAACATGCCAAATATGAAAAGCAAGAAAAAGAGATGAATAATAAGTGCAGAAACGATTTTTACTATAGGGAGCAAACTGACGCGAAAGACAATTTTTTTTACTAAAAATGTATTGTCGAGTACCGCATTAGTGGCCGAGAGTAACGCTTCGCTAAAGAAAAACCACGGAATAATACCTGCAATAAGCCAAAGGATGAAAGGGGTGTTTTGTACGGGTGCAGATTTGAAGCCGACTTGGAATACAAACCAAAAAATCAATATGGTTACCGTCGGTTGAATAAAAGCCCAAAGAACACCTAAATAGTTTTGAAGATAACGAGATTTAAAATCATTTTTTATGAGATCCGTCAGTAACTGTCGATGGCGGAGTATGCTTAAAAGGAAGTGGATAAAATATTTAATTGATCTCAAAATGTGTAGAATCCTGACTATAACTTCGATGTTATTATAGCGTATGGGTTATTAAGTTGCTTTTATAAACTCTTTAATCAATTTTAACGGATAATAGGGGATAATTCCTCTATGAAATTATTAATCATAGACCGTAGCGGTTTTCAGCTGCAAACCCGAAAAATGTTGCTCGAAGAACAGTTAAAATGCGATATTGCAACCGCCTCGTCGCTCGGCGATGCCTATATTGCATTTCAAAAGCATACGTTTGATGTTGTATTGATCGATAACACGATCGAAAATGCCCAACAGTACGTTGACCATATTCTGCAAATCGATCCTATGCAGCCGATGCTGGTAATTAGTGACGCTATTCATTGCGTTATCAGACGGTGTGGCGATTGTGTAAAGAAACATCAAATCCGACGTTTGAATAATCCGACGCCGATCAAAAATATTGTTCGGATGGTAGACGGATTTAAACGGTACGAATGTGATCATTATGACGAGGAGACAAATTCGCTTCATAATTGAGAAGGCGAATCTCCGCTGTGCAGAGATTGCCAGAGTGATTAAAATTTATAGCGTAGATACGCCCGTATGTCTTGGGCCTTGTCCACAACGATACCGGAAAGATCGGTAGAAGAGGGGATATCACTGATTTTCATCGGCGCTCCGCTTTGTCCTCCGAAGAAGCCGTTGCTTCCGCTGTAATCATAATCGATGTAGGTATAGCGCAGTTGAAAACTGAGTGCATCGACGATCGGTTCCGTGAAGTAGAGCTCATAGGCATCACCTCGTACGGCAATCTTTGATCCTATCGCAGTATCTTCTCCATAGGTGAACGGTCTCCAATAACGGCTGCCGTGGTTAAACTCGATCCCCCATTTTCCTTTTTCCGAAATGAGCGAAGGCATTTGCGTCCCGATCCAGTAGCTGTATCCTGTTTGGCTATCGTAGGAGCCTAGCATCATTTTTCCCCCTTGAGGATCTGTTTTTGACATGGCACCGCTAACAAAAACGGTGGTGTTATCCAAATAATGGCTGATTCCGTCTCCGATGCCGGTAAATGCAATAAATGCAGATGCCAGATGGAGTGATCCGACGGTTTCCATGGACGGATCGTAGTTGGCTAATGTGAATGCCCCTGTTTGATCGAAACCGGAATTTTTGATATCGATGAGATTGTTGGCATGAGTATATTGCAGTTCGGTTGCGATCTTGGAATTTTTGTAGGGGACGAAATTGAGTGCGTACATCGTAATGTTGCCGGTATCGGTTCCGTCGGCATCACTGTACGGTGCTGAACTAAAGCGCGGTTCCGCATTACTCATTCCACGTCCTGCGGCAAATTTAACGGATGAACCTTCCAACCCGGTCACAGTATCGAGATGAAATTTGATGTTTCCGCCGTCAAACTCGGCATTGCTGATGTGAGCGAGCGGCGACGTTGATAAATCGTCTTCTCGATAGTTGATTAATTTACCGTTTGTGGAAGGTCTTCGGCCGATTCCGAACGACCACGGAAGGTTCATGCCGAAAAACGTCTCGTCTGTATAATCCATATAGGCTGAACGGACGCGAATCGAATCGTCTTGTTTGTTTTCCGAACTCACCCAGTCAAAACTGTCCATGGCTCCGTTTTGCGGATTGATCATCGAACGTTCGCCGAACAGTTTGTTATAGGAGAGCTGTCCGCCGAATTTTACGTGTTGATTTGCCTGATAGCCCATATTGAGCCATAAACGGTTGCTGAAAAGGGCATCGTTTTTCTGAGTAGTGCCGTTTGCCATCTTGTAATTGAGATTGTCGATACTGGTTCTAAAGTCGACACCCCATTTGAGGTTGTTGCTGTTTGTCTTTTTATTGATCGTGCTGATTTGCTCTTGAAGTTCTTCAATCGCTTCGTTTCTTTTCTCCAATGAAACGGGCTGTGCGAGCTGAGTCGCCAGTTTTGTATTTTCGGCTTTGAGGGATTGAAGCTCGGCACGAAGGGCATTCATCTCTTTTTCAAGTTGATCGAATCGTTCGACCAATGAAGTCTCAGCAAATGCATGAGGAACCAATAAGGAAGATGCCAATAATGAGAGGGTAAGTATTTTTTTCACGAAGTTCCTTTATCTCGAATATAGTTAAAGCGCGAAAATATATCATATAAACTAATGAAAATTATTACTAAAAAGTAAATATTTCATCGAAGTCGGTGTTAAAAAAATGAACAGATGTAAACGAGATTGGCTGAAATAACAGAGGAAGAAGTATAAAATTTAGTAGTTAGATTTCGGATGATTGTATGATGATAGTGAATAAGGGAGGGGATGGCTCCGAATGCTGGATTCAATTTAGATTAAGTTTAATAACTATAAACGACCATTTTTAGGGCTTTTGCAACTCTATTATTTTTCAAAAACTAGGTAAAAATAGTCATTTTTGGACACGATTTGGGCACACTAATCTTGCAGTACAGAATCACGTCCGATATTATTTGTGTGAAAGTTTCCATTTACTTGTTGGTAAAACGAGATTGTATGTCCTTGTGATGTGTAACCATCATAGTTAAAATTTAAACTTTCAGATTCTCCATATTGGCTAAATTGACCAAATAATTCTTCCTCACCATACCATTCATCACCAGAGCCGAATTTTATTTTGTAATTCCCCGCAGGTATTGTAGTTTTTAACTCTTCTCCTGCTCTTACAAAAAATTTAGCAACAGTTTTACCACCTCTCAACATATCGCAAAGTTTTATATAATAATTTTTATTGTCAGCAATAATACTCAAAGGGCAGGTGGTAGATGCTTGATCGTAGCTTGCTGAGAGTATAGAAGTTGGCAGTATCGGTAATGCTTTAGAAGGCTTAAAAATAGGTTGTTCTATATTTTGAGCGGATACAGGGGTGATAGGGTTTGTCGTGTTATGTTTGTGAAATTCTTTTGCAATAGCAAGTATAATTAAAAGTCCAACTACCCACGGGATAAACCATACTAGACTTTTACTTTTTGGTTTTTCTAATTTCCATATTTGTTTAAATTCTTTGAGTTTTATTTTTTGCTGTCTATCAAATTCTGTTTCTTTTTTAGAATTATTTTTCCAAGGATCGTTTTGTCTATGATCTCGATCGTATATACCCATTTATTTACCTGATATAAAAAGTAGAAAAATTATAGTACAAAAAGTATTTTTTCATGTTTTATTTTGAAATAAATAAATACTATTGACAAAATATACATAAATTATGTACAATTATAATGTGCCTTATAAATATACATAAAGGAAATACAATGGATGTGTTTAGAGCGCTTGACATTGCAAAGGGTTCTGAAGAGAAAAAAGTTGGATTCAATCTACAAATACCATCTTCACGTAAGGAAGAAGTAGAAGAATTCTGCAAACATAATGGTGTGAGTATGACTGCATTTATTAATGGATTGCTTCAAACTGCAATGGAGGAAGTGAAACGAAACCCTTATTACCAAGAAAGCACATTGCAGATAAGTGAAAAATTGGAGAATTTGAGTTGGAAACTTTCAGAACTTGAATCAAGTTTGCAATATGATGAAAATGGGGAATTTATTAATACACCAAAAAATCATGCAACTAAAAATGAGGTTGAATTGCTTAAAATCGTGGTTTTTGCATTGGAAAAAGAATTAAAACGGAGATCAGAATGAAAGTAATTATCGAAGGGCAGTTGTTGTCTGTCTATAAAAACAACGATTTCAAAGACAAAGAGACGGGCAATGTCTCCGAAGGCAAGCACAAATTACAGTTACTTATCGAAAATGAGCTCTCAAATGGTTCAATCCGTCATGAAATGCAAGATATTTCCATACCGCTTGAACGGGTAAAGGAGTATGAAAATCAAATTGGAGATAAAGTTCAGGTTAAATGTGAAGTGTTGTCAAAAAGTCAGGTAAGTTTCTACGTTAAATAAAGCCACGTTGCGTAAGTCTGAGCAAAGCGAAGAACGTAACGGGGAAATAGATAAGTTGAACTGTCAGAAGTTTATTTGAGCGCATAGAGGGTCAGTCCGCCAAGATAGAACCCCCTACGGCGTCTCCAGTCGGTTAGAAAGGAAACGAAATGGATAATACTGCATTATCCCTAAAAGAGTCTATATGTGCAGGCGCTCCCGCCTTGCATTCGGAGTGCTTGGGCCTATGGCCCCTGCAAGAAAGTGGCGGGAAGGTTGGCCTGCTTTCTTCCTTGACTACTTATAAAAAAGTTGTGGACATTCCGAACACCTACGGGTTGTCTGAAGAGGATTTGGATGAAGTCAATGACAAGCTTCGTCAACAAAACAACTTTTTAGAGTACAGCTACATAAGCAACGATCAAACGGGTCAGGTATTCAGCCTCAAAGAGTGTGTAATCTCTTCTAATCATAACCCCGATCGTTACCATGCCGAAATTCAAAATCGCATAAATACCCTAGAGAGGGAAGCCAAAGAAGAGGGATTAACCCCCGTTTTTTTAACGATGACTTTGCCAAGTGAATTTCATGAAATGAAGCATCACAACGGAGAACTCGTAGCCAATCCAAGATACAACTGTACAACGCCCAAAGAGGCGGTTAAAATCCTCACAAAGCAATGGGCGAAGCTCAGACAAGATCGATCTCTTAAAGAGCTTGATAAGTTACAGCGTATGTACTACCGTGTTAATGAACCGCACAAAGACGGAACACCGCACACCCATATTCTCCTTTTCATTCCAAAAAATAGGATTGATCGGGTAGAAAGTGCATTTAAACGGTTATTCAATCGAAGCGGGAATAAGTTTGAGAAGAATATCCGAAGTGCGGCAAGCTACATCATGAAGTACATTAATAAGACCCTGCCGCTTTCCAAAAAAGAGAAGCTCACCGAAACGGAACACTATCTCAATGCGTGGTTTATCAAACACCGAATTAACCGCTTTTGTTCCAGTCGATCTACCGCTCCAATATACCTTTATCGTTTGGTAAGTCATAGATACAGCCTCTATGCTCTGACACAGATACGAAAAGGCAATACACTCCAAGTCTTTGCCCGTATGGATAATGACAAGATCATGGAGATATGGGATGGGGATGAGCTTCTTTTCGCACGCTCTGAAAACATCACTTTGCATACGATCAATGAGATTCAAAGCAATCTGCAAAGATATCGTACATACAAGGGAAAGGCGGCATAACATGATTGAAATGGAAAATATTAATCTGATCAAACAAATAGCGGAAGATATTGCTTTACTCAAAAAATCGCTGAGCGATTCACCTGCAAAACGTTGGTTGAACGTTAAAGAGGTCGCTGAATATTTAGGTTACTCAAAAGATCGCATTTACAAAATCAAAGATCAATACTTAATCGAGGGAGTTCACTTCCACAATCAAACGGGTAAAATTCTTTTCGATAGAGTTGCGATTGATTCTTGGGTGGTCGGAAAGGAAAACGATGAAACTCATCAGTCGAGATGGCAAGTTGTGGATAACATTCTATTATCAGTCAGAAAGGTATCGTAGAAGTCTGAATCTTGATGATACAAAAGCAAATCGCAAATTAGCTGAAAATGTAATTCTTCCTGAAATTCAATATAAGTTGAATTTGGGAACGTTCTTTGAAAATGAAAAATCAGATATTCCGACTGTGGAAGAGTATGCGAAAATCAGTTTTGAACTTCATAGTCATCATCGAAAGGCTACCACCTCGTATGATTATAAATCATCATTGAGATTACATATCACTCCATATTTTGGAGATAAGCGGATAGACCGTATTAAGCCTTCGGATGTTGCACTATGGCAAAACACTCTTTTGGATAAATTATCTCCTAGGCGTGTACGAGCCATTAGAGCCGTTTTCAATATGTTCTTTCAAGATGCTTTACGTGATGGGATTATTGAAAAAAATCCTTTAACGTTGGTCAAAGTACCTAAAATCGAAAAGGTAGAGGTTAAACCCTTTACCTTGGATGAAATGCTCAAAATTATAAAGGGTGCCGAGGAGGATATACAATCCTTTGTCGCTCTTGGATTTTTTACGGGAATGCGTAGCGGTGAAATGATCGGGTTACGTTGGGATGATATCGATTTTAATCGTCGTGAAATTTCGATCAAGCGAACGATAAAAATGGGAAAAATATCTACTCCAAAAACAGAGAAAAGTGTTAGAACGATTGATATCATCGATCAATTATTGCCATATTTGGAAGATCAGAATAAAAGAACTGGTGAACATCAGAGCTATGTTTTTTTGAATAGTGAGCTTACGCATTACTACGACATTAAACGGATTCGAAATACTCATTGGAAAAATCTACTCAAAAATGTAGAAATTGAGTATCGAACAATTTACCAAATGCGCCATACTTTTGCGACGGTTATGATTGAACATGGTGAAGATATTTTATGGGTTTCTCACATGCTTGGACATACGGATACTTCTATGACATTGAAAATGTATGCAAAGTACCGAAAGCAAGATCAGAAGAAAAGAGCGACGTTTCTATAAGCGCTTTTTGACACTTTTGGGCACGATTTGGGCACAGTGAGATTTTAAGGCTTGTTTTTCGTCAAAAAAGTGAATCTCTTAATATATAAAACTCTTATAGTTTTGAATTTTACTTTCGAGATGAAAAATGGGCACAGTGGGCACGTTTTAGGAAAAATTGGTTTTAAAAGTGTCTATTTTAGGGGATTATAAAAGGTGGCTCCGAATACTGGATTCGAACCAGTGACCAAGTGATTAACAGTCACCTACTCTACCGCTGAGCTAATTCGGAATGTAAAAGAAAGAAAAGGTTCACAAATGGCTCCGAATGCTGGATTCGAACCAGCGACCAAGTGATTAACAGTCACCTACTCTACCGCTGAGCTAATCCGGAATGTTTATGAGGGCGTAATTATACGGTATGAAGGGATAAATGTCAATAAAAATGGCTCTATTTAGAGCGTTTTCGATGAAGATTCGTGCTTGGAATAAAAAAATGAATGTTCGAACGTTCGATTTGAACGATTTTTCCTTGATCTTTCAGGATTTGGAACCGCTTTTTAGACGCTGAATCGAAAAGGGCTTCAATGTCTTCTGCCGTAAGAGGACGTTTGTCGAGAGTCGTTAAAATCTCTTCTTCAGTGTATTTGCCGACTTTTGTCGATGTATGCGAACGGGTGACGATATGAATCGGCAATTGGGGATCAAAAAGATGCGAAAGAGAATAGAGTTCATCATAGCTGAGTGCTTGGACGGCGTATGCCGGGGGACGGTCGACAGTTCCGATATCGATGCGGTCGCATTTGATTTGCAATAGAGCATGGTTGAGTGCGGCTATCTCGGTAGGGGCATCGTTGACCCCTTTGACAAACAGGATTTCCAAAAAGAGTTTGCCGCTAAACCGATGTGAAAAACGGATAATACTTTGGATGATCGTTGCGATCTCTATCCCTTCCGCAGGGCGATCTATTTTGGCAAAAATTTCCGGTGTCGCAGCATCAAGAGAAAGTTTGACCTGATCGAACTTCAAAAGAGTATGCGAGACTTTCTCATCGCTTAAAGAAGCGCTGTTAGAAAGAATTAAGGTCTCTTTGGAATCTTTAAAGGTATTGATTTGTTCGATTAACGGTTCCAAATCAGGATACATCGTCGGCTCGCCGTTTGCCGTAATGGTAATGACGTCAATATCCGGATGTGCGGAGAGTGCCTCTTGCAACTCGCGAATAACCGTTTCGACCGGGATGATCTCATGTTGTGCGGCTATAGCTTTTGCAGGTGAGAGTTCACAGTAGAGGCAGTCAAAATTGCATTGTTTTATAGAAGGAGAGAGGTCGATTCCGAGCGATACGCCGAAACGGCGCGAACGGACGGGACCGAAGATGCAAGAAGGCATCAGCGTGCGGTTATCTCATGGACGAGATCAACCAGATATTTGGCATTTTCAGGTTCCAGATCGGGAAGCATCCCGTGACCGAGATTGAAAATATGCCCTTCCGTAATCCCCATGACGTCAATGATGTGTTTGACACCTTCTAATGTAGCTTCACGGCTGTATAGACGTGTCGGTTCCATATTGCCTTGCAAGACGTAGCGATCGCCCAGTTTCTCTTTTGCAAGCTCGATCGGAGTCGACCAGTCGACGCAGAAAACATCAAAGTTACCGTCGATTTTGTCTAAAAAGCCCGAAATCCCTTTTGGGAAGAGCAAGACGGGAACATGTGGGTATTTGGTTTTGATGTAATCGGCGATCTCTTTCATATAGTTCCAGCTGAATTCAAAAAATGCCGGCTCTTCCAGGGCGCTTGCCCATGAATCGAATATTTGTACGGCATCGGCTCCGGCAAGGATTTGACGTTCCAAATATCCTTTGATGACGTGGGTCAATTTGGCTAACAAAGCATGCATATATCCAGGATTTGTATATAAAAGTTTTTTGACGATAGCGTAGGTTTTGGTCCCTTGTCCTTCGATCATATAGGTAGCCAGTGTCCAAGGACTTCCCGTAAAACCGATAAGCGCTTTGTCATCGGCAAGACGGGCACGTACCATTCGGATTGTTTCGTACACATAGGTCAACTTTTCCGCCGCATCGATATCCAATGCGTCTAAATCTTCCTGGGTTTCAAGCGGTGAGGGAAATTTTGGGCCGAAACCTTTGATGAACTCTAATTCCATTCCCATCTCGTTCGGAACGACGAGGATGTCGCTGAACAAAATAGCGGCATCGACATTCAACCTTTCAACCGGCTGGATCGTTACTTCACAAGCCATATCCGGAGCATGGCAAAGATTTAAAAAATTGCCTGCACGTTTACGTACTTCCATATATTCGGGAAGATAACGTCCCGCCTGACGCATCATCCAGATAGGAGTGTGCGGGGTAGGGCGGCGAAAGCAGGCATCAACAAAAATTTTACTCATTACTATTCCTTCGATCTATCTATTAATGTTCATGATGTCCGACTTTACTCAAAAAGTAAAGCCCGACGGATACGGCAGTGATGGAAAGCGCAAGATAAAGCAGCTCTAATGCGCCGCTAAATACGGTATGTCCCACTTTTTGGAAAAAACCGACGACCAAAACCATCACGATGACTTTGGAGATTTTATCTTTCAATTGATCGAGAGAGTGGACGGCGAGAAGTTGATTCTCATTCCCTTCGGTATCTTTGGCCGGATCGATATCGGAGATAAAGAGTTCATAAATTCCGAATGAAAAAATCAGCATGATAACACCGATCAAATACAGATCGACCGCCCCGATGATCCCTCCGACGACGTCATCATGAAAATGTTCGGGGTGGGCATGGGTAGAGTAGGTATTGATCACGTAAACAGCAGTATTATAGATATCAAAACTGGCTACGGCGAAAAGCAATATTGCTCCGATCAAACCGAATACGACTGCCAATAAAATAATAAAACGTGAACTCCAAAGCCCGTGCTCAAAGAATTTTTCAATCATATTCATGATCAGTTCCCTTGCATTTCAACCCATTTTTGGGCAATTCTGACGGCGTTCGTTGCCGCTCCTACTCGAAGATTATCGGCAACGATCCAAAGATGCAGAACATTGTCGCGGTAGATGTCATTGCGGATGCGTCCGACGAATGTCTCGTTTTGATCCATACACAATGACGGCATCGGATAGATACTCTCTTTCGGCTCATCCAGAACGATGATGTTCGGTGCTTTGCGCAACAGTTCACGAGCTTCATTCGCATTCACGGCACCGTCGAATGTAAGGGTCAGAGTTTCGGCATGACCACGTAGCGTCGGAATACGGACACAAGTAGCGCTGACCTCGATCTCTTTGTGCATGATTTTTTGCGTTTCGTTGACCATTTTGAGCTCTTCTTTGGTGTAGCCGTTGTCGGTAAACGAGTCGATTTGAGGGATAGCGTTCAATGCGATTCGATGCGGAAACTTTTTCGGCTCGACATCGTCGAGTGTAAACGCAAAAAATGCCTGCATTTGCTCGACAAGCTCTTCCATAGCCGATTTCCCGGCACCGGATGTTGCCTGATAGGTGCTGACATCGATACGGACAAGATCATACGCATCGTCCAAGGGTTTGAGCGCTTGTACCATTTGAATCGTCGAGCAGTTCGGATTAGCGATAATCCCGGTATTTTTCCACTCGGCGATGTCTTCGGGATTAACTTCCGGTACGACGAGAGGAACGTCCGGAAACATACGGAAGTGACTGGTGTTATCGATAACAACTGCCCCGGCTTTTGCCGCATAAGGGGCGAACTCCGCAGAAACACTTCCTCCCGCACTAAACAAAGCGATTTCGATAGCTTCTTCGTCAAAAACTGTCGGCGTCAGTTCTTTAATCACGAGTTCTTGATCATTGAATGTGACGGTGTTTCCCGCACTGCGGGCACTGGCAAGCGGAACAAGCTTGGCAAGAGGAAAATCGATTTCTTCGAAAATGCGTAAAATTTCTTCTCCGACGGCACCGCTGGCGCCGACGATAGCAACGTTATAACGTTTCATGGGAAGCTTTCCTTGGGGATGAGTGAATCACCCTTGAATAATTTTTCCGCGATTATAGCGAATCAAGGCTTGGAGGGGATTAAAAGATTTAAATTCGTCCCAAGCCCCGCGCTTCTAAAAAGAGATCTTCGGTATCGATGACATTCCCGTCACTTAATATCGCCGAACGCTCCACTACGGAGATCAACTCACGGATGTTACCGGGCCAATTATAGCCTTGGAGAGCCTGAACGGCTGAGGATGTGAATGCTTTGGGTTCAAATCCGTATTGAGAACAATACCGTTCCAATGCAGCTTCGGCTATTGAGAGGATCTCTTCGCGCCGTTCGCGCAGAGGAGGGATATTTAGCGGTATCGTATTGAGCCGGTAATAGAGATCTTCGCGAAATTTTCCCTCAGTGATTTTTTGATGCAGATCGGCATTGGTAGCGCAAATGATCCGTACATCGATTTTGGTATTTTTGGAAGAACCGAGCCGACGGATTTCACGTTCTTGCAAGACACGCAGCAGTTTGGCCTGCAAAGGATAAGGCATTTCGGCGATTTCATCGAGGAAAAGGGTTCCCCCCTCCGCCAGTTCGAATTGTCCGGCTTTGGCCTCCGTCGCATCGGTAAACGCCCCTTTTTCGAATCCGAAAAGTTCACTTTCAATAAGATTGTCGGGAATTGCCGCCATATTGATGGCGATGAAAGGTTTTGATGCGCGCGGTGAGTTTTCATGAATGTGGCGGGAAAAAAGCTCTTTACCGACACCGCTTTCTCCGAGTAGCATGACGCTCGCATCCGTTGCGGCCGCTTTCGAAATACGATTCAATAATTTCTCTAGTGCCGGAGAATTGCCTAAAAACGCATTGGATGGCGAGGTCGATATCGGTGTATTTTTAGAGCTTTTTTTGACGACGGTAGCGCTTCGCTCGATGGCAGCGACCAAGGTTTCGATTTCGAAAGGTTTCAGGAGAAAATCTTTGACCCCAAGCTGAATCGATTCGATGGCACGGGTCAGGGTCGCATTGCCGGTAATGATAATGACTTCGAATTTACCCCCTAGAGTTTTGACGAACTCAAGTCCGTCCATCCCGGGCATGTTGATGTCACTGATAATCAGCTCGTAGGAATCGTCCAGTTTTTTAAGGGCATCACGAGGGTTTTTAAACGTATGCACTTCATAAGCGCTGTATTCGCCCATCGCTATCTCTAAAGATTTGCGCATATTGATATCGTCTTCGACAATCGCGATTTTCATTGGAACCTTTCACCTCTTATTGTAATAAGGTGATTGTAACAAAGTCTCGATTAAACTCGACTGCATAGCACCGTGTCGGGAGAGTAAACGTTTCTTGACTCTTGATTGCATTGAGTGTTACGGTATCGTTATTTTTGATCCGGAGTTCCTGAACGGCCGCAAATTCGACAAAGCGGTCACGCTCCCGATTTAGAAGGGCTTCCAGCGGCTCGTATCCATTGTATTTCAACTCTAAAACAGAAGCAGCACGTGTAGGACACGGTTGCATCGCTTTTGAAATAGTGAGTGTTTCGTTAATGGCTTGGACGTTTTGGGCAGTGAACCGATATCCGATATAATAGTTATCGGTTCCATACGAGAGCGTGCAGATTAGTGCAAGACTCGGGAGTATGAAAGGGCAATTTCCATTTCGACTTCGCACAGACCCTCTTTAAATGTAGTGTTAAGAAGATTCGCACCGCGAACAATAGCTTCGACGGAAGTTTTGGTACTCGATTGTTGAAGCATCATATTTTTGATCGTATCTTGCCCTTCGACTTGTACCCCTTTGACCCGCTCGGCAATTTGGCGATAGCCATCGGCCATAGCGGCACGTTTTGCCAACGCATACGCTTGCGCCGGAGATGATGTTACCGATGGGGCGACACCTTGGCCTGTGACGGTGATGACCAACTCGTTTTCAGCTTTTAAAATCGGCTCGACACAACTTCCGTCGGTTCCGCTATAAACACATTTAATTTTTGGTTCGTCAGTCCCGTCAGGCGAAAAAAAGCCCGCATATAGAGCAGAAACGCTGAATGCGGTTGCTAGGGCTGCTGATAGTTTCATTCTTCTTCCTTAAAGAGGGTGAATAGTTATGGCTTACCAGCAAATACTATTCCAACTCTAGAGTCCCTTCCGAAGATTCACCGTTCCCTTCGTTCTCCTCTTCTTCCTCTTCTTTTTTCGGGCAGCGTGAAATACTGGCGACGTCGTCACCTTTGACGATGTAGACACCGCTGGTGTTACGTCCTGATTTTGCGATACTTTGCATATCGACACGAATCATTTTACCCGCTTTGGTAAGGGCCATCAGATCCATAGACTCATCGACCATAACACATCCTACGACGGTTGTTCCGGTTTTAGCGTTGAGTTTCATCGCGATGACACCCGAACCTGCACGATTCGTCAGGCGGTATTCTTCAGCGGTTGTCCGTTTTCCGATCCCTTTTTCACTCACCATAAGGATTTCTTCTTCATCGCTTTTAATGATGTTGGCATCGACAACGACATCGCCTTCAATTTTGAATTTGATACCGCGAACCCCACGGGTACTACGTCCCTGATCGCGGGTTTTATCGATTTCAAATTTGATACATTGAGCAAATTTGGTAACGATAAAGAGATATTTGGTCTCTTCGTTAGCGATATGGGCGGTGATGAGGGTATCGTCTTCATCGAGGACGATCGCACGGACACCGTTGCTTCGGATATTGGAGAATTCGTTAAGGGCAGTACGTTTGACGATACCGTTTTGGGTAAAGAAAACAAGAGATTTGTTTTCGTCGAAATCGGTCGTCGGGATGATGGAACGGATTTTTTCATCCGCTTCGAGATTAATGAGGTTAACAACCGCTTTCCCTTTTGCCGTACGTGAACCTTCAGGGATTTTATACACTTTGAGCCAGTGGAGCTGTCCGCGATCGGTGACAAACATCAAGGTATCGTGGGTATTGCAGGTATAGAATTTTTCGATGAAGTCATCATCGTAGGTTGTAACGGCAACTTTTCCTTTTCCGCCTCGTATCTGTTTTTCGTAGGCGGCAAGAGGTACCCGTTTAATATATCCGCGATGCGAGATCGTGACGACCATCGGTTCGTTCGGAATCAAGTCTTCAATATTGATATCGTCGTAATTGTCTTCGATATCGGTCATACGCGGAATATTGTATTGCTCTACGAGTTCAATAAATTCATCTTTGATAATTGTTTTGAGAATTTCTTCGCTGCGTAAAATACTTTCGAGATATTCGATATGCGCCAAAATTTCTTTCAGCTCATTTTCGATTTTATCGCGTTCCAACCCGGTAAGGCGTTGGAGCCGCATGTCCAAAATCGCTTGAGCCTGAATCGGTGAAAACCCGAATTCAGAGATCAAACCGTTTTTAGCGGTTTCGCCGTCGGCACTGGCACGGATCAGTTTGATAATTGCTTCGATATGGTCAAGCGCTTTTTTCAAACCTTCTAAAATATGGGCACGGGCTTTAGCTTTTTCAAGATCGAAGATCGTACGGCGGATAATAACGGTTTTGCGGTGGTTAATGAAGTGTCCCAAGGTTTCCAAAAGGGTGAAAACACGCGGTTCCTGATTGAAAACCGAAAGCATGATGATCCCGAACGTCGTCTCCATATTGGTCGATTTGTAGAGGTTGTTGAGGACGATTTCACTCATGGCATCACGTTTGAGCTCGATGACGACACGGATCCCTTCACGGTCGGATTCGTCGCGAATTTCGGAAATCCCTTCGATGAACTTGTCTTTGACCAAATCGGCAATCGTTTCGATCAGACGGGCTTTGTTGACTTGGTACGGCAGCTCGTCGATAACGATGACGTCTTTGTTCGATTTTTTCTCGATGTGGGTTTTGGCACGGACACGAATCCGTCCGCGTCCCGTTTCGTAAGCGTCCAATATCCCTTTTTTCCCGTAAATAGTTCCGCCTGTCGGAAAATCGGGCGCTTTGATAAACTGCATAATGTCATGTAAGGTCGCTTGCGGATTATCAATAAGATACACAAGCGACTGAAGGACTTCTTGCGGATTATGGGGAGGAATATTCGTCGCCATACCGACGGCAATACCGCTTGAACCGTTGATAAGAAGGTTCGGTACACGGGTCGGGAGGACGTCGGGCTCTTGCGTCGTGCCGTCATAGTTGTCGACCATATCGACGGTATCTTTGTCAAGGTCTTTAAGGAGTTCTCCGGCATAACGGGTCATACGTGCTTCGGTATAACGCATTGCTGCCGCGTTATCGCCGTCAACCGAACCGAAGTTCCCCTGACCGTCGACTAGCGGTGCGCGCATCGAAAACGGCTGAGCCATACGGACAAGTGCATCATATACCGAAGTATCGCCGTGCGGATGGTATTGACCGATGACATCCCCGACGATACGGGCCGATTTTTTGTATTTGGCACCCGCAGAGAGGTTGAGTTTATCCATAGCATACAGGATACGGCGATGTACCGGTTTCAGACCGTCTCGAACGTCAGGAAGTGCCCGTCCGATGATAACGCTCATGGAGTAGTCGAGATAACTACTCTTAAGGGTGTCTTCTATATTAATGTCATTGATTTCGCTGTTGTCAAGCAGATCGTTCATTTCGCCCCCGGAAAGTGAAGATAAAGTCGCTGATTATATCTTATCACCCCTTAAGAATGCTAAAAGGTGAAAAAATGCTATATATTATAGTTATAGGCATATCAGTGTATGAAAACGGATGATTTGTATCTGAGGGTAAAAGAAGCTACAATTACATCAATATGCGCAGGGAGTTTTATCAAATGAAAAAAATTGAAGCAGTTATCAAACCTTTTAAACTCGAAGATGTCAAAGAAGCATTGGCTGAGATCGGTATTACCGGTATGACGGTCAGTGAAGTAAAAGGGTACGGACGTCAGAAAGGGCACAGCGAGCTATATCGCGGTGCCGAGTATGTCGTAGACTTTTTACCGAAGATCAAAATGGAGATGGTAGTCGATGACGCAATGGTAGATCAAGTGGTCAATACGG
>Ga0172377_10002387_pt1 | contig 19145 bp, 14 predicted proteins | sample Pumphouse3metaG_FD_119749 | JGI IMG/M metagenome (GOLD analysis project Ga0172377, IMG submission 119749) | Leachate microbial communities from a municipal landfill in Southern Ontario, Canada - Pumphouse #3 metaG | ecosystem: Engineered > Solid waste > Landfill > Unclassified | place: Canada...
GTATTTAATTTTTGGATTATATCGAAATAAGTTTAGAGTTTGTTTATTTGTATTTTTGATGATAAGGTGTATAAAATTTGCTATAATTATTCCAAGAGCAAAACCAAAGGCAATTTATGCAAAAAGTATTTCGTCATTGTGGCAATCTAGATAAACGATGCTATGAAAAGTATCATCTAAGTGAAGATCTGCTCATGGAACATGCCGCGCTTGGTATGGCGCAAATTATACGCCAGAAATTTATTGCTGGCAGCAGTGTGCTTATAGTAGCCGGCAAAGGCAATAACGGAGGCGATGGTATAGCACTTGCCAGACTTCTTTGCATCGATTATGCGATTAGGCTCCATATCCCATTTGAAGTCAAAAGTGAGATGGCACAGCTCCAACTAGTTAGAGCCTTGGCCTTAGGAATAGAAACAACCCAAAATATATATGATGCAGATGTGATAGTAGATGCCATCTTAGGTTCAGGCGTCACCGGCGAGCTTGGCAATGAAATATTGGAATTGATAGAGCGATTAAATACTCTGAGTGGATACAAGATAGCTTGTGATATACCTACCGGTATCAGTATAGACGGACAGATTTTGACAAATGCTTTTGCTGCAGATATTACTGTAACTATGGGGGCATACAAAGAGGCGCTTTTTCTTGATGAGGCAAAAGATTTTGTAGGCAAGATTGTGCGTGTGGATCTTGGTTTGCCGGCATCTTTTTATGAAGATGAAAGCGATATGTTCGTATTGGAAAAAAGTGACTTATCTTTGCCGATACGTAAAAAACTTGTTACTCATAAAGGCTCATTTGGGCATGCTGCGATCTTTTGCGGTGAGAAAGAAGGGGCATCTGTGATATCCGGAGAGGCAGCGCTTAGATTTGGAGCAGGGCTTGTGACATTGGTAATGCAGCAAAAATATTTTATCCCTCCATGTTTGATGCACAGCTCTACATTGCCCAAAAATACCACAGCTATCGCTCTTGGCATGGGGCTTGGTCATGATTTTGAAGAGAGTTTTTTGGATAAATTTGTACTTAACAACGCATTGCCACTAGTACTTGATGCAGATGCATTTTATTCGCCCAAGCTTTTATCCCTGCTTACACAAAACGGCCGCTCTATCGTATTGACTCCGCATCCAAAAGAGTTTGTCTCTATGTGGAAAATTTTAATAGAAGAAGAGATAAGCGTATCTGATCTTCAATCTTACCGCTTCGAGTATGCTAAAAGATTTACCTATCTATATCCAAATGCTGTATTGCTCCTTAAAGGAGCCAATAGCATTATAGCTCACAAAGGATATGTATATATCAATCCGCTAGGATGTTCAAATCTCAGCAAAGGTGGGAGCGGCGATGTGCTTAGCGGGCTTATCGTTTCGCTTTTGGCGCAAGGATATGATGCGCTCGATGCCGCTATTAATGGTTCGCTTGCTCTTACATTGGCTGCTAGGAGATATAGTGGGGCTAATTATGCTATGACGAGTATGGATCTGGTAAATAATTTGGCGTATTTGGAAGACTAATTTATAAAATAATGACACCCTCTCGTCTCTGCGAGTGTAGCGTGGCAGTCTAAAAGAATTATTTAAATAGGAATATTTTATTTACATATTTTTTGCTACAATGCGACTATGAAAAAAATAGCAGTTTTATTTAGCGGCAAAGGCACAAACTTTGCTCACTTGGCAGGCACATTTCAAGGTCAAATAGCTTTGGCTGTCACCAACAATCCAAATGCTCTTGGTATAGAAGTCGCCAAGACTCACAATATCCCATTGGACATCATAGATTCTACAAATTTTGAAAGCAGAGAAGCATTTGATGAAGTTTTGGTGCAGACTATCAAAAATGCAGATATTGACTTAGTAGTGCTAGCCGGATTTATGCGTATATTGACCCCTGTTTTTACAGACAATATCAAAGCTATCAATCTGCATCCGTCGCTATTACCGAGACATAAAGGTACAAATGCGATAGAAAAAAGTTTTTATGACGAACATGCTGAGGGCGGAGTGAGTGTGCATTGGGTGAGCAGTGAGCTTGACGGCGGAGAGATAATATTACAGCGAAGCATCGTCAAAGCAGGGCTTGATTTTGAGTCATATGATAATACTATTAGGGCACTAGAAAAAGAGATATTGAGTGATGCTATAAGAATAATTTTAAGTTAGGTGTGTTATAACCTGCATAAATAAAATATATATAAAAATAAAGGAATATAGATGAGCGATATATTACGTATAGGCAAATATGAATTTAATAGCAGACTAATCGTTGGGAGCGGCAAATATGACAGTTTTCAAACGACTTTGGACGCCACATTAGCTAGCGGAAGCGAACTTATAACCGTTGCGGTTAGAAGAGTGAATATCACAAACCCGCAAGAAGAAAACCTAATGACATACTTCAAAGATACAAATGTCAAGTTTCTTCCAAATTCAGCAGGATGTACGACAGCTGAAGAAGCTATCACATTATTTAGATTGACTAGGGAAGCTACAGGCATTGATCTCATTAAGCTCGAAGTTATAGGAGATACTGCAAAAACCCTTTATCCGGATGTTCTTGAAACTATTAAAGCTTGTGAAGTGTTGAGCAAAGAAGGATTTACTATCATGGCATACACTAGTGATGATCCTATTATGGCGAAACGTCTTGAAGATGCCGGTGCGCATGCCGTGATGCCTTTGGCTGCACCTATCGGTTCTGGACTTGGTATCCAAAATAAATTTAATATACATTTTATCCGTGATGTGTTATCCGTTCCTGTAATAGTAGATGCAGGCATAGGATGTGCTAGCGATGCGGCAGTGGCTATGGAACTCGGAGCTGATGGAGTGCTTACAAATACTGCAATTGCTCAAGCAAAAGACCCTATGATGATGGCAACGGCTATGAAACACGCAGTAATTGGCGGTCGTATGAGTTATCTAGCAGGAAGGATTCCAAAAAGACCTTTTGCTACCGCCTCCTCACCGGTAGATGGAATGATATTCTGATATTTTTGTTATATCACTTCATATAGCACTATTTTGCTCAGTCACTTACCATTAGTAAGCTCCTTTGCAAAATAGCACTCTCTAAATTAATCTAGCAAAAATCTCTAGATTTAATATTTCTGAGTTTCGTTCACACACTTACCACGTGTAAGCTTCTTCGCTACACTCAAAACTTTCAAACAAATCTCATATAAACTTACGATAAATTTTTAGAAAATAGATAGACGCAATCTAGCAAAAATCTTTACATATTGTCATTCCTGCGAAGGCAGGATCCAAAAAGGAGATAGTAACAAACTTAAAGCCTCAATATGACTGGCAACTTTCGTCATTCTGAACTTGTTTCAGAATCTATAATTTTTTGTTGTAAATCCTGATTTCTTATGTTAAATTTACGCTCATAAAGTGAACCTTCTTTAGTGAGTGTGCTTTGATAAAGCGAGATCTCGGGCAGTATGGTCCCTAGTTGTTTTTCTCTGTATGTTTTGAGCATTTCTTTATAGGCTTTGTAGTCGCGTATGGCATTGATGCGGCAAAGTGTGATATGCGGCTTGAATCTATATATATCAAAACCTGCATTTTTAAATTCTCTGGCTTTGTCATAGAGCACTTTATCCTCGGCTTTGGCGAAAAATATCTTCGGCGGCCTGCCAAAATATCCAAGCTCAGCGATATCTATTTCATTTTCCAGCGGAGTCATGCTGCCTAGTTTATCAATGATAGGTTCTATTTCTTTCACTTCGCCCAAAAAAACCCATGTCAGATGCAAGTGATCTTCTTGTGTCCATTTACCATCTATGATATCTTTAAAATCTTCTTTGATGGAAGCATAGTCATCTAGGATGATAGGAGAAGCGATAAAGAGTCTCATAGGTGGTACCTTTTTTAGTATTATAGCAAATATGTCAATATGACATCTTTTTATATCCCTTAGTAGGTTTTGAGATATTCTTATCCTAAACTATAATAAGGATTTTAAATATGGCGAAAATAATAGTAAAAGAGTTGGAGATATCAACTTCGGTATTTAATAAAGAGGATTACATTTGTATAACAGATATTGCAAAATACAAAGACGAATTTCAAGCAAATGATATTATTAGGAATTGGCTTAGAAATCGCAATACTATTGAATTTTTGGGTATTTGGGAGCAGCTGAATAACTTAAATTTTAAACCCATCGAATTCGACGGGTTTAGAAAAGAGGCTGGACTTAATAGTTTTACAATGAGTCCTGCAAAATGGATAGGAACTACAAATGCAATAGGCTTAATATCAAAATCAGGAAGATACGGAGGTACTTATGCGCACAAAGATATAGCTTTTGAGTTTGCTTCATGGGTATCAGTGGAGTTTAAAATTTATCTTATTAAAGAGTTTCAAAGATTAAAAGAACAAGAGTTTGTAGAGCTTGGATGGGATATTAGAAGAAATCTTACAAAGTTAAATTATCATATTCATACAAATGCTATTAAAGAAAATCTCATACCAAAAGAGTTAACGCCGCTACAGATTAACTTCGTCTATGCGAGTGAAGCAGATATTCTAAATGTAGCATTATTTGGCATGACAGCAAAAGAGTGGCGAGTGATAAACAATGATCAAAAAGGCAATATACGAGATATGGCAGATGTAAATCAATTAATATGTTTGGCAAATCTAGAATCTCTTAATGCGCATTTTATAAGCGAGGGGATTTCTCAAAGCGAGAGACTCAAAAAATTAAATAGTATTGCTATCAGTCAAATGAAAATATTGAGTTTCAATGATAGAAAGCATATAGATGATATTTCATTTTGAGATAGTTTTTAGATTTATCACTAAAATTCTCTTTGATAGATGCGTAGTCATCTAAGATGATGGGAGATGCGATAAAGAGTCTCATGGGGGGTACCTTTTTTAGTATTCTAGCAAATATAGTTGTTTGACGTTTTTTATCTTAATTTTTATATAAAAATAAAAATATAAATTATTATTAAAGATTTTAAGATAAAAACCATTATTATATGTAAAATAATAGTTTTGGTAAAGGTACGCGTTGAGAATCTTTCACTTCTCCGATACACATTTAGGGTTTAGTGATCTTGATATTATCAATGATCAAGGTATTAATCAACGTGAGGCAGATTTTTATGATGCTTTCACACAAGTGATCGATGCTATCATAGAACAACGACCTGATTATGCTATCCACACAGGTGATCTTTTTCATCGTGCATCTCCATCCAACCGTGCTATAACATTTGCGCTTGCTCAGCTTAAAAGACTGGAACAAGCCAATATTCCTCTAATCATCATAGCAGGAAACCACTCAACGCCACGTACTTCCACCTCTTCGCCTATTCTTGAAGCAGTGCGTACTCTGGACAATGTACATTCCGTATTTAAACAAAAGTATGAAAAGGTAGAGTTTGACGATATCATCTTTCATGGTTTGCCTCATATTAACGATGAGCGTATCATCTCTGGTGAGCTGGACAAGATAGAAGCAGGCATAGACCCTAAGAAGAAAAATATCTTGATGATGCACTGTTCGGTGGGTGCACACTATCTTATGCATGAGTTTGGAGAGTGGGTTTACCCTAAAGAGCGTGAAAACATCTTTGAGAAGATGGACTATGTAGCGCTGGGGCATTGGCACGGCTTTGGCTCTGTGGGTAAATACCCCAATGTTTTTTATGCGGGCTCTACAGAACGCACAAGCAGTAGTGACAAAAGAGAAGATAAAGGGTATGTAGTTCTGCATTTGGATGAAGTTCTAAGCATAGAACATCGTACCATTTCGCTGCGAAAGTCTCTTAGTTTTAGTATAGATGCAGACAAGTATGAAGAAGAGGTAGCCTCATTGGATCTGTCGGACATCAAAGAGGCGCTTGTAGAAGTCAGACTGTTTAACCTCACAGCGTCAAGCTCCATAGACATTACCAACAAAGAGATAGATGAGATATTTGATGAGGCGCTGCATGTCAAGGTCAAACGTGAATTTAAGGTCGTAGAAGGTCAAAAGATAGAAGGTGATATAGAGTCTGTCTCTTTGGAAGATTATTTTATCTCTCACATCAAAGAGAGTGTGGTAGACGAGGCAGAACAAGAGAGGCTGGCAACAAAAGCCAAAGAGCTCTTTGCATTACATGAGGAGAATGACTATGATACTCTCTAGCCTTCATATGCAAAACTACAAGAAGTACCAGGACTTTACGCTTGAGTTCGCTGAAGGCTTGACGGGTATTATCGGTCGTAACGGCTCCGGCAAGTCTACAATCTTTGATGCCATTACTTTTGCTCTGTACGGAGATGTGCGGGGAGAGAAAGATACCATCCGTAATGCCAAGGCAGATGAAAAAGATGCTGTCTCTGTGACATTGCTTTTTGAGATAGAGGGCAAGAACTACAAGGCAGTCAGAGAGATGCGCGGTAAATCTTTGACTGCTAAAGCCTACCTCTATGACGGAGATGACGAACTCATAGCCGATAGCGCCAAAGGTGTCACGACTGAGATTATCAGGCTCATCGGCATGAACAAAGAAGCCTTTATGCATACTGTCTTTGCTTCACAGAAAGAGCTGACGGCTCTCAGCGGACTCAAGAGCGATGAGAGAAAAAAGATCATACGCAAACTGCTGGGACTGGAGAAGATAGACAAGATAGAACTTGAAATTCGTTTAAAACTCACACAGCTGAACCGTGATATCAAAAGTTATGCTGAGATACTCCTCAAAGACTCCGAAGTCAAAGCCCTGGAAGAAGAAAAAGAAGTTAAGAGCAAAGAAGCTGATATACTCCAAAAACAAGTAGAGGAAGTGCTCAAGAAGTTTGAGAGTAAGTCTAAAGAAGTGGAGGCTTTAGATAAAGCACTCAAAGCCCTTCAAAAGCTCAAGGATGAGTATGTAAAACTGGGTTCTGACCTTGATCTGCTCAACAAAACTCTGGAAAATCAAAAAGAGAATCTTGCCAAACAAAAAGTAAAACTCCAGGAGTTGCAGACAAAGTCTTTGCAGTATGAGAAAGAGAAGCCCCTTCTTGCAGAGTATAAAGCTTTAGAAGTGACTATAGAAAGCCTACAAAAGCAAAAAGAACTGTTCTTAAAAAAACAAGGCTTGGATAAAGAACAAGAAGTACTTCGCAAACAGTATGAAGATGATAAAAAAGAGATACTCGACTTAAAGAAAAAGCTTGAAGTCAAACCGGCACTACTCAAAGAACAGGCAGAACAAAACAGACTACTACAAGCCTTAGTGTTAAAGATAAAAGATATAGAGAACAACGAAAATACTCTCAAGCAAGAGATAGCCAAATACGACGGACTTATAGAAAACACCAACAAACAAGTATCCAAGATAGAAGCCATAGGCAAAGAGTCCAACTGTCCTACCTGCACTAGACCACTGCTTGAAGAGTATGACAATGTCATCGCGTCTTTGCAAGCTACCATCGCCCAGATAAACACGCAAGAGATAGCCAAAAGAGATGCTTCACTCAAAACGGTTATGGCATCCAAGCGCAAAGAGCAAGAGAATAAAGAGAAGATAGACAAAGTCTTAAAAGAGCTAGGAGAGAAGCTCAGTGTGCTAAATGCTGACGAGGTGACTCTTGCCAGGAAAGAAGAGGAGTTTAAGGGCATTACCGCTCAAGGACTTAACAATAAGGCAGAACTTGAAGCACTCAAAGATCTGAAATATGACGAAAAAGCCCATACTGATGCACTTGCTACCAAAAGCAAACTAGAGCCTAAGTACACAGAACTCTTGGGACTTCAGTCACTCATAGCGCAGATACCTGTACTTGAGCAAGAGTTAAAAGCTATAGAACTAAGCATCAGCAAGAGTGAAGAAGACATAGAGAAACAAAAGAAAGCCATCCAAGCGCATACCTATGATGCTACAGAGCATCAGAAGCAAGATGTCATTTATGTTGAGGCAAGAAAAGCAAAAGATGCCATCAGTGAAGAGCTGAGTAAAAAAAGAGTAGAGCATACACAGGTAAAAGGTCAGATAGAGACACTCCAAAGCAAGCTCATTAGAAATGAAGAACAGAAAAAACAGCAACAGAACAAACTGGACGACAAAAATGACTACGAGAAGCTCAAAGCCTTCATGGAAGAGTTCAAGAACAAGATCAACTCACAGATATCACCACGCATCAGCCAGCTAGCCAGCCAAATGTACGCGACTATCACCAGAGGGAAGTACCAGCACATAGAAGTGAGCAACGAGTTTGATTTCTTCATCTACGATGACGGTGTCAGGTACCCCATAGAGCGTTTTAGCGGAGGAGAGGTCGATCTTGCCAATCTTGTGCTGCGTATCGCTATCTCCAAGACCTTGAGTGAACTCAGTGGCAGTGGTGGGGTCGGATTCCTGGCATTTGATGAGGTATTCGGCTCTCAAGATGAGGAACGACGCATCCAGATCATGGAAGCGTTCCATACCATCAAAGAGCAGTACAGACAGATATTTCTGATATCTCATGAGAGTGAGATTAAAGAGATGTTTGAGAGGGTGGTGGAGTTGTAAAATGTCAAAAGGGATTTTATGCAAAAAATAAAAAAAGTAGATATAAACAATTTTGGTTCATACAAAAATTATAGTTGGAATAGTGCAGTTAGTGCTGAAATTGAGTTTAAAGATGTAAATATTATCTATGGAAGAAACTACTCTGGAAAAACTACTTTATCCAGAATATTTAAATGTCTTGAAAATAAAAATATACATAGTGACTATGAAAGTCCAAGTTTTACTTTTACATTAGATGATTCCTCAACGATTGAAAATAGTACATTAGGATTAAGTAGCTTAGAAGTATGTGTTTACAATACAGACTTCGTAAAAGAGAATTTGGATTGGTTACATAATCAAGATGGTTCGATTGAGCCTTTTACCGTACTTGGTGGGGATAATATTGAAATAGAAACCAAAGTAACAGAAATTAAGGAAAAACTTGGCGATAAGCCAGAAGATGAAAAAGAAAACCCCAATGAAAAGTTGTATTTTGATTTAAAAAATAAAACTGAACAATATAAAGCAAGCTTTGATTTATATAAAAAGTTAAATAGTGATCTTGAAACAAAACTAAAAAATAAAGCGAATCAAGAAATAAAACACAATAATCTGTATGGTAGTGCAAACTACTTTATCGGTAGTATCAAAAAAGATATTGAAAAGATAAAAAAAGAGAATATTCGGAAATTAGACAGTGAGACAATAAAAAAATATGAAGGTTTGATAAAAGAAGTTATTAAAAATGATATAAAAACTTTACCAGAGCAAAAACCAAACTTTGAAAAATATTATCTTGAAGTCAAAGAGATTTTAAATAAAAAAATTAAACCATCAAATCCAATACAAGAGTTATTAGATGACAGTTTATTGCAAGAATGGGTAAGACAAGGTAGGGCTTATCATGAAAGCAAAAGAGAGACTTGTGCATTTTGTGGTAATTTTATTGATGAAGATTTATGGAAAAAACTTGATGAGCATTTTAGTAAAGAATCAGAGCAATTAAGAGTCGAAATTCAAAATAAAATAGGTGAATTAGATAAGAAAAAATCTTCTTTAGAGACATTTATTAGTTTTAATGAAAGTGACTTCTATAGTACCTCACAAGAGGATATAAAAGAGTCATTGAAAAAATGGAATGATTTAAAGTTAAAATATCGAGATAATATAGAATTATTAATTACTGCTTTAAAAAGTAGAGGGGACGATATATTTAATCATAAAATAGAAATTGAAACAATCAGTGATGTATCAAATGATATTTTAGAATGCATAAAAGATATAAATAAGCTAATTGAAGTTAATAATAAAAAATCATTGACTTTAAATAAAGAACAAAGTGATGCTCGAGATAGTTTACGACTGAATGAAATATCCAAGTTCATAGAAGATATAGATTACGATAAAAAAATAGATGAAATAAAACAAGCCTTTAAAAAAGAAGAATCATTTAAAAAAGATAAAGAAGATTTAGATGGAAAAATTAAACAACATGAAGAAGAAATAAGACAGTTGCAAACTCAATTAAATGATGAGAGTAAGGGTGCTGAACTTGTCAATGAATATCTTGAAAAATATTTTGGAAGCAATGGATTTAAATTAGTTCCAAATGATGAAGGATTAGGTGTAAAATATAAAATTGTTAGAGATGGTCAAGAGGCAAAAAATTTAAGTGAAGGGGAATGTAGCCTTATTTCCTTTTGTTATTTTATGGCAAAGATAAAAGATACTTTAGAAGATGATGTAAATCCAAATAATTTGATTATTTATATTGATGATCCGATATCCAGTTTAGATAGTAATCACATATTTTTCATTTTTAGTCTTATTGAGTATAAAATTACAAAGCCAAAAAAATACAAACAACTTTTTATATCCACTCATAGTTTGGATTTTCTAAAATATATAAAAAGATTAACAGTACCAGGAGATAAAAAAGAAGTTTTGAGACATTTTTTAATTGAAATGGAGCAAAAACAAAATGATAAACGAAGTAATTTAAAGTGTATGCCTGACTATTTAAGGGATTATACTACTGAGTTTAATTATCTATTTAATGAGATATATAAACTTTATAAAGAAGTACGAGGAGAAAGAGCCAGACAAATTGAAAATACATATAATCAATTTTATAATATACCGAACAATATAAGAAAGTTTTTAGAATATTATTTATTTTATAAGTATCCAAATAGTGATAGCCCGTTAAATAACTTAGATAAATTATTTGATGGAGAGATACCTGCAAAAATTAATAGAATTGTAAATGAATTATCGCATCTAACTTTTATTGACCGAGGTTGGAGCCCCATGGATATACCTGAAATTGAAGAATGTGTGAAAATTGTCATTGAAAAAGTAAAAGATAAAGATGAAGATCAATTTAATGCTCTTGTACAAAGTGTTCAGCGGGAAGTTTAATGATAAATACAGCAAAAGACTTATGGAAAGAAATTAAAGCTAAACGAAATTTTGATGAAAAATATTATGATATTAAAGAAGCAGAGTATATTAAGAATGAATTAGGGTTACCTCTAGATAATACAATTCTTGTTGGCTTGAATAAAAGTAATGTTTCTGTAGAAGAATTAATCAAAGTTTTTTTTGAAGCAAATCAATCCTACACTACAATGATGAATGATTTGTTGAGTATGTTTGAAGAAATTGGTGCTAAACAAACCGATCATCAACTTGAAATTAGTTTTGAATTTGATAAAGACATGCCCTATACAATTGATTTGAATTCCTTTAAATCGCAAATTGAAAAATGGAAAACAATCGAAAAAGAAATTTTGATACCTACTCATCCAACGATAGATGATTATTGGAGTTTTTCTAACGATCTTAGAGTACTAAATTTTCCAGGAAACATTGATTATGAAATTATTAACTATAAAAACTTTCATATCGACTTCAATCAGACAAAATATTCAGTACTGAATATTTTACTAGATAAATATAAAGACTTTTTGATTGAAATAGTGGAAGAAATAAAAAAATATGGAACAGAGAAACAGACACTTGGAGAAAGACGCTTTAAAAGTGCATATGCCAATCTTGGTCTCGACAATTGGCCTTGGCTAGTAAGTAATCAGCTTCAACAGTTAGCACAGAACTTTGATGGACTTATTAAAGAACAGCAAGAACGATATTTGAATACTTTAAGAGATTTTTTAGAATTAAATGGCTTTAAGAAACAGACAATACAAGAACGAGTCAAGATTTTAGAAGATTATTTGGATCTGCCTTTTTGGAAAAAACGCTATGAACTTTATTCTGTCTGGATATTTAAACTAATTTATGATGTAATAAAGACTCATAATCATAAAATTCACGTTGTAGATGGGAAACTTACTTTTCCATTTAAAGAGACACACCTAGCGACATTTTACCCTAATAGTGGTCGGAATGTTTTTATTTATTGTGAGAAAAAAACTGCTCTAAATAATCCAATAGGAAAAGGACGCAGTAAAAATATTCAGCCTGATTATTCATTCTTCACTGAGCCATTAAGTGACGTTAATTCTTCCATATTAGAAATTGAATGTAAACAGTATAAAAGACCCAGTAATGACAATTTTGCAAGAGCTGTAGTTGACTATACAAATGGTCGTCCTCAAAGTCAAGTATTTTTAGTTAATCATGGAGATATGAATAGTGTAAATATCAATAAAAAAGCTAAAGCACTAGACAATAGTTTTGATCCTAACAGATGCCATTATTTCGCATCTTTGAATTCGACCTTGAATCAACAAGAAAAACTTAAAAATGCAATAAAAGAAATTATATTTGAGGGTAAACTTTTAACAAAAAAATCGATTATTAAAGCTAGGCTAACATGGGGAAGTGAACCTAATGATTTAGATTTATTAGTAGAATATACTCATTTAAATAATAAGACTATTGTAAATTATCAAAATGATGAAGCTGAGGGGATTACTTTTGGTAAGGATATTCAAAAAGGATTTGGGCCAGAAGAAATTGTTTTTACATTGCGTGAAAACTCAACATATGAATTTATAGTTGATGACTTTGGTAAAACAGGAAAATTGAATAAGTCTGGTGCAAAAGTTGAATTTTTTGTGGATAAAGAACTTATTAAAGTCTTTAAAGTAGACAATGCAGTAAATTATGGAAAAATTTGGAATGTATGTGTTCTAAAATTCGTAAAATTTGATGAAAATAATTTTACATTGCAGTTTGAAGGCTAATAGGAAAATGCAACTCTCAAAATCCCTCTACACCCGAGCCATCCAATGCCCAAAATCCCTCTGGCTGAAAAAGTACAGCTCTGAGGTACTGACCCCTCCCGATGCCACCGCGCTCGCACGGTTCGAGACGGGAAACATCGTCGGTGATCTGGCATGTGCCCTCTTTCCAAACGGTCGTGAAATCCCCTATATGGAGAAGAACTTCGCAGGGATGGCAGAGCTGACGCTGGAATGGATGGATGAGGGGTTAGAGTACATCTACGAGGCGACGTTTATCCATGAGGGGATCGTCGTGATGGTCGATGTCCTGCGCGTTACTCCTGATGGGATCGAGATATACGAGGTCAAAAGCTCTACTGAGGTGAAGGAAATCTATCTGCATGATGTCTCCATACAGCAATATGTGCTGGAAAAGCTTGGTTTTCGTGTCTCCAAAAGCCATGTCGTACATATCAATAATAAGTATGTACGAGGTGATGAACTTGACTTAAACGGACTATTTAGCATTGTCGATGTAAGTGACGAAGTTAATGCAATGCAAGCAAATATACCCGATAATCTTACAGCGTTTGAAGCGTATTTAAATGATCGGGAGAATGAACCTGATATTGAGATAGGCAAACAGTGTAAAAACCCTTACGACTGTGATGCCATGCACTACTGCTGGAAAATACAGCGAAACATCCCTGAGTACTCCATATTCAATATCTTCAACCTTGGTAGTAAAAATCAGATAACGCTTTACGAGCAGGGCATCGTCGCCATAGAAGAGATCCCTGGTGATTTCAAAATGACGGATATTCAGAAACAAAAAGTGGATAACTGGAAGTTACAAAGTACCTACATAGATAAAGAGCAGATAAAAGCTTTTCTGGAGACGTTGACCTATCCTATCTATCACCTTGATTTTGAGACCTTCCAGCAGGCGATACCCCAGTGGAAAGGGATCAGCCCATTTCAGCAGATACCCTTTCAGTACTCGCTACATATAGAACATGAAGATGGCAGAATTGAACATAAAGAATTCCTAGCTCCTGAAGGAAAAGATCCAAGGTCGGCTTTGGCACTTCAGTTGGTTGAGGATATCCCTGATCATGTCACAGTCTTGGCATACAGTATGAGTTTTGAAAAAGGTGTTATATCAAAACTGGCCGAAGCTTTTTCAATACTTTCAGATCACCTACTACAGATCAATGAAAACATGAAAGACCTTATCGTGCCCTTTAAAAAACAGTACTATATGACACCCGCCATGCAAGGCAGCAGCTCCATCAAGCAAGTATTGCCTGCACTCGTACCTCAGATGGAGCAAGCCTACAAAGAACTTGATGGCATCCACAACGGCGGCGACGCGATGAATGCCTATGCAAACCTGCAAGATAAAAGTGCAGAGGAGAGGGAACAAATACGAAATGCGTTGTTGGCTTATTGTAAATTGGATACGCTGGCAATGGTGAAGATACTTAAAAAATTAAGAGAGGTGATAGATGATTGACTATAGGAAAAAGATAACATTGGATAGAGAGTTGTATCCTATGAAAGAGATTGATATTTCTATTGAAAGTGACAGAGGGCGTATATTATCTGCTCCTGCCGTAAGAAGACTGCAAAAACGTACACAGGTATTCGCCTTAGAGCTTAATGCATCTATCCGTACAAGGCTTACACACTCATTGGAAGTTGCTCAAACCGCGAGATACATTGCAAAGACTATTCTTTCCGAACTCAAAAAAGATGGGCTTGACACCTATGGATTGGAGGGATTGGAAAATGCTTTCATATCGACAGCGGAGATGACCAGTATTCTCCACGATATTGGCAACCCGCCATTTGGACATTTCGCAGAGCAGACGATCAATAAATGGATGAAAGATAATGCTCTACCAATACTTAATCGCATCTCGAGTGATATGGCAGATATCAAAGAGTTGAAAGCATCGGTAGAAAGGGATATATGCAATTATGACGGTAATGCACAGGCAATAAGAGTAATCACAAAGCTACAGCGACTCAACCTCTCCTATACTCAGATAGCGGCAGTACTCAAATATACACGAGGTGCATATGAGAAGAAACCTGAGAGTGATGCATCACTGGACTATCTCAAGAAAAAACCCGGTTTTTATCTGAGCGAAAAAGATTTAGTTGAGAAGATCCAAAAAACATTAGAGATAGAACAAGGGCATAGGTTTCCTATTACTTATATCATGGAAGCGGCTGATGATATTTCATATTTGACGGCTGATTTGGAGGATTCTCATGAGAAGGGTATCTTGTCTTTAAGACAGATTTACAGACTTATTACGCAAGAGTGTGAAAAACAAGAAGAGACATTCTTACTTGATATTGTTCAAAAACAGTTTGAAAAAGCGCAAAAAAATGAACAGCCATATCAGTTCAATCTCTTCTTTACATTGACACGAGCAGGGTTGGTCACCGAACTTGTAAAACATGTTGCTACTACTTATGTCAGTAATCATAAAGCTATTTTTGATGGTACATTTAACGATGCACTACTAGAACATGATAAGCAAAGTCCATACTACAAAGCAATCAAAGTATTGCAGGAAGTCTCCAAAAAACATATTTATCAAAATAGTGATGTACAAAAGCTAGAACTTCAGGGCTATGCTATTGTCAACGGTTTAATGGATATCTATAAACCTCTTTTGGAATTAAGTGCAGATGTTTTTTCTAAGCTTTTAAAAGATGAAAAAATAGACTGTTTTATAGCGATGAGACTGATCAAACGAATTTCAGCCAAACAGATTGTTGCGTATCAAAATGATGTTAAGAATTTAAATACTGAGGATGAATCGTATGTAATACTTGAATGGTATTACCGTGTTCGCCTTATGACGGACTATATTAGTGGAATGACGGATGATTATGCATTGTATGAGTATCAAACTTTGCTAGCATTATAAAAATAAAAAACAATACTTAAATTCATGATAGCATATTGGAATGCGATAGGACATATCAAGGCTTTGGAATTACCGGATATCGATGAAGATGAAGAGAGTGTATGATACAATTACGCATTTTTTAAAAGAGTAAATGAATGGAAAAAAATATAATTTTGATAGGCTTCATGGGTGTAGGCAAGGGTTCTACGGCTCGTGCATTTGCCAAGAAATACGGTGTATACAATATAGACACAGACGACCTTATAGAGTCCAAAGAAAATAAAGAAGTCAAAAAGATCTTTGAAAAGTACGGCGAAGAGTATTTCAGAGCTGCAGAGCAAGCAACAGCTGATTGGATAGAACATAGCGTAAAAGGCACACTCATTAGTTGCGGCGGCGGATTTTATAAAGTAGATAATCTCAAAAAATTAGGTACTGTGGTGCTTTTGGATGCCTCTTTTGAATGGATACATCATAGGCTTAAAAATGCTAAAAATTCTAAGGCAAAACTAGCCAAACGTCCGCTGTTTGCTAAAGAAAAAGAGGCAAAAAAACTCTATAACGAGAGAGCTGAGATATACAGACAAGTAGCAGACGTCATCATAGATGTGGAGAAAAATAGCCAACAAGAAATAGTAGAACTAATAGCAAAAGCAGGGAGTATAAGCAAAGATGTCATACAAAAGTAAATTAGCAATTATCATAATATTTATTTTATCCAATATCCAAGTTTATGCACTAAGTATGCAAGAACGGACTGAAATATTGTCTGCACATAACAAACTGCGCGATAAACTGCGCCTTCCTCGCCTGAAGTGGTCACATGAATTAGCAAGTGTCGCAAAAGATTGGGTTTATACTCTTCAAGAAAACTATCAGTGCCGAATGATGCATAGCCGTATACCGGGACTAGGAGAAAATTTATATTGGGGCAGTCCGGTAAGATACGGATATGGTAGAACCGGAGTGCAAAAAGTAAGTCCGAGTGAAGTTGTCGGACTTTGGGGCAATGAGCGTAAATATTATAATTATGATTCAAATCGTTGCGCTTTTGGCAAGGTATGCGGACATTACACTCAATTAATATGGAGAGATACTACCGAGGTAGGATGCGCCAAAATAATATGTCCGGACAAATCGCAAGTATGGTCTTGCAACTATAATCCGCCGGGCAATTATAGAGGTCAAAGACCATATTAAAAAGTCTGTATATAATATATGCATTTTGATTGACGATTATTGCAGTATTTATTATTTTATCCTATTTGGCTATAATCTCATCATAATTTACCTAGTGCGGTAAATAAAACTCAGGATAAATAATGCAACGATTTGAAACATATCTTAAATCCCATCTATTACAAGTATCAAGCTTTCATCCTTGCTATGAAGATGCGCTTAGTGCCATGCTGGATGCCGGCGGCAAACGCTTCCGTCCGCAATTGTTACTAGGTATTGTCGAGGCTCATGAGCCGTTACTTTACAATAGTGCACTTCCGGTGGCATTGGCTCTGGAGGCATTTCATACTTATTCTCTCATCCATGACGACCTGCCTGCTATGGATAATGCATATCTGCGCAGAGGCATGGAGACCTTGCATGTGAAGTATGATGAAGCAACAGCCGTGCTTGTCGGAGATGCTCTTAATACCGATGCTTTTTTGTTGATAGCAAAAGCTCCTTTAAGAGCTGATGTCAAGGTAAAACTCATAGAGATCTTGGGCACAAATGGCGGATCGGCCGGTATGGTGCTGGGGCAAGCTTTGGATTGTTATTTTGAAAATCAATCTTTGAGTTTGGAGCAAGTCGAGATATTGCACCAAAACAAAACAGCTAAACTCATAGCAGCCAGTTTGCAAATGGGGGGCGTGATAGTCGGACTACCTTTTGATGTCCAAAAAACACTTTATGATTTCGGACTTGATCTTGGTCTTTTGTTTCAAGTACAAGATGATATCATAGATGTGACCCAAAGTTCTGCCGAGGCCGGCAAGACTACGCAAAACGATGAAAGTAAAAATAGTTTTGTCACACTTCTGGGGCTTGAAAAAAGCCTTGAATATGCAGATGATCTAGCCAAAAAACTTGAAGAAAATCTGCAATGTTTTGACGATAAAACACAACAAGCACTTAAAAATTCAGTAGCCCATTATCTATGGCGCCATAACAATTAAAATTAAAATAAGGACAAAAATGCCAAATACACCAGAAAATATAATGCGAAAGAAGATGGCTAATACCATTCGATTTCTAGCTGCTGATATAGTACAGCAAGCCAATAGCGGACACCCCGGTGCTCCTATGGGACTTGCAGATATTGCAATAGTTCTGAGTGAGCATCTGCGCCATAATCCAAAAAATCCACAATGGCTCAATCGTGATAGATTGGTATTTTCCGGCGGACATGCTACACCGCTTATATATTCTTTGCTTCATCTTTGGGGATATGATGTGAGCTTGGATGATCTAAAAAATTTCAGACAACTTGAGAGTAAAACTCCCGGACATCCGGAATATGGACATACATCTGGTGTGGAAATGACTACAGGGCCTTTGGGACAGGGGATAGCCAATGCAGTGGGTTTTGCAATGGCTGCTACTTACACTGCAGGACAGGTGAATTCTGAGACATGCTCATTGATAGACCATAAAGTTTACTGTTTTTGTGGGGATGGTGATTTGCAAGAAGGCATCAGCTATGAAGCTTGTGCATTGGCAGGGCATTTGGGCTTAAAAGACCTTATACTAATATATGATAGCAATGCTATAACAATAGAAGGAGAGACAAGCATAGCTTGGAGCGAAAATGTAGCTCAACGTTTTGAAGCTCAAAATTGGAATGTCATGAAGATCAACGGACATTGCTATAATGAAATAGACCAAGCCATCAGTGAAGCTAAAAACGCTATAAAACCTACGATCATCATTGCAAATACAATTATCGGACGCGGAGCCGAAGGGTTGGAGGGCAGTCACGAGACCCATGGCGCACCGCTTGGAGCTGAGATAATAAAAGCTGCAAAAGCAAAAGAGGGATTTGATCCAGAGCTTCATTTTCATATCCCGGAAGATGTACTTTTGCGCTTTAGATGTGCGCTTGAAAAAGGTGAAATGTATGAAAAAGAATGGTTGCATCGTCACAAAGAAACTCCATTGATCGAACAAAACGAAGCACTTTCTCGCCTTCTTAACCCAGATTTGAATTCTATTGAATTTCCGGACTTTAGCGGTGAGTCAGGCATGGCTACTAGAGATAGTAATGGTAAGATTCTTAATGCCATAGCAAAAGCCATCCCTTCATTCATGGGTGGTTCGGCTGACCTTGCGCCGTCGAATAAAACAGAGCTAAAAGATTTTGGTAATTTCCCCAAAGGTAAAAATATCCATTTTGGCATCAGAGAACACTCGATGGCAGCTATCACTAATGCAATGGCTATTTATGGCACAGTAATACCATTTAATGCTACATTCTTTGTATTTAGCGATTATCTAAAACCAAGCGTCAGAATAGCCGCATTGACTAAGATTCAA
>Ga0172377_10002391_pt1 | contig 19121 bp, 10 predicted proteins | sample Pumphouse3metaG_FD_119749 | JGI IMG/M metagenome (GOLD analysis project Ga0172377, IMG submission 119749) | Leachate microbial communities from a municipal landfill in Southern Ontario, Canada - Pumphouse #3 metaG | ecosystem: Engineered > Solid waste > Landfill > Unclassified | place: Canada...
TAGATAATATCTCTATACTCTTCTTTTTGTTTTTGTGTTAAATTGTTGTCTATCCATACCCAATCCGAAACAACGGGCGACCCCTCGGTAAGAGTCCCAGTTTTATCCATAACTACAGCGTTTACCCTCTTTAGCTGCTCTAAAGCGGTAGCATCTTTTATTAAAATATGTTCGCGGGCGCCCCTGCCTATCCCAACCATTAATGCTGTAGGTGTGGCAAGCCCCAATGCACATGGGCAGGCTATTACAAGAACAGAAACTGCAGACAAGAGCCCTTTTGCAAACTGATCGGTTCCTCCAATAATAAGCCAAGTGGCTAAGGTTAAAATAGAAATCCCAATTACAATTGGAACGAATATAGAGGCAATTTTATCGGCAATTCTTTGTACCGGAGCTTTACTGCCTTGTGCCTCTTTTACCGTTTTTATTATTTGGGCGAGTAAGGTGTCGCCACCAACTTTTTCTGCCTTAAAATCAAATGTTCCTTTTTGGTTTATAGTTCCAGCAAGAACCTTCTCCTTTTCTATTTTCAAAACGGCAATAGGCTCTCCTGTAATCATGCTCTCATCTACATAAGAGTCTCCTGTTTTAATAACACCATCTACAGGAATCTTCTCTCCTGGCTTTACTCTTATGAGATCTCCTATTTTGATTGCCGATATAGCTACAGATTGTGGCTGTGAATCTACAATAATTGTGGCATGTTTGGGTTGCAGCCCCATTAGACCTTTAATGGATGCCGAGGTACTCCCTTTTGCTTTCTCTTCTAATACTTTACCTAATAAAACAAAAGCAATTATCATTGTGGCTGCCTCAAAGTAGACCATTGGTTCTATACCTCTAGCTATCCAAAACTGGGGAAAAAAGGTATTAAAAGAGCTAAATAAAAAGGCGATAGAGGTACTCAGTGCTACCAGAGTATCCATATTTGCACTCCCTTTTTTAACAGACTTAAATCCATTGATAAAAAAATCTTTACCAAAAATTAGCAGAACAGGCAATGAGAGTAGCAACATTGGTATATGTAGATAGTACAGATGCATATAAAACATAGAGATAACCATTATGGGCAAAGAGAACACCCATGCATACACTGTGTTCTTTTTGAGTTTTTTATAGTGTTTACTCTCTTCTTCTTCTTGCATCTCTTTGCCTCTCTCTCCCTCTTCAATTATCATATCGTATCCAATCTCTTGTACACTCTGCTTTAAAGAGAGGGCATCTATTGCCAATGATTCAAACTCTATCATTACACTTTTATCGGCAAAATTTACTGTAGCGCTTTTAACTCCTGTTTGGTTTGCTAGCTTTTTTTCTACACCCATAGCGCATGAGGCACAGCTCATTCCAGTTACAGGATAATTTTTTTTAACTATGTTTTCTTTTTTTGACATCTCTTTTGAATGATTTGATTTTATAAAATTTAAAAATGATCTTACAAATTGGTATCTTTACACTTTAGTATCTTTACGTTGATATATGTTAACATTAACATATATAAAGTAGATACTGTTCATTAATTTGGAATTTACCTTATCCTTTGTTTAAGAACTCTCTATTTTTGTATTTATGACTTTAAACGTAATTATAAGCCTACTTCAAAATATTGCTATTTTATTAGCAACTACCATGTTATATGATATTTTTTGGATTAATAAAAGCGCCTATAAAAACAGCATTAATAGAGTTTTAGTGGGATTAATCCTGGGCGGGATTGCAATTTTGCTTATGCTCTCTTCTTTTGAGTTTTCTCCTGGATTGGTCCTTGACACTAGAACAGTTCTATTTGTAATCTCTGGTCTTTTTTTTGGACCTATTGCCACAATTGTTGCAGTAATTGTGGCTTTAGTATATAGAGTATCTGTAGGTGGCCCTGGGTTATGGATGGGGCTCTCTACAATTGTGTTTGCAGCTGCTACAGGTTTGGTGTGGAAAAAATTTCGCCCCAATTGGAGAAAAGGCAACTATTTAGCTGAGTTGACTATGGTGAGTATTCTTGCTCATCTCTTTATGTTTATATCTATTTTCTTTATAGTGGAACAGGAGTTTAAAGTTATTTTGTACAAGTCTCTTACTATACCATTATTAACTGTTTATCCTTTTTTTACTGTTCTTGTAGGCAGGTTGCTTATTAATAGAATGGAAAATCATAAGGTTAAAAGAGAGTTAATTATTAGTGAGAATAGATATGATTCATTTGTAAATATGAACAGAGATATAATGTTTATTAAAGATAATAACTCTAGATATGTAGTGGCAAATAAAAAATTTTGCGAAGATATCAATAAAAGCAGTAGTGAAATTATCTCTAAAACAGATTTTGAGCTGTTTCCTCATGAGATTGCTACTAGGTATACAGAATCTGATCTTGAAGTAATAAACAGTGGTACTACTCTTTTTTTTGAAGAGGTTTTTAGTAATAAAGTGAGTGAGACAATGAAGTTTCCTATTGACTTGGAAGAGGGCAAAGTTGGAGTAGGTGCAATTGTTAGAGATATGACTCTTAAATACAAAAAGAGAGAGATGCAAGAGGTGCTTTTACATTTATCACGCTTGTCTTTAGAAGATACAGAACTTCCAATGTTTTTAGAGAAGGTGCACTTTTATATGAAAAGAGTGATCAAGGCCAATAATTTTTACATTGCTCTCTATAATAAAAATGAAAACAACTATAACTTTGCCTACTACATAGATGAATATGACCAAGTTGATTTGAACAAACCAGAAACCCTGGAGCATACTTTTACCGATTATATACGTGTTACTGGTAAAGGGTGTAAGATCACTCAAAAAGAGGAGGCCGAAATTGCAAAAATTTTTAAACTAAAAACTATAGGTAAATACTCTCCTGTTTGGATGGGAGCCCCGTTATTAGATTCGGCATTAAAGGAGGTTATTGGTGTTGCTGTTGTGCAGGATTACCATGACCAAAACGCTTATAATGAAGAGGACCTCATAGTATTTGAAATATTTGCAAATACCATAGGTATGTTTATAGAGAAATTAGCTGCTTTTAAAAAATTAAAAAGGGCAAAAGAGGAGGCCGAAAAAGTTAGTGGGCTCAAAACTATTTTTCTATCTAACATGAGTCATGAGCTAAGAACTCCTCTTAGTGGGATAATAGGGTTTTCTAATTTGATTATCTCCGAGACTCAGAATCCAGCAATGAAAGAGTATGCAATTATTATAAACAAAAGTGCCCACACTTTGTTATATTCGATAAATGATGTAATGGATATTGCTAAGATTGAGTCTGGACACATTAAAATTGCAAAAGAAAGATTCGATCTTATAGAGCTCCTAAAGGATGTTTATTGTTTTTTTAATAAGCAATCTGGTAATAATGACCTAAGGCTTTCTATTCCAAAATTAGAGACTTATTGGTTTTTATCGGATAAAGTTAAGATAGAGCAAATGTTTATTAATTTAGTTAACAATGCAATAAAATTTACTCCTCAAGGTTACGTAGAATTTGGTTTTGAGGTGGACTCTAATGGTGTTTTGCTTTTTGTGAAGGATACAGGTATTGGTATTTCTCAAGAAGATCAGGAGAACATTTTTGAAAGATTCACTCAAGTAGAAGAGAACAAAACCGAAGTGTTTGGTGGCACAGGCTTAGGTCTTTCAATTGTAAAAGAGTTTACGAAAATATTGGGGGGAGAAATTTGGTTGGAATCGCAGTTGGGAAAGGGTACAAAATTTTATATTAGACTTTCACAACTTATTTAATTTATTAAAAATATAAAATATAAAATATAAAATATTAAAATTATGAGATTTAAGAAAAACATAGAAGAAATTCTAAATAAGCAAATTAACGCCGAGTTCTGGAGTGCCTACCTATATTTGTCAATGTCTTCATTCCTTGCACAAAAAGGATTTAGTGGCTTTGCAAATTGGATGCATGTACAATACCAAGAAGAGGTTTCTCATGCGCTTAAGTTATTTAACTATATACTTAGCCGTGGGGGGAGTGTCAAATTAGCTCCAATCGAAGCTGTAGAGACTGAGTGGAAAGGTGTTCAAGAAATTTTTGAGAGTACTTATCACCACGAATGTTTGGTAACAGATATGATTAATGATTGTTATGAACTTGCTATTAAAGAGCGAGATCATGCAACTGCCAACATGCTTCAGTGGTTTATTGACGAGCAAGTAGAAGAAGAAGAGAGTGCAATGGAAATTTTAGATAAACTTAAAATTATTGGCGAAAAAGGTGCCGGTCTATATATGTTAGACAGGGAGCTTGGGTCAAGAACATTCACCGACGAAACTCAAGCAGACTAACTCTTATACTTCTTAAAATTGATGATTATAAATAAAGAGGCTGCCTCAAAAAAGGCAGCCTCTTTATTTATGGTATTAGGCGAGACTAGCGAAGCAGAGAGGGGATTTGGGAAGGTTCATCTGCTACAGGAATTCCAGCTGCCTCGAATGCCTCTTTTTTCTCGCGGGCAGTGCCACTGCCGCTAGAGATTATTGCGCCTGCATGTCCCATTCGTTTATTGGGTGGAGCGGTGCTCCCTGCAATAAAAACAGCTACAGGTTTTGTTATATTTTCTTTAATGAAAGCTGCTGCTTGCTCTTCGGCATCTCCACCTATTTCTCCAATAAGAGCAATTGAGTAGGTATCAGGATCGTTTTGGAACATCTCTAAAAGCTCTTTGTAATAGAGACCTACAACAGGATCTCCTCCTACACCTATGGCTGTTGATTGCCCCATACCCTGTTTTGTGAGATTGTAAACCACCTCGTAGGTAAGTGTGCCGCTGCGTGAAATTACCCCTGTGTTTCCCTCTTTAAAAATATTCCCCGGCATTATTCCAACCAAACTCTTACCTGGAGAAATAACTCCTGGACAATTAGGCCCTATAAGTTTTGACCCTTTGCTGCTTGCGTATCTGTGGGCATATACTACATCTAATGTTGGTACCCCTTCTGTTATGCATACAATAATTGAAATACCTGCATCTGCTGCCTCCATTATTGCATCTTTCACAAAAGGTGCAGGAACAAAAATAACAGATGTGTTTGCCCCTTCATTATCTACCGCTTCATGGACACTATTCATAACAGGAACTCCAAAATCGGTAACCATTCCCCCTTTACCAGGAGAGGTACCTGCAACAATATTAGTTCCATATATTTTCATTTTAGAAGCGTGAAAGCCACCGTCGCGCCCAGTTATACCTTGTACAACTACTCTTGTATTTTTATCTATAAGGATACTCATCTTAATTTTGTTTAGAGTCTTATTTATTTAAACTTAATTCTACCGCTTTGCGAATTGCATCTCCCATGGTATTGGCATTGTGAAAAGAGGTCTCTTTTAAAAGATCTCGGCCCTCTTTCTCATTTGTGCCTGTAAGCCTTATTACTACTGGTATATTGGTGTTTATCTGTTTAAAAGCCTCTTTAATACCCTTTGCAACATCGTCGCAACGGGTAATTCCACCAAAAATATTTATCAATACAACTTTAACCTCTTTATCGCTAAGTAGAAGTTTCATAGCTTCAATAACTTTATTTGGATTTGAGCTACCACCAATATCTAAGAAGTTTGCAGGCTCTCCACCATAAAGTTTAATCATATCCATGGTTGCCATTGCTAAACCAGCCCCATTTACCATACACCCAATTTTTCCACCAAGATGAACAAAACTGAACCCTTTTGCTTTTGCTTCCTGCTCCTTTTTCTCTTCCATTGTAGGCTCAAATAGCACCTCTACCTCATTTTGCCTATATAAAGCGTTATCGTCAAAGTTCATTTTAGCATCTATAGCTAGCAATTTACCCTCTTTAGTTATTACCAAAGGATTTATCTCTGCAAGAGAGGCGTCTTTATCTATAAATAACCTATACAAGTTTTGAATAATAGGTATGGCTTGTTTTACAATTTCATTTCGATCGAATAACATTCTAGCAGCTCTAGCTGCCAAAAAATTGGGTATTCCAGTAAATGGATCGATAGCTATTTTAAAGATTTTTTCTGGCGTTTTAGCTGCAACTTCCTCTATCTCTACTCCTCCCTCTCTACTCATAATTAAAATAGTAGATTTAGAACTTCGGTCAATTACAAAGCTTACATAATATTCGCTTTCAATGTTTACTGCTTGAGTAATCATTACTCTATCTACTGTATGACCTTTAATTTCCATACCAAGGATTGAGCTTGCATGTTCTACAGTTTGACTCACGGAGTTGGCCAATTTAATACCACCTGCTTTACCCCGGCCACCTGTTAAAACTTGAGCTTTAACAACCACTTTAGAGGAGTGTAAATCGCAATATGCCTCTGAGCAAGACTTTGGATTGCGGCATATAATACCCTCTGCTGTAGGTATCCCGTATCTACTAAAAAAATCTTTTGCTTGATATTCGTGAATATTCATAATTAATTAGGTGTTTCACTAGAAGTGATATTGTTTATATTTAAAGAGTGTGTAATTTAACTATTTTTACAATATCCGTAGAGTTTATTGATATAGAATTTTTCGAAGAATTTCCCACTCCTCTTTTATTTGATTGAATAGTGTTGCTGTTTGTAGCTCTTTATTAATAATTGCTTGTTCTATTTTTTTTGTAACCTCTACTAAAATTGGAAAGCTCATATTTAAGGCTATTCCTTTTACTTTATGAGCAACTTCTCTAGCCTCTTTATCTCTTGAGTTTAACAAATCGCTATCAAGTTGAGCAATGCTCTCTTCCATTTCGGACTCTAGTGAATTTATAAGATCTAGGAGTATTTCACTATCATTATCTACTCTTAGTAGCATCTCTTTTTTATTAAAATGGAGTGACGGATCATCTATCTTTTGGGCCTCCTTTTTTAAAGGAATACCTTTAATATCTAAATGATTAGAGTCGTTTTCCTTTTTAAGATATTTGCAGAGTACGTTTTGAAGCTCTCTCCTGTTTATTGGCTTTGCAAGGTAGTAGTCCATTCCTGCATGTAAACATTTTTCTTTATCAGTTTGAGAGGCTCCTGCAGTGAGCGCGATTATTATTGTATGACTCTTTCTCTTTTTCTCCTCTTTTCTAATTTGCCTTGTAGCCGCCAATCCATCCATTACTGGCATTTGTACATCCATAAATATAAGATCGGGCCTTTGAGCTGTTGTAATATTAAATGCCTCCATTCCGTTGTATGCTTCGTAAATTCTTGCATCTGGAATAAAATTTTTAATTAAGGTTCTCATTAAAATAAGGTTCATTTGAACATCTTCTGCTACAACTATAACTGGTTTTTCTATTATATTCGATGCTATACTAGGCGTTTTTTTTATTGGAGATGGTAAATCGCTTTTCTTGCTTTCTTTAAAAAAACTCTCTGTTAATTTAGAGGGGCCTTGGTATGGAACCCTATCACTAAGTGGCGGGATCTCTCCACTTTTGGAGAGGTTTAACATATAGTTATACAGATCTCTTAATTTAACGGGTTTGGTAATAAGGTGAATCATTCCAGATAGTTTACTCTCTTCGGCTATAAGTGGAATCTCTTCGGAGGTGCTCATTATAATAACGGGTTGTCTTTTTTTGTTAAAAGAAGAGTCTGCACGGAGCATTTTTATTGTATCTATACCGTTTAATACTGGCATTTTATAATCAATTATTATAACGTCGAAAGGGTCAGATATTTTAACTATTTTTATAGCCTCTAATCCATCTTCACACGAAACTGTCTCTATATTCCAGGCTTTGAGGGCATATTCTAATATTTGCCGATTATGTTGATTATCATCTACAATAAGGACTCTCTCTATATTGAGCTTATTTGAGTTGAACTCGATAATAGACTCGTCTGATTCTGTTTCTATAGAAAAATAGAATTGAGAGCCTCTACCTAAAGTGCTTTCAAGCTCTATTATACCTCCCATTTTATTAACTAGATGGCTGGAAATTACTAAACCAAGCCCTGTCCCTCCAAATTTTCTAGTAGTAGTAGAGTCGGCCTGGACAAATGCTTTAAATAATTTAGATTGATCTTCTTTGCTTATTCCTATACCAGTGTCTCTTACGTAAAATGAGAACATCCCACGGTTTTCTGCTGTTTTTTTATAAGAAATTTTTAATTCTACCTCTCCTTTTTCTGTAAACTTAATTGCGTTACTCAATAAATTTAGTAGTACTTGTTTTAATCTTAAAGGGTCTATTACTGCAAAGGGAGGTAAGTCTGGTTGAACATTTAGCAATAACTCTAGCTCTTTGTTGATTGCTTGGTGTTTAATGAGATCACAGATCTGCTCAGAAAAATCAATAATATCTGTTTTAACTGGAGAGAGCTCCAATTTGCCAGCTTCAATTTTTGAAAAATCTAAAACATCGTTAATAATTTCCATAAGAGACTGCGCCGAAATGTTTGCATTTTCTACAAATTTCTTTTGTGAAATATTAAGAGGAGTACCACTTAGCAGCTCTGTAAAGCCAATTACAGAATTTAGAGGGGTCCTTATTTCGTGACTTATATTTGCCAAGAACTCTGTTTTTGCCCTATTGGCCTCCTCGGCTTTCTCTTTTGCATGGTTTATAGCCAATTCGTAATAGCTTTTTTTCTTTACAGAAACTATCATCTGTGCAAAAAATGAGAGTAGATATTTCTCTTTATCGGAATATACATGGTGTTTTCTAACCGAATCGAATCCTACAAACCCTATAAGCGAGTTTTCATCTATCATTGGAACAGAAATAATACTTTTTACACCTTGAGGCTCCAGTAAACCTCTAACACTAATAGGGCCATCATTTGGGAGTTTAGAAATATCTGCCACAATAAATGCTTTGCCTGCTTTGTGCATTGCTAGCCATTCATATAACATGTCTGTAGGTACATTCTGGAGGTTTTTTATCTGCGAAGAAATACCAACGGCGCACCACTCATAAGTATTTGTAGTGGTATTTTCTTTAAAGTCATAATCAAAAATATAAGACCTATCTGCCCCAACCAATTGGGCTATCTCTTTTAAAGAATCTTTAATAGCGGTTTCAAGCAAATTTAGAGGAGTATTTATATAGATCTTAGCAATATTTAATAAAACAGATTGCATTTGACTTAATTTTTCAATTTGCTCTTGAGCAGCAATATTTTGATATGTCTCTGCAATTGTATTGGCAAGAATTTTTAAAAGGTTTATATTATTATTATCCCATTTTTTTTTGCTGCTTATAGATTCCATCCCAATGAATCCAATTACGGTACCATTTGCTTTTATTGGGACGGCCACCAACGATCTCACCTGAGTGAGTTTGAAAAAATCCTTTTCTGCCGAGGCCTCTTTAGGAAGAGAATTTATATCTGCAATATGGATAAAATTGTTACTAAGAATTTGATGTTTCCACCATTTGAATTTCTCTAAACTTAGGTGTTTTTGCAAATCAATAACAGAAGAGGCACCTATAGCACAACTCTCGTGAGTATTATTCATGTAGCTGTTATTATCTTCAAAACCAAAAAGATAGGCCCTATCTAAGTTGAATATCTCAATAATACTACTAAGCATAGAGTTAATTTTCACATCAACATTATACTTTGTTGAGTTAATAAACCCCGAGGAGATATCGGCTACTGTTTGATTAAATTTCGAACTCACTGCTTTATCGTCCATAACGCTGCGCTTATTTAGTTCACAAATACATTTTCTCAACTTTTTGTAATTTACTAATAAAATAAGAAAACTCTCTCAAAGCTTTTAAAAGCTTTGAGAGAGTTTTTTTTTCTTTAAATGAGTTTTTTGATGTTTTGGGCCTCTGCTTTGGTGCATACGAGAATATCGGTGGGGGTTTCTACAATTACCATATTGTTTATGCCGAGTAATGATATTTTTTTACCGGTGGTACTTATTACTATGTTGTTTGTAGAGCTTAACTCTTTGGTGGTGGTCCCTTTTACAACGGTGTTGTTTTCATTTCCTTTAAATACTTGAGCTAGTGCTGGGTAACTTCCAATATCATTCCATCCAAAATCCGAAGGTATTACTAATGTGTTTTCGAACTGCTCCATAATGCCGTAATCTATTGAGATTTTTTCAAAGCTTGTAAAGATCTCTTTAAGTTTTGGGCTGTTTGGGTTTCGCATCTCGTTTCCCAAATCACGTATATCTATTAGTGATTGGTAGTGATTGGGTAAAAGACGGCGGAAAGCATCTAGCATTATGCTTGTTTTAAAGATAAACATTCCGCTATTCCATAAATGACGGCCCTCTTTTAGGTATTGAGTGGCTAGTTGGGCTGCGGGTTTCTCACAAAATCTTATCACTTTAACAGGGGAGGGAATACTTTTTGGGTTGGAGACGATTGAGCTTTCGATCTCTAAATAGCCGTAACCGGTCTCGGCATAGGAGGGCTTTATTCCCAGAGTGACAATTGCCTCTTTTTTGTTTGCAGTCTCTATTGCTAACTCAAGAATTGAGCGGAAGTTCTCTTCATCTTTAATAAGATGGTCACTTGCCAAAACAACCATTGTAGAGCCGGGATTGGCACTTTCAATAATTATGGAAGCAAACCCTATTGCAGCAGCAGTATCTTTAAAGGCAGGTTCTATAATTACGTTTTTCTTAGGCAGTTGAGGTAGTTCTTCCCGTACAGCTGGCGCTTGAATTGCATTGGTAGCGATATAGATATTAGAGAGAGGTACTAAAGGGGTAACTCGGTTTACAGTCATTTGGATAAGAGATTTGTGCTCATCTATGAGTCTTAGAAGTTGTTTTGGTTTCTCTTTGGTAGAAAGTGGCCAGAACCTCTCACCCGATCCGCCTGCCATTATGAGAACAGTGGTATTTTTGTGTGTCATTATATTATCGTTTTTATCTTTCATAATATCAATTTGTTCCAAAAAATATATGTGGCTTACACAAAGTTAGTTAAAATTTAGTGGTATATTTGTTTGTTGAATGTTTTAACATTAACTCGAGTACTTCAAATATTAAAATTGTTTAATCATGAAATTTTTTATTGACACCGCCAATATTGCTCAAATCAGAGAAGCAAACGAACTTGGTATATTAGACGGGGTTACCACAAACCCTTCATTAATGGCCAAAGAGGGAATAAAAGGAGAGAAAAATATTAAAAACCATTATGTAGAAATTTGCAATATTGTAACAGGAGATGTAAGTGCAGAGGTTATTGCTACCGATTTGGAGGGTATGATAAAAGAGGGCACAGAGTTAGCAGCTTTGCATGAACAAATTGTGGTTAAAGTGCCTTGCACTAAAGAGGGGATTAAAGCAATTAAGTACTTTACAGAAAATGAGATTCGTACCAATTGTACCTTAGTTTTCTCTGTAGGCCAAGCTCTCCTAGCTGCTAAAGCCGGCGCTACCTATGTATCACCATTTATTGGTAGATTAGACGATATCTCCACAGATGGAGTGGCACTTATTGCTCAAATTGTAAATGTCTTTAACTATTATGGTTACCCCACAGAGGTGTTGGCAGCCTCTATCCGCCACACAATGCATATTATTCAATGTCTTGAGGCAGGAGCAGATGTTGCAACATGTCCGTTAAATGCTATTATGGGTTTGCTAAAGCACCCACTAACAGATTCGGGTTTAGAGAAGTTTTTGGCCGATTATAATAAATTAAATAGCTAATTATAAACAATAGATAGTTTATTTAAAGCTGCTATAGATTTATCTATAACCAATGTAGCTTTATTCGTGGCCATTAGAGATAAGGTCGTAAAGCTCTTCTAAAACTTTTTTATGTCTATTTGGAGTTAGATTTAGAGAATCGAGCTCGTTTATGTTTTGAGCCAACTGCCTGCATATTACAACTCCTTTATCCATTAATATTGTTTTGTGTGCTTTAGTAAGAGTTGTTAAAGTTGTTATTGGGAAGATTTTTACACGATCTATTATATCTCTTAATCCATTTCCTTTAGGATAATCCCAGCTGAGCAAATGCAAACCGCAGCATTCACCGTAGGCCTCGGCATCACTGGTAAAACGAGTATTAGTTACAATCCCTCCAGAAAAAGTAAAATTATTGAACTCTGGAATAGTTTTTTGATTCTGAATAATGTCGTTTACCCTAGAGTGTATATAGAGAGGAACTTGTACATTGGCGTTTTTACCTGTACTCCTATAATATTTGCATTCAATATATCTTTGATGGTTGTCTTTTGTAGCGACCACATCAACTTCGTGATTAACACAGTGCCCATTAAGAATAACGGAAACTTGAGTTTGGTATCCTAAAATTTTTAGCACCTCACCAGTAAAAAATTCAAACGGATGCCCAGTAGGTCCCATCTCCATTAATGAATTTTTGAGATTGTATCTGGCAGCACTGCTCACTGTTTTTCTATTTAAAAGCGAAAAGGCTCTTTTATATATCTCTCTACTTGGAACTGCATCAAGGTTATACTTTTTTATTTCAGCTATTATCCACTCCTCTATCTCGATAGCAATATCATTAATAACTTTGAGATTTGCTCCCGATCTTTTAAGGGAATTCATTAACTTTTCTTTAGAGAAAGGCTGGGATTCACCCGATGCCTTTTTGATCATTGGTTTTATATGCATCTGCTTAATTTTCTAGCGTTAAAGTTAATATTTTTTTTTGTACCTTTATTGAGATAGAGCAAAGAGTGCAATAATATAGGCTCTAGATTGCATTTAAGTTGCTTCTAAACTAATAATTATTATATGTTAACTTTTAAGGAATTACTAGAGTGGACAAGCAATACACTTAATTTTGAGCTTTTTAGCTTAGGAACCTCTCCATTTAGCATAAAAACATTTTTTTGGCTTTTGTTCTCTTTCTTTTTACTTTTTTATTTTTCCAGTAAGATGAAAAAGATTCTTGTAAAAAAAGTTTTTCCCAGATATAAAGTTGATACTGGCATAGGAGACTCAATAGCTGCAATAGTTCGCTATATAATATTAATAATAGGTATAGTTGTAATATTTCAAACCACAGGGATTGACTTAAGTGCATTTTCTGTACTGTTGGGAGCACTTGGAGTAGGTATAGGGTTTGGTTTGCAGAGTATTACTAATAATTTTATAAGTGGTCTTATTATATTATTTGAAAGACCTGTGAAAGTAGGGGATAGGGTGGATATAGAGGGGCTAGAGGGAAATATAATTAATATAGCAGCCCGAGCCACAACAATTCTTACCAACGATAACATTGCAGTAATAGTTCCAAATTCTGATCTTATAAATAAAAGGGTAGTAAATTGGAGCCATAATAATAGGAGTGTAAGGATAAATATTCCAATAGGAGTAGCTTATAAAGAAGATCCTGCATTAGTTAAAAAACTCCTTATAGAGGTAGCAAAAAGCAATAAAGGTATACTTGAAAACCCAGAACCATACGTAAGGTTTGAAGCCTATGCCGAGAGTAGTTTAAACTTTAACTTACAAGTTTGGACAACCGACTATTCTGATAGACCCAGAACATTAAAAAGTGAGTTATATTACTCAATTTTCAGTATCTTTCGCGAACATAATATAGAGTTGCCATTCCCGCAAGAGATGTACATATAATAAAAGACCAACAAAAAGAAGAAGCTTAATTTAACATAAAAAGCATGTCAAAAGCAAGGAAATTTGGAGCATTCGGGGGCGTATTTACACCATCTATTTTAACGCTGGTAGGTGTAATAATGTACCTTAGACTCCCTTGGATAATAGGCCAGGCGGGTTTATTGGCAACCCTAGGTATTATTTTGGTAGCACATATAGTTTCTGGGAGCACTGGGCTTAGCGTAGCATCTATTGCTACCGACAAAAGAGTAGAAACAGGGGGTACCTATTATATAATATCTCGCAGTTTGGGCCTCCCAATAGGGGGCACTTTGGGTTGGGCTCTATTTGCAGGACTTTCGCTTAGCGTAAGTTTATATCTAATAGGATTTGCCGAGGTTTTTCTTGGTTATTTTGGATTTGCAGCTACTTTAGATAACATAAGAATATTAGGATCGGTCATGCTCCTCTTAATAACCATCCTCACCTTTATAAGTACTTCATTAACTATTAAGACTCAGTACATTATTCTTACAATAATGGTGCTTTCTGTACTCTCTGTTTTTTTAGGTAAACATGAATTTGGCCCCACATTACCTCAAATAAAGAGCCTCCCGGGAGCACTGCCATGGATCACACTATTTGCTATTTTTTTTCCCGCTGTAACAGGGTTCGAAGCTGGAGTAGCCATGTCTGGCGATCTCAAAGATGCTCGCAAAGACATACCTCGTGGAGTTATTGCTTCAATTTTAGCTGCGCTATTAGTATATGTAGCTCTTAGTTTCTTTCTTAGTTTTACAGTAGAGAGCGAAATGTTGGTGAGTGACCCTAACGTTCTTTTTAAAATATCACTTGTGCCACAACTTGTAATAGCTGGTGTTCTTGGTGCAACTCTCTCTAGCGCACTGGGTAGCATATTGGGTGCTCCTAGAATTTTACAGGCAGTAGCCAAAGATAGAATAGCCCCCTCTTTTTTGGGGAAAGGATTTGGGGCATCTCATGAACCGCGTAATGCGCTCCTTTTTACTTTTTTAATTGCCCAAGCAGGCATTTTAATAGGAGAACTTAATGTAATTGCGCGTGTTGTAACTATCTTCTTTATAATTACTTACGGATTTATAAATATAACTTATGCAGTAGAGAGTTGGGCCAGTAGCGACTTCCGCCCATCTTTTAAAATACCTCGTATCGTGAGTATAATAGGAGCGTTGGCATGTATTATAATTATGATTCAGTTAGATATTCTTGCACTAGCAGTAGCCGCAGCTATTCTTATAGTACTTTTTCTCTATCTTAAAAATAAAGAACTTACCCTTAACGCTGGTGACACTCGTTCTAGTTTACAGCTATCACTAGTAAAAACAGGATTAGAAAGCTTGGCAAAAAGCGACGAAAAGAGTAGGAACTGGAGGCCAAATATAATTGTATTTAGTGGTGGAGTTTCTAAAAGACCATATTTGGTAAAGCTTGCAAAGAACTTAGTGGGCAAACTGGGAATATTTACAAACTTTGAGCTTATTGTAGATGATAAAGAGGGAGAACCTAAAAAGGAGATAAATCCACTAATGGATAGCACGGCTCAAATTTTATTTGAGAAGCTAAGTGACAATACAGAAGTTCTTACTCGCAGGCACCATTGTAGCAATTTATACGAAGGCATTGGACTTATTAGCAGCGTATATGGTTTTTCTGGTTTTGAACCCAATACGGTTTTAATGGGCTGGCCCAAAAACCTTAAAGAGAATAGATCATTCGAAGCGCTGTTAACAAGCCTCTCAAAACAAGACTACAACTTAGCATTTCTTAAATACGACAAGTCCAAAGGCTTTGGCGATCATAAATCAATTGATGTGTGGTGGGACGGAGAGGGAAATAGCCTCCCTTTGGCCCTTCATTTTTTACGCTTTATTACAGCTACAATTGAGTGGAGAAACGCTCAGGTGAGAATAATGCTAATTAATAATAGCATTAAAAATAGAGATAGGTTTTATTCTGTTATATGCGATCTTTTAGATAGTTACAGAATTAAAGCTCAAGTTAAAATTATTAATAATGTAGAGAGAGTTCCCGAGGCCAAAATATTTAAAGCAGAATCTTTAAATACCGATCTCACATTGGCTCAAATACCTAGTTTAACCAAGGTTCCAGAATTTGGCACCACACTATTTATCAAGGCCGACTCTTCTTTTGATCAAGTTATTTCTATGTCCAATCTTAAAGGATCGTCAACAAATGATAGTGCAGAAATCCTCGAGCTATCGGAGTCGAGTTTTTCTAAAGTTCAACTTCCTGAGGAAGAACCAATCAGAACCAAGTTCTCTAACCTTGCTGGGAGGCTAGAGGTTATTTCACAGATTTTTTTGCGAGATACAATAGATAACATTGAACAAGAGAGAGATATTTTTATCGATTTTCTAGTAGAAAAGCTTAGTACTGCCAATGAGGAGTTAAGTAAAAATGCCGATTTTTCTGATAGGATTAGGTTTGCAGAGTATATACAATCTCTTTTAGATGATTTTAAAGCGAACTCACTTAAGGCTCAAATAAAGCAACTAGAGCAAGGGATAGATAAATATTTAAAGGAGACTAACCTGGCCATTAAGAAATTACCATCAGCTGTAAAAATAACCTATAGTAAAGAGGACTTTCAAAAGCAAAGGGCAAGGACTCCTGTTCAAAAAATTAATAGAGCACTTAAACTTGCAAGATTAAATCTTTCAAAGAAAGATGTGACTATAAGGGTTAAACTCCATGCAGCTGCACATTATTTTCTTTATTATAAGCGAGTTAAAGCGATAGAACTTTTTTACGAACACTTTACAGCAGAGAGTCTTTCATTCTTTGCAGCAGTGAGAGAGTTAGAGAACTATTTTTATGATCCTTCACAAAAGTCTGCTGTATTAAATTCACTAACCGAGGTGCAGGAGCTAAACCGTGCTTTTGTTAAAAATTACGAATATAAAATTGTTGCAGAAGTAGTTTTTGATTTTAATAATTTTGTTAAATTTTTGCGTAACCCTCAGGCAAATATTCTCTCTACTCATTTTAAACCATTTGCTAATAAGAGTTCTCTTATTAGACAGGAGTTACGAGAGTTTCCAGAGCTTTATGAGAAGTTTATGATTAATCATGTAAACAAAACCAAGCTAGATTTTATCTATATCGCACTTAAAGAGAAGTTGGCAACATCGGTAAATCATGCCCAAGACTCAATAAAGACTAAATTAAACTCTACTCTACTTAAATTTTTAGATGAGTTTGAACAGATAATTTTGGGGACCAAAGATGAGGGGAAGTTTGTCTCTATAACAAAACCAGTTATTATGCCCTCTTTGGACATCTGTTTTTCTCTACTTCAAAACGAGATCGAAGATGCGTTGAACACTTTAGACGAGAGCATCACAATTGGAGGGGAGGATTTACCAGAAAAATTCACCCTTACCAGTTTAGAAGAGATGGACGAGTATGTAATATCTCCTAGAAAAATCGCTGATTTTTATATTAGTAACGATCTTCGTGAGATAATCTCAAAACAATCTTTTGAACTTATAGAGATAGTTACAGAGAGTGTAATTACAGTAAGGAATTTAGTTAAATTGGTCAATTTTGCACTTAGTGTTGGCGAAGAAAATAGTGACTCTTCTGCAGAGGTCACCCTAGAAAAGAGAGAGGCGTTAATAGAGAGTCTAAGAAAAAATCTATCTAAAGAGAGGGTTAAAGTTACTAAAGCAATGCAGGCTGTAAATACTCATCTTAATGAGGGGCTCAAAAAATCGTTTGAACCACTTGCATCTGCTGTAATATCAAAAACATCTGCCAACATTCACAAGAAATTGTTAGAGTCCGAACATAAATCTTTAATTGGCAAAATAATCGAGTTAAAAAAAGTTTACGTTAAAAGTATTTCAGATAAATTTGTCTCTTTGTTATATCACCAAAGCGAAGGGCTATTATGGGTTAATCGGTTAGATAAAGGGCCTTTTAGAAAGTCACTCTATTCATCTGATAACGTATCGGATATGTTAGAAAAGTCCTCTCCAAATAAAGAGATACTGGAGTTACTACCGTTTTATTATTTAAATCTTTTTACTGGCCGTTCTGGTGTAGGAGAAGATTTTTGGATAGGAATGGAAGAGGAGTCCAATAAAGGGAAACAGGCTATAAATCGCTTTTTGAATGGTTCTAAAGGATTACTCATTATTGCTGGAGAGAGAAGATCGGGTAAATCCAGTTTGAGCAAACATCTTGCTAATATTCATTTTTTGGGAAGTAATACTTTTTATGTGAGAGCACCAAGAGAGAGTGATGCAAATGTAGAACTGTTCGAAAAAACTCTATACGAAACTATAATTAGAGATAGCCACCATGATAATTATCCTAATCACTACACATCAAAAGAGAGCTTAGAATCTCTTTTGGCTCAATTAGATGGAAAGTGCATAATTGTTATTAATGATATGGAGTTATGGTGGGAAAGACGGCCAGGCGGGACAGTAGTTGTAGAGAGGATTATTGAACTTATGCAACAGTTTGGGCGCGAAATATTGTTTGTTGTAAATGTGAATAGACATGCTCTTAAGATTATTAACTATTTGAGTAATTTAAGTACTTGGGCCATAGATGTAATAATGTGTTCTCCTTTTCCTGCAAAAAATCTCAAAGAGTTTATTGTAGCGAGGCATAAAGCCGGCGGACTAAAATTTGTATTAAACAATAAATTAGAAGAGCAAATGACCAACTGGGATTATGCCCACCTCTTTAACCACATTTTTAATCTTTCGGGAGGTAATCCTGGATATGCAATTAATTTATGGTTAGGTTCTATAAAAAATATTTCTGGTGATACCATTTTTATGGAAAGACCTAAAGGAATTACAGATTGTTTTGCAAAAGAATTAAATAACGAAGATGCTGTATATATCTTGCAATTTGTGTTGCATCGCCGTTTTTCTACTAATCATCTTGCACAAATTTTACAGTTAGATTTAGAGATTGTCAAAACAAAAGTAAGGATCTTATTCCAAAAAGGCATTTTGGTTGAGAAGTATCCTGCGATTTACTCTTTGAATCCAATGCTTGTCCCTCAACTAATCAAGAGGTTGCAGGAGATGGAGCTACTTTAGCCCAAATTTATAACTATAAGAAAATTGATTAAACGATGACATATTTTAAAATACTTCTTTTAGCGATAGCTCTTTTTTCCTTTTTGAGGTTTACCTCCTTACATTTGCCTTTACTTCTCAAAAATAGAAAAATTAAGGCCACTATTATAAGAGTGTTTCCTTCTTTTGAACTCTTTGTTTGGCTGTGGTTTATAATTTGGAGCTGTTCGATTATATTTCTGAACTTTGCTGCTTTCCCTGTTATAATGGCATTTATAGTGGTAATAATAATGGGTATATTGGCATGGTACCTATTACGAGACATTGTTTCGGGTCTTATTTTATGCTCAGAGAATGGCTTTGAACCTGGGCAAGTAATTAAAACTCCTTTTATACAAGGTACAATCAAAAAACTAGGTTACAGATCTATTGAGATAATTAGCTCTAATGGCGAGCAAGTAAAAGTTCCATACACTATGCTAATGAATACAACTGTTATAAAGCCACAAGACAATTCAAAGTGGGTAGAGAATGTTATAAATCTAGA
>Ga0172377_10002393_pt1 | contig 19116 bp, 17 predicted proteins | sample Pumphouse3metaG_FD_119749 | JGI IMG/M metagenome (GOLD analysis project Ga0172377, IMG submission 119749) | Leachate microbial communities from a municipal landfill in Southern Ontario, Canada - Pumphouse #3 metaG | ecosystem: Engineered > Solid waste > Landfill > Unclassified | place: Canada...
CCTACACTATGTCTTTAAATATTAAAATCAAAAATATTGTTAAAAAAGTTAATATTTTTTTGTTTTTTCACTTGCAAAAATGCAGCAGGCTGGTATTATAAATGCCTGTTTCTAAAATTTACTGACTGGAAGTTTGCTGCTCGGGTGGCGAAACTGGCAGACGCGCATGGTTGAGGGCCATGTGGAGCAATCCATGGGGGTTCGAGTCCCCCCTCGAGCACCATTTTTTTCTATCTTTTTGAAAAGATGGATTTGACACTTCAGGGATGGAATGTATATTTCCGTCTTGTATTTGTGTCTGCAAAGGACTTTATTGTGGTGCCCACATAGCTCAGTCGGTAGAGCACTTCCTTGGTAAGGAAGAGGTCACCGGTTCAAGTCCGGTTGTGGGCTCCAGTTATATGGAACAAGATAGAAAATAAAAGCAAAGATTAAAAAACGAAAACTCTAAACGCTAAGTAAGCAGGAGGAAACAAAGATGGCTAAAGAAAAATTCGAAAGAAGCAAGCCTCATGTTAACATCGGAACAATCGGTCACGTTGACCACGGTAAAACCACTCTGACAGCAGCCATTACTATGGTACTGAGCAAAAAATTTGGTGGTGAAGTAAAAGATTACGCATCCATCGATAATGCTCCTGAAGAAAAAGAACGCGGTATTACTATTAATACGGCGCACGTTGAATATCAGACTGACAAACGTCATTATGCTCACGTTGACTGTCCCGGTCACGCTGACTATGTTAAAAACATGATTACCGGCGCCGCCCAGATGGACGGAGCTATTCTGGTTATCGCCGCTACTGACGGTCCGATGGCCCAGACTCGCGAACACGTTCTGCTCGCTCGCCAGGTTGGCGTTCCGGCCATTGTTGTTTATGTCAACAAAACCGACCAGCTCGACGACGAAGAACTGCTCGAACTCGTTGAAATGGAAATCCGCGAACTGCTTAACGAATACGATTTCCCCGGCGATGATATTCCGGTAATCAAAGGTTCCGCCCTTAAAGCGGTAGAAGCTGAAGGCGATCCGAACAACCCTGACTGCAAAAGCATTCTGGAACTCATGGATGCGGTAGACGCTTATATTCCTGAGCCGGTTCGCGATGTCGACCAGGATTTCCTCATGCCGATCGAAGACGTGTTCTCAATTGAAGGTCGCGGTACTGTTGTTACCGGTCGTGTTGAACGCGGTGTTATCAAGATCAATGAAACAGTTGAAATCGTCGGTATTCGCCCGACTGCCAAAACCACTGTTACCGGTATTGAAATGTTCCGTAAGCTCCTCGACGAAGGCCGTGCCGGCGATAATGTCGGATGTCTTCTCCGCGGTACTAAGAAAGATGAAGTTACCCGCGGTCAGGTTCTTGCCAAACCGGGTTCAATTACCCCGCACACGAAATTCACTGCTGAAATCTATGTGTTGAGCAAGGAAGAAGGCGGACGTCATACTCCGTTCCTCACTAACTACCGTCCGCAGTTCTACTTCCGTACCACTGACGTGACTGGCGTTATTACTCTTCCGGAAGGCGTTGAAATGGTAATGCCCGGCGACAACACTACGATTACGGTTGAACTCATTGCCCCGATCGCGATGGAAAAAGCATTGCGTTTCGCTATTCGTGAAGGCGGCCGTACGGTTGCTTCCGGTAGAGTTGCCGATATTATCGAATAAATTTTAAGATATAATTCAGAATTATGATATGATCCCGAACGGCCGAATTGGCTGTTCGGGATAATTTCCCAAGACGTGAGGTGTCTTAATGGCGCGTGAAATAATAACTTTTGAATGTACGGAGTGCAAACGCCGCAATTATACTTCGATGAAGGAAAAGCGTAACACTCCGGGGCGTTTGGAGAAGAAGAAGTACTGCAAGTGGGATCGTAAACATACCTTGCACCGCGAACGTTCCAAATAATTTTGGATATAGTTTTTTCGTGCAGGAGTGTAGCTCAGTTGGCTAGAGCAGCGGTCTCCAAAACCGCAGGTCGTGAGTTCGAGCCCCACCGCTCCTGCCATTTTTTTAATAATAAAAATGCAATATAACAAAGGCAAGCAGAAATGAATAACGGCGGCGTAATGTCCAAGCTTAGAAGTTTTCTTAACGGCACGGTCAGTGAGCTGAATAAATGTACTTGGCCGTCCAAGCCGGAGCTGTTCGAATCCACTGTACTGGTGGTCGTCAGCATTGCCGCCCTTGCCGCATTTGTGTTCGGAATCGACCGGATCGCCGTATTTGTAATCAAACTTATCAGCGGAACGCTTTAATCTGTAAAGGAATCGGAAATGCAGGAAGAAAAAGATACTAGAGGACAATGGTTTGTGGTTCATACTCTTTCCGGAAAGGAAAACAAGGTGCGCGACAACCTGCAACGCCAGCTTGAAAATGAAGACGGCAAAAATCTTCCTGTTTACGAAGTGTCCATTCCTACTGAAAAAGTATCTGAAGTCCGCCAGGGCAAAAAATATACCACGACGCGGAAAATTTTTCCCGGCTATATCCTGGTGCGGATGGATCTTTATAAGCCCGGTACTTCCGTGATTGACGAAGCGGCCTGGTATTTTATCAGGAACACGCAGGGGATCATCGGTTTTATCGGCGGTTCCGACAACCCGGTTCCGCTTGAGCCGGAAGAAGTCAGGAATCTCTTCCATAAACCGGAAGAAGAAGAAAAAGTTAAACCGAAAGTTCTTTTCGAAATCGGCGAAGTTGTCCGCATTAACAGCGGCGCGTTTGAAAATTTCGAAGGAACTATCGAGGAAATAGACAATGAGCGCGGTAAGTTGAAACTGATGGTTTCCATATTCGGGCGCTCAACACCAGTAGAATTGGAGTTTTGGCAGGTCGGACGTGATGTATAGCGTCTGATACTCAAGTTATATATAATAACAGTCAGTTTGTGGGAGGATTCCTGCCGGTTCGCACCACAGCGGCTGAAAAACGGAGTTCATTTATGGCAAAGAAAGTTACAGGCATGATCCGTCTGCAAATTCCTGCCGGCGCGGCCAATCCGTCGCCTCCGGTAGGTCCGGCCCTAGGCCAGGCGGGAATCAACATCATGGAATTCTGTAAGCAGTTCAATGCTGCCACTCAAGCCCAGAGTGGAATGATCATCCCGGTAGTGATCACGGTTTACCAGGATCGCTCATTTTCCTTTATCTGCAAGTCCCCGCCGGCGGCGGTGCTGATCAAGAAAGCGGCTAAGCTCGCTTCCGGCGCCAACAAACCGGGGCGGGAAACCGCCGGCAGTATTACTGTCGCCCAGATCAAGGAAATCATTGAGATCAAGAAAGACGATCTCAACGCCAGGGATGAGGCTGCCGCGATAAAAATTATCGCAGGCACTGCTCGTAGCATGGGAATTGAGGTGAATGATGTTTAGAAGTAAACTTTACAAATCTCAACGGGAATGCTACGATCGCCAGCAGCGGTATACCGCAATGGAAGCTTTTGAAATTCTCAAGAAAATGTCGCACGTAAAGTTCGATGAAAGCGTCGATGTCGCGTTTAAACTGGGCATCGATCCGAAAAAATCCGATCAGAACGTTCGCGGCGCTATCCCGCTTCCAAAAGGAACCGGTAAAAAAGTTACGGTTGCCGTAGTTGCAGCCGGAGCTCAGGCGGAAGACGCCAACACAGCCGGAGCCGAATTTGTAGGATTCGATGATCTCATTGAAAAGATTAAAGGGGGCTGGCTCGATTTTGATATTTTGATCGCCACGCCGGAAGCAATGAAACAGGTTCGTCAATTGGGACGGGTTCTCGGTCCGCGCGGGCTTATGCCCAATCCGAAAACCGGCACTGTTACCGACGCGGTCGGTGACGCGGTGAAAGAAGCCAAGGCCGGACGGGTTGAATTCAGAGCAGACCGCGGCGCCTGCGTGCATGTCGCCATCGGCAAGCTTTCATTTGCCGCTGAGGATCTGAAAGAAAATTTTGATGCTGTAATAAACGCGCTGGCGAAAGCCAAGCCGACTACTGCCAAAGGAACATATTTTGTCAGCTGTACGCTTTCTTCGACAATGAGTCCCGGCATAAAGATCAGCAGCAAAGAAACAGAGAGGCGTTAAACAATGAGAAGCGAGAAAACCCATCTGGTAAATTATATCGGCGGACTGCTCAAAGATTCTGATTACGTTTATTTTGTCTCTTACAAAGGCCTGAATGTTGCGGATTTCTCAAATTTTCGTAACTTGCTTGCCGGCAAAGACGCACAGTGTCATGTATTAAAAAACCGCATGATCAAAAAAGCTGCCGAATTGTTTGAAATCGGCAAGCTGACGGAAATGGAGCTGAAAGACTCCACCGCCGTGATCAGCGGCTCCGGAGATCCAGGAGCGATTGCCAAGATTATCACCGAATTCGGTGACAAAAACAAGGCGCTCGCACCGAAAGGCGGGTATTTTGAAGGCGTATGTCTTTCCGTCAATGACGTCAATCATATTGCGTCACTGCCGCCGAAGGAAATTCTCCAGGCACAGTTGCTTGGCGTACTCCAGGCTCCCGCCAGAGATTTTGTCAGCGCGCTTAATGCTAAAGCCGCGACGATACTCAATGTATTAAACGCATACAAAGATAAACTTGAAAATTAAACACACAAAGTTAAAATAGGAGGCATTTTACCATGTCTGAAGAAACAAAAGTTGAAGTTTCAGCCGAAATGGAAAAAATTATTTCTGCTGTTGAGAACATGACTGTTCTTGAATTATCTAAACTTGTAAAAGCTTTGGAAGAACGTCTTGGCGTCAGCGCCGCGGCTCCCGTGGCCGTAGCCGCCGCAGCTCCTGTTGCAGCTGCCGAAGCCGCTGAAGAAAAGACTGAATTCGACGTTATCCTCACTGGTTTCGGCGACAAGAAAGTCGGAGTCATCAAGGAAGTAAGAGCTATCACCGGACTTGGACTCAAGGAAGCGAAAGATCTGGTCGAAGGCGCACCGAAAGCAGTCAAGGAAGCTATCGCGAAAGACGAAGCTGAAAAGGTTAAAGCGCAGCTCGAAAGCGCCGGCGCTACTGTAGAAATCAAGTAATTTTTCATGGTACGCGAAACGGTGGGAATCATTCCTGGGAATATTCCTACCGTCTTTTTGCGTTTAAACAGCTTGTATTTTTCATTCGCGTTGTATGGGATTAATTTCTTAATTCCATGTCGTATTTTTAACTGAAGAAAGCTGGAATGGTGAACTATGACAGAACGTATCAGTTTTGGCAATTTACAGGAAGTTCTGGAAATACCGGACCTTATCGGTGTCCAGATCAACTCGTATAATGATTTCCTCCAAAAAGATATTCCGTCGGCCGAAAGGGGCGATAAGGGTCTTTTGGAGATTTTTAATGAAATTTTCCCTATTGAAAGCTTCGACAAACAAGTCGTTCTCGAATTTGTCGACTATTCTCTGGGTACACCTAAATACCGGTTTACAGAATGCGTTAAGGACGGTAACACTTACAGCGCTCCGTTATATGTTGATTTCCTGCTGAAAAACAATGGAGCCGAAATACCTGAACGCATTTATATGGGTGAAATTCCCATCATGACCCCGCAGGGTACTTTTGTCATCAACGGCGCCGAACGCGTTATTATAAGCCAACTGCACCGTTCACCCGGAATTTGTTATGAAAGTTCTAAACATACCAGTGGCAAAACCCTTTATTCCTACCGCATCATTCCCGATCGCGGTTCATGGATGGAAGTGCAGTTTGACATAAACGATTATATTTACATATATCTGGATCGCCGCCGCCGCCGCCGGAAATTTTTGATCACGACTTTCCTGCGCGCAATAGGTTTCGAAAGCAATAAGGATATTTTAGGCGAATTGTTTGACGTCGGCACTCATTCGATATCAAGCCTTCTGAAAGAAAAATATTTATCCGAATATTATACTGTTGACGATATCACTAACGAAGACGATGTCGTTATACTTGAAGAGCTTGTCCAGCTTAATGAAACTCACCTGAAAGAACTTCAGGATGCCAATATAAAAAGAATCGAACTCGTTCATACTTCCGAGTACGGTCACTATTTTATAAACTGCATGCGTCGCGACCCCGCCCGTAACGGCGAGGAGGCGCTGAAAGAAATTTACCGCCGGATGCGTCCGGGCGATCCGCCGAACATAAATAACGCCAAACAGCTTATTCAGCGCCTGTTCTTTGACATAAAACGCTATGACCTGGGTACAGTGGGACGTTATAAGCTGAATGAAAAACTCAGTCTCGATCTGCCGCTTACCACCCGCGTGCTGACGAAATATGATCTGCTCGCGGCTACCGAAGGATTGGTAAAACTCTGTCATACCGGCGGAAAAGTTGACGATATTGACCATTTGGGCAATCGTCGCGTCCGTACGGTCGGAGAACTGCTCCAGAATCACTGCCGCGCCGGCTTGAGGCGCACTGAAAGGCTGATCAGCGAACGCATGAGCCTGCTCAGCGCGGAAGATTCGAACATCACGCCGGGCAAACTGGTCAATCCGAAAGCTTTCGCCGGGGTAGTCCGGGATTTCTTCGCAAGGAATCAGCTTTCCCAGCTCATGGACCAGACCAACCCGCTCAGCGAATTGACCAACAAGCGCCGTTTGAGCGCCCTCGGCCCGGGCGGGTTAAGCCGCGAACGCGCCGGTTTTGAAGTGCGTGACGTTCATACCAGCCATTACGGCCGTATCTGTCCGATTGAGACCCCCGAAGGTCCGAATATCGGCTTGATCTCCTCAATGTCGCTTTATTCGCATATTAACCATTTCGGTTTCCTTGAAACTCCGTACCGCAAGGTCGAAAACTGTCAGGTTACTGATGAAATTGATTACCTGTCAGCCGACCAGGAGGAAAAATACGTTATCGCCCAGGCAAATGCGCCTCTGGATGAAAACAATAAATTCAAACGTCCGTACGTTATGTCCCGTCTTCGCGGTGAGTCGGAAGAACATCCGGCTGAAGAAGTCCAGTACATGGACGTTTCCCCGAAACAGTTGGTCAGCGCCGCGGCCGGTATTATTCCTTTCCTGGAACACGACGACGCGAACCGGGCTCTGATGGGTTCGAACATGCAGCGTCAGGCGGTTCCGCTGTTGACTACGGAATCGCCGCTGGTGGGAACCGGCCTGGAAGGACGCGTCGCTAAAGACGCCCGCGCGGTTGTTTGCGCGGAAAAACCCGGAATTGTCGCGGAAGTTTCCTCCGCCAAGGTAGTCATAACCGTTGACGGCAAACCGGCAAACAAGACTTCCAAACCGGATTCCGTACAAAGTTACGAGCTTATCAAATTCATGCGCAGTAATGCCGGAACCTGCATCAATCAGCGTCCTATAGTAAGAAGCGGAGACAAGATTGAAGCGGGTCAGGTTATTGCCGACGGCGCCGCCACCTCCAAAGGAGAACTGGCCCTTGGTAAAAACCTGATGGTCGCGTTCATGCCGTGGTGCGGTTACAACTTTGAGGACGCGATAGTGGTAAGTGAACGCCTGGTCAAGGATGATATTTATACCAGCGTCCATATTGACGAATTTGAAGTCATCAGCCGGGAAACCAAACTCGGTCCGGAAGAAATCACCCGTGATATTCCGAATGTCAGCGAGGATGCCCTTCGCAATCTCGGCATGGACGGGGTTGTCAGCCTTGGGGCGGAAGTCAAACCCGGAGACATCCTGGTCGGCAAAATCACTCCCAAGAGCGAAACTGAGCTGGCTCCTGAAGAGCGCCTCCTGCGCGCTATCTTCGGTGAAAAGGCGGCCGACGTCAAAGATTCGAGCCTGGTCGTCAGCAGCGGCAAAGGCGGCGTGGTCATGGACGTCCGTTACGAATACGCTCAGGATCCGAATCAGCAGTCCATGACGAAATCGGAAATGCGTCGTCAGGCCAAATTTGTTAAAGACAACTATAAAATGGTCTTGAACGAACTGGTCGAGGAACTGGCCGACCGTCTGGCCGACCTGATGCTGGGCCAGAAGCTGCCGCATTCCATTTACGATGAATCTTCGAGCAAGGACAATGCGATCCTGATCAGTTCGAATCGCAAAGTCACGCGCAGCTCCATCCTGAAACTCGCCAACAAATATAACTGTTGGCGCATGGAAGACTGCCCGCTGAAAGAATCAATCGCGGAACTGATTGCTATCTATGCTCCGCGTTTTGAAGAAAATGAAAAAACCAGGGAAGAGGCGATCGCCACCCTGGAAAACGGCGAATCCGTTGATCCGGGCGTTATCAAACGGGTCAAGGTTTATATCGCCTGTAAACGTACTTTGCAGGTCGGTGATAAAATGGCCGGACGCCACGGGAATAAAGGTATTGTTTCAAATATCGTCGCCGTGGAAGACCTGCCGTTTATGGAAGACGGACGGCCGGTTGACATCGTTCTCAACCCGCTGGGCGTACCTTCCCGTATGAATGTCGGACAGGTACTGGAAACGCATCTCGGCTGGGCCGCTAAAATGCTCGGCATGAAAGTCGCCACTCCCGTATTCGACGGTATCAGCGAAGAAAAGATCGTCAATTTAATGGTCAAAGGCAACGCGGAAAACACAAAAGTCGAAAACCGCGATTATAATTGGGGATTCATGAAAAACGCTGAAGGCGAACTGCAATATGACGGGAAAACCGTTCTTTACGACGGCCGCACCGGCAATCCTTTCGATCAGCGAATCATGGTCGGCCAGATTTACATGTTGAAACTGGACCACCTGGTCGCCAATAAAATACACGCCCGCGCCGTCGGACCGTACTCTCTGGTTACTCAGCAGCCGCTCGGCGGTAAAGCCCAGCACGGCGGTCAGCGTTTCGGGGAAATGGAAGTGTGGGCGTTGGAAGCATACGGCGTCGCTTATGCTCTGCAGGAAATGCTTACCGTGAAAAGCGATGACGTTTCCGGTCGGGCCCGCATTTACGAATCGATTGTGAAAGGACATAACGTCCTTGACGCCGGCCGGCCCGAATCCTTTAACGTGTTGTTGAAGGAAATGCAGGGCCTTGGGCTGGATATCCGCACCGTCAAGAAAAATCATGAAACCAAATAGCTGGAGGGATGAACATTGATTGACAATACTTATGCCTACAGGGAATTACTCGGCAAGTCTTCAACGAATTCGTTCGAAGCTGTTTCGATAAATGTCGCTTCTCCGGACGTTATCCGTTCATGGAGTTTCGGCGAAGTAAAAAATCCTGAAACCATTAACTACCGCAGCTTCAAGCCGGAAAAGGGCGGACTCTTTTGCGAAAAGATTTTCGGGCCGACCCGCGACTGGGAATGTAACTGCGGAAAATACAAACGGGTAAAACATAAAGGCATCGTCTGCGACCGCTGCGGGGTTGAGGTCACTCAATCCAAAGTCAGAAGAGACCGTCTGGCGCACATCGAGCTCGCGGTTCCGGTTACTCACATCTGGTTTTTCAAGTGTATGCCGAGCCGTATCGGGCTGATGCTGGATATGACCGCGAAAGCTCTTGAACGCGTCGTTTACTATGAAGACTGGGTAGTTACCGATTCCGGCGACACCCCATTGGAAGTCGGACACTCGATGAGTGAACACGAATACCGTCAGGCGCGGGAAGATTACGGCGACGCTTTTGAAGCCGATATGGGCGCTTCCGCGATTTTGACGTTGCTGGAAAAAGTCGATCTGCCTTCGCTGAAATCCAAACTTGAAGCCAATCTTGACGAAACCAAAAACAAAGCGATCCGCAAAAAACTCGCTAAACGCCTGCGTCTGGTTGAAGGTTTCATTAAAAGCAATTCCCGTCCTGAATGGATGGTTATGACCGTTCTGCCGGTAATTCCGCCGGATCTGCGTCCTCTGGTTCCGCTCGAAGGCGGCCGTTTCGCGACATCCGACCTGAATGACCTTTACCGCCGCGTTATCAACCGCAACAACCGTTTAAAGAACCTGTTGCAGTTGAGTACCCCGGAAGTGATTATCCGTAACGAAAAACGGATGTTGCAGGAAGCGGTCGACGCCTTGATCGACAACGGTCGTCACGGCCGCGCCGTTACCGGCGCCGGGAACCGTCCTTTGAAATCGCTCAGCGATATGCTGAAAGGCAAACAAGGCCGTTTCCGCCAGAACCTGCTCGGTAAACGGGTTGATTATTCCGGACGTTCGGTTATTGTTGTCGGGCCGGAACTCAAACTGCACCAGTGCGGTATTCCCAAGAAAATGGCCCTGATTTTATTTGAACCGTTCATCATTCATCATCTTAAAGGCCGCAATTACGCACACACCGTACGCGGCGCCAAGAAAATGATCGAACGCGAAGAAACCGTGGTCTGGGATATTCTCGAAGAAGTTACCAAAGGGCACCCGGTTATGCTCAACCGCGCTCCGACTCTGCACCGTCTGAGTATCCAGGCTTTTGACCCGGTACTGATCGAAGGTTCGGCGATACGTCTGCACCCGCTGGTTTGTACCGCGTACAATGCCGACTTTGACGGCGACCAGATGGCGGTGCATGTGCCGCTTTCAAACGAAGCGCAGATGGAAACCAAGCTTCTGATGCTTGCGCCCAACAACATTTTCGGGCCCGCCAACGGGAAACCGATCATGACTCCGACTCAGGATATTACCCTGGGCGCTTATTACCTGACCCGTGAACCGCTCAAAAAAGACAAAGCCAGAATCTACAAGGATTACTTTGAAGTATTATACGCTTTGCATGAAGGATATATCGGTATCCATGACGCGGTTACGCTCCCGAATCCTGATCGCGGGAAAAAGACGGAGTACGGCAACAGTGAAGAAAAATACATCACCACTACCGCCGGACGCTGTATCTTTAATGAAATATGGGACGAAAGAATCGGGTTCTACAATTCAGTCGTAAAGAAAAAAGAACTGGGCGCATTGGTGAACAGTTCCTATAAGGTGGCCGGTCATGAAGCCACCGTCGGACTTCTGGACAGCTTGAAGGACCTCGGTTACAAATATGCGACTCTGGCCGGTATCTCCATATCCATAACGGACCTGGTAATCCCGGAAACCAAAGACGTGATGATCAATTCCGCCCGTGAACAGATCACCAAAGTCGTTAAACAATACAATGACGGCGTACTGACTGACGGTGAGCGGCACAATAAGATTATTGACATCTGGACACAGACAAGCAACAACGTCGCTAACGAATTGTTCAAGAAACTCGAAAGTGAATCCCTGCGGGGCAATGTCAATTCCGTTTACGCCATGCTTGATTCCGGCGCCCGCGGCAGCAAAGACCAGATTCGTCAGCTTGCCGGTATGCGCGGACTGATGGCCAAACCGTCCGGTGACATCATGGAACAGCCGATCACTTCAAACTTCCGTGAAGGGCTTTCCGTACTTGAATACTTCATCAGTACTCACGGCGCCCGCAAAGGTCTGGCCGATACCGCCCTGAAAACAGCTGAATCCGGTTACATGACCAGGAAACTGGTTGATGTGGCACAGGATATCATCTGCCGCAAACATGACTGCGGAACAGTCAAAGGAATATGGGTTTCGGCAATTGTTGAAGGTGACGAGATTGTTCTGCCTCTGCGCGACCGCATTGTCGGACGTTCCAGCGCCATGGACATTAAGGATCCGGCTTTCGACGACGGCAGACTGATCATCGCCGCCAATGAGGAATTCACTCCCGAAAAGGCCGCCCTCGTGGAAAAACGCGGTATTTTGAAAGTGATAATCCGTTCAACCCTTACTTGTGAAGTCGATCACGGCGTTTGCGTTAAATGCTATGGCCGCAACCTGACCAGCACCCGGCTGGCGGAACCCGGCGACGCGCTCGGCATTATTGCCGCGCAGTCTATCGGTGAACCCGGTACGCAGTTGACCATGAGAACGTTCCATATCGGCGGCACCGCGTCCTCCGCTTATAAACAGCCGGTTATCGCGGCTCGCAGCGCCGGTACGGTTAAATTGATCAATGTCCGTACCGTCGAAAACCAGAAAGGCGAAACGGTAGTTGTAAATAAAACCGGTTACGTTTCGATTTACGACGCCAAGTCTGCTAAAGACATCGAAGCCAAAAACCGTCAGAAAGCAAAAGAAGAAGCTGAAGTTATCGGTTCTTTCTATAATGAAAAATACGATTTTACTTCCGACGCTCTCCATGAAGCTGAACTCGAACGTTACGAACTTGAAACCGGTGCGATACTTCAGAAAAAAGACGGCGATAAAGTCAAAGCGAACGAACAATTCGTTCATTGGGATCCCTATCATGTCCCGATTATTGCCGAAGAAGAAGGTATCGTTGAGCTCCACGACCTGGTTGAAGGCGTAACTCTCAACCGTTCAAAACGCGGCGGCACCGAAGAAACCACGGTTATGGAACACCGGGAAGACCTGCATCCGCAAATCGTTATTACCGACAAGAACGGCGAATTTGTGGCTAATTATCCGTTGCCGGCAGGGGCTTTCCTGATGACCAAAGCCAAGGCGAAAATCACTCCCGGTATGGCTTTGGCGCGAGTTCCCCGACAGGCGGCCAAGAATAAGGACATTACCGGCGGTCTGCCGCGTATTTCGGAATTGTTCGAGGCAAGAATACCGAAAGATATTGCGGAAATCGCGCGTATCGACGGCGTTATTGAACTTGACAAGATGGTCAGGGGGAAACGCCAGTTGGTCATTCGCGATCCCGAAACCGGAGTCACCGAGGAACATAACAATATTCCGGCCTACAAGCACCTTTCCGTAAGTAAAGGCGATATGGTGCATAAGGGACAGAAACTGACTGAAGGTTCGGTCGTTCCGCATTCGTTGCTGGAAATCTGCGGACCGCAGGAACTGCAACGTTATCTGGTGGATGAAATTCAGTTGGTCTACCGCGCCCAGGGCGTTGAAATCAACGACAAGCATATTGAGGTGATCGTTCGGCAGATGATGCAGAAAGTCAGGGTTACTGACCAAGGCTCGACCATCTATTTGAACGGCGAACAGGTTGACCGTCTCGCTTTTGAGTCCGAAAACAAACGGGTCATAGCGCAGGGCGGCAAACCGGCGGAAGCCGAACCGATCGTTCTCGGTATAACTAAAGCCACTCTGGAAACAGAAAGCTTTATTTCCGCCGCGTCTTTCCAGGACACCACCCGCATCCTTACGGAAGCGGCGACCCTTGGCAAAGAAGACTTGCTTGCCGGTTTCAAAGAAAACGTCATTACCGGTCATCTTATTCCAGCCGGAACCGGAACCGAGGAAATGCAGAATATCCAGTTGCAGTACCTCGGCGAAGAAATTCCGCCTGAAATAATGGAATTGGAACCGGAATTTGAAGAAGCGGAAGAGTAAATTGGCGTAGTATCCGGGGAAGAAAGAAGCGCTTCTCTACAAGAAGCCGGCTCTTCTTCCCCGTTTTCCGGGCTGTAAAAATTACCGGTTTGAATTTTTTTTGTTGAAAAAAAGAAAAAAAATTTGTAAAAACGGAAAAATCGGGTATTTTAAGCCCTCTAGCTAAAATTTTTAAAGAACAGTATAAATTACAGGTAAAAAAAATGCCGACAATCAACCAGTTAGTCCGTAAAGGACGACAAGTGAAGATAAAGAAGAGCAAATCGAGAGCTCTTGACCGTTGTCCTCAAAGACGCGGGGTTTGTTTACAGGTTACAACCAGAACGCCTAAGAAGCCTAACTCGGCGCTGCGTAAAATCGCCAGGGTACGCTTGACCAACGGCCAGGAAGTCACCGCTTATATCGGCGGCGAAGGACACAACCTTCAGGAACACTCTGTCGTACTGGTCAAAGGCGGTCGTGTCCGCGACCTGCCGGGCGTGCGTTACCATGTAGTTCGGGGCGCTTTGGACAGTCTTGGGGTTAACGACCGCAAGCAGGGACGCTCCAAATATGGGGTGAAACGTCCTAAATAAGGGACTTACTGTTGTAAATGTATACTGTCGTCATCGTCCGGTGCCGGCAGTTTTGTTGTTAAAGTTTTTGTTTTATAATCATTTAAAGGTCAGAACTAAAAGGACAGCTTATGAGAAGACGCAGACCAGAAAAGCGGCAGCTGACGCCTGACGTTAAGTATAATAGTGAACTGGTTTCCCGGTTGATTAACACTATTATGAGCCGTGGCAAAAAATCCACCGCTCAAAGTATCGTATACGGCGCTTTTGACGCAATTCAGAAAAAGAAAAACGGCATGGAGCCCCTGGAAGTATTTCTTCAGGCTCTCGAAAATGTGAAACCGAAACTCGAAGTTAAAAGCCGCCGGGTCGGCGGGGCGACCTATCAGGTGCCCATCGAAGTGAACACCGAACGTCAGGTTGCTTTGGCTTTACGCTGGATCGTTGGTTTTTCAAAAGGCAAGAAAGGCAAATCCATGATGGATGCGCTGGCAAGTGAACTGCTTGACGCTTTTGACAATACCGGTTCTTCAGTAAAAAAACGTGAAGAAACGTTTAAAATGGCTCAGGCCAACAAAGCGTTTGCGCATTACAGATGGTAGGTAGAAGTAAATGTCAGATATGGTGAAAAAAGAATATGTCGAGGCTCCGGGCAGACACGTCCCCCTCGCGAAAGTCAGAAACATCGGGATAATGGCCCATATTGACGCCGGGAAGACTACCCTTTCCGAGCGTATCCTGTTTTATTGTGGCGTCAGTTATAAAATCGGCGAAGTTCATGAAGGTACTGTCACCATGGACTGGATGGAACAGGAACAGGAACGCGGCATTACTATTACCAGTGCGGCCACGACTTGTTATTGGAAAAATCACCGTATCAATATAATCGATACTCCCGGACACGTGGATTTTACCGCGGAAGTTGAGCGTTCCTTACGGGTGCTTGACGGTGCGGTCGCCGTTTTTTGCGCGGTAGGCAAAGTTCAGCCGCAGAGTGAAACTGTTTGGCGGCAAGCGCAGAAATATAATGTCCCGGTGGTGGTCATGGTTAACAAAATGGACCGTACCGGGGCTGATTTTTATGCCGTGGTGGATGATATCAGATTCAAACTCGGCGCTACTCCGGTACCTGTACAAGTGCCGATCGGGGCCGAAGAAAATTTTTCCGGCGTGATCGACATAATTTCCCGGAAAGCAATTTATTTCGACGGCGATGAAACCGGCGCGACAATGCGCGTCGAAGAAGTACCTGAAGAATATCGGGAAAAAACCGAGGCGTCCCGCCACCAGATGATAGAATGCCTGGCGGAAGTTGATGACGATATAATGGAACTTTTTCTTGAAGATAAAACGCCTGACGAGGAGCTTATAAAGAAAGCTGTCCGCAAAGCGACTCTCAGCGCCCAGATCGTTCCGGTAGCCTGCGGAACCGCATTTAAGAATAAAGGCGTCCAGCCTCTGCTTGATATTATCATGGATTACATGCCCTCTCCTCTGGATGTCTGGGAAATCCATGGCACCGAACCTGATTCCGGCGAAGCCATGACCCGCCATGCCGGCGATATGCAGCCGTTTTCCGCTTTGGCTTTCAAAATCATGAACGATCCCTTTGTCGGCAAACTGACTTTTATCCGGGTTTACAGCGGCGTCGCGGAAAAAGGCATGTCCGCGTACAATCCGCGCACCAACAAACGCGAACGGCTCGGCCGCCTGCTCCAGATGCACGCCAACAGCCGTGAAGAACGCGACTGCATATACAGCGGCGACATTGCCGCTGTCGTGGGGCTTAAAAACGTAACCACCGGAGATACGATCTGCGATGAGAAAAAGCCGATCGTACTCGAATCAATGACTTTCCCTGAACCGGTTATTTCAATCGCGGTGGAACCCAAAACTACCGCCGACCGGGACAAACTTTACAAGGCGCTCGGCGCTCTTTCCGACGAAGACCCGACATTCTCAGTTCGCAGCGACGAGGAAACCGGCCAGACGATCATTGCCGGGATGGGCGAACTTCACCTGGACATTATTCAAGACCGTCTGGTTCGTGAATTCAAGGTCGGATGCAATACCGGTGCGCCTGAAGTCGCATATCGCGAAACTATCCTTAAAGAAGCTGACGCCGATACTAAATTCGCCCGCCAGAGCGGCGGTCGTGGCCAGTACGGTCATGTTATCTTGAAAATATACCCGCAGGAACGCGGACATGGCATCACGATTGAAAACAAGGTCGTCGGCGGCAGGATTCCCAAAGAGTATATCAAGCCGGTTGAAAACGGTATCCGGGAAGCCGCTCAAACCGGGGTTCTCGCCGGGTACCCGATCGTGGATTTCCATATCGATATCCTTGACGGTTCTTATCACCCCGTCGACTCTTCTGAAATGGCTTTCAAGATTGCCGGTTCGATGGCGCTCAAGGAAGCCGCCAAAGCCGCGGGAATGGTTCTGCTTGAACCGATAATGAAAGTTGAAATTACCACCCCTGACGAAAACATGGGGGACCTCATCGGCGACATTACTTCCCGCCGCGGAAATATCGTGGAAGTAGATTCCGACTATCAGGAACTGTTTACTAGAATTCTGGCGCAGATACCGCTGTCGGAATTATTCGGTTACGCGACCGCGATCCGTTCGCTGTCGCGCGGCCGGGCGTCGTACTCAATGGAGCCGTCGCATTTTGACCCTGTACCGAAAACAATTCAAGAAAAAGTAATGGAGAAGAACTGATCATGAGCAACTCGAAAAAACAGAAAATCAGAATCCGGCTTCAGGCGTATGAACATAGTATCCTGGACAAGTCCGTCTCGGATATTATCGGTACCGCCAAAAGAACCGGTTCCATGATTGTCGGGCCGATTCCGCTTCCGACGCGCACGGAACGTTTTACAGTAAACCGTTCCCCCCATGTCAATAAGAAGTCTATGGAACAGTTCGAAATCAGGACCCATAAACGTGTATTAGAGATTATCAACCCGACCGTTAAAACGGTTGATGAGCTCAAAAAGCTCAATCTTCCCGCCGGAGTCGATATCTCTATCAAGATCGGAGCCTAAACGGGTTCCGGAATACCAATGCCCCCGTACTGATTGGGAGTATGTATTTAACCAAGGAGCAAATTATGAAAGGTTTAATCGGTAAAAAACTCGGGATGTCCCAGGTCTTTGACGACTCAGGGAAAGTCACTCCCGTAACTGTCATTCAGGCAGGACCTTGCACGGTCGTCGATGTGATGACCAAGGATCGCGACGGATATTCCGCGATTCAGTTGGGTTTTGGGACTAAAAAGGCGAAAAATGTCTCCAAGGCAATGCTTGGACATTTCCAAAAAGCCAATCTCAAAACGGAATTGCCGGCGGTTCTCAGAGAATTCCGCACGGACAAAGACCCGGAAGTCGAACTTGGCAGCGTTCTCAGCGCCGACACTTTCGAAGCGGATGAATTCCTCGATGTTACCGGAGTTGTCAAAGGACGCGGTTTCCAAGGGGTAGTCAAACGCTACAACTTCGGCGGCGGTCGTTATTCCCACGGCGGCGGCTGGAAAAGAAAACCCGGTTCCGTCGGGCAATGCGAATTCCCCGGCCGGATTGACAAAGGCAAGAAAATGCCTGGTCATATGGGTAATGTCCGCAGAACTATCCAGAATCTGCGCGTAATCCGCGTAATAGCTGAAGAAAACGTTATTTTCGTCAAAGGCGCCATTCCGGGGCCGGTCGGCGGAACCGTTCTTTTGCGTTCAGCTGTTAAAAAAACCAACAGCAAATAATCCCGGAGGGTATAAAAATGTCTAAGAATTTACAGATTATCGACAGCAAAGCCGCTGTCGTCGGCGAATATACTCTTCCGGATAGTTGCTTTGAACTTGAAAAAGGTTCACAGGCTGTCCATGAGTGCGTCGTAGGCTTTTTAGCCGAACAGCGCGCCGGTACTGCCTGCACGAAAACCCGCGGCGAAGTTCGCGGCGGCGGCGCCAAGCCTTTCCGCCAGAAAGGAACCGGCCGCGCCCGTTCCGGCAGCAACCGTAACCCTGTATGGACCGGAGGCGGTACTGTTTTTGGACCAACTCCCCGCAGTTACGCCAAAAAAATTAACAAGAAAGTCCGCAAACTGGCCCTGAAAAGAGCTTTTTCCGAGCGGATTGAAGAAGACAGTGTAATCGTTCTTGACAAGATTGAATTCGCTGATGGAAAAACTAAAGGCGCCAAAGCTCTTCTGAGCGCTTTGAAGATAGACCGCAATGCCTTGCTCGTTGTTCCCGAATATACCGAAAGCATTATAAAAGCTACCGGTAATCTGGATAACGTGGTTTTACGCAGTGCGGCCAGCGCTAACGTTTATGAACTTCTTCGTTTCTCAAAACTCATTTTCACCAAAGATTCCCTTGACATTCTGGTCAAGCGGATGGGTTAAGGAGGAATATAAATGAAGAACGCATATAAAATAATAATTTCCCCGTTGATTACTGAGAAAAACAACGAGCTTGCCGCACAGGGCAAATATGTTTTCAAGGTTGATCCCAAGGCGGAAAAAATAGAGATAGGGCGGGCTGTTGAAGAGCTTTTTGATGTAAAGGTCAAGTCCGTCAACGTTATGAACTATAACGGCAAACCCAAGCGCGCCGGAAGGTCAATGATAACCGGCCGCCGTGCTGACTGGAAAAAAGCCGTTATAACTCTTGCTGAAGGCAGCATAGACTTGTTTTAACAGCGAAGATTGAGGTAAAAAATGGCTATAAAAAGTTATAATCCAACGACTCCCAGTAAACGGGGCATGACCGTTTCTGATTTTGCTGAAATTACGGCTGATGCTCCGCAGAAGAGTTTGACCAAAGGTAAAAAATCTACCGGCGGACGCAATAATCTGGGACGTGTCACCACTCGTTTCCGCGGCGGCGGCAACAAACGTCGTCTGCGCGAGATTGACTTCAAGCGTGAAAAGGACGGAATTCCGGCGAAAGTCGAAAGCATTGAATATGATCCGAACCGCACCGCCAATATTGCGCTGCTGTCGTATGCCGATGGCGAAAAACGTTATATTCTGGCTCCTGTCGGCCTTGCCGTCGGGACTACCGTTATGAACGGCGAAAAAGCGGAGCCGAAAAACGGCAACTGCATGCTCCTGAAGAACATTCCGCTCGGCCTGAGCATTCATAATATTGAAATGCAGCCGGGACGCGGCGCCAAGCTTGTCCGTTCCGCCGGACAGGTTGCGATACTGCGCGCCCGTGAAGGAAAATACGCTCAGGTAAAACTGCCCTCCGGTGAAGTTCGCTTGATCAATGTTGAATGCCGCGCCACTATCGGTCAGGTAGGCA
>Ga0172377_10002394_pt1 | contig 19106 bp, 8 predicted proteins | sample Pumphouse3metaG_FD_119749 | JGI IMG/M metagenome (GOLD analysis project Ga0172377, IMG submission 119749) | Leachate microbial communities from a municipal landfill in Southern Ontario, Canada - Pumphouse #3 metaG | ecosystem: Engineered > Solid waste > Landfill > Unclassified | place: Canada...
AAGCACCGGCCGGCCGTTTAGCATGATTGATGTGACGCTCTTTAACACCGGCATAGTCCCGCCGTCTGCAGTAAGCAGCGTGCATTCGGCCCTGTCTATATGCTGGTTCATATCCAGCGCCGGGCACTCGCCCCTGCCGTGCGGGCATATGAAGAGATGGCACGTGGAGCCTACTACCTGATCCCTGGGCATCCCCAGCATGCTCAGCGCAAACGGGTTTGCATCTATGATTGTGCGGGTTTCGTTATCTACAAGCAGAATCCCCATCTGTATAAACTGGAACAGGTTGTTAAGGTACTCCCTGTTCTGCTCAAGTTCGCGTTCTGCCTGCTGGCGTACAACGGCGTTAACAAAGACATCGCCCACTATTCTAAATGTGGAGACAAGCTCCTCCGGCCAGTCCTTCTCTTCGCTAATCAGGTCTATTCCAAGGAAGCCTATTGGTCTCTGGTTGTACACCATGGGCACAAAGAGCAGGTTCTTTATCCCCTGTGCTTTAATAAATTTTCTTTCTCTTTCAGCTGCAGAAGGCATATCTGCAAGGCTTCGTATGGATACGGGCTGCAGAGATGCCAGCTGTTTTGCCGCCCACGGATAATCGGCCATTTTTATGCGCTCTCCCAGGGCGCCGGACGGCAATCCGTTTACATGCCAGATATGGGAGTTTACCAGTTCCTCCCCGTTTTCATGCAGCAGGTAGATATAGGCGCGGTCCGATTGGGAGAAACGCGCTATGGCTTCAAGGGCCTCTGTAATGCCGTGGTCAATCTCTGAGAGTCCAAGGTTAATAAAGTCCTTGGAGATTTTTGTTATGAGTTTCTGAAGTTCCACGCGGTGCCTTAGCCTGGCCGCAATTGAAGATTGCTCCGTAATATCATGCACCACGCCCACAAGTCCTGCATGGGATTCGTCCGGTTTTGCGTAAGTAGCCTTGTAGATAATTACGTCCCGCTTTATGCTGTCGGCGCCTGTAATCCGTGCCTGGTAGGCTGTGGCGCCGGAACTTTTAAAGAGCTCTCTATCTTGCCGCTCATGCTTCTCTGCAACCCTCTTATCTACCAGTTGCCCCAGGGTATGCCCTATAATCTGATCACGGCTCTTGCCTATTAGAGCTTCAAAAGCCGCGTTGCAGCCTTCATAACGGTTGTTAAAGTTTTTGTAAAATACGGGTGTAGGTATGGTATCAAGTATCTGCTGAAGAAACTTTAGATGTTCATGTATAAGTATCTCAGACCGCTTGCGCTGCGTAATATCGCGGGCAAAAACGGTGAACCTGTTCTCTCCAAAAAAGAAAAGGCTTGTCACGGTAATCTCTACATCAAGAATTTTGTTGCCGCTTGTACGGAAACGGCACTCAACCGGGGCGGCGGTTTTGCCTGCCGTCACTTGCAGCAGGTCTTTGCTCTTAACTTCAGAGCCGGGCTCCAGCAGATCATTAAAGGTCATAAGCAGAAGTTGAGAGCGTTTATAACCCAGCCACTCCACCACGGCGGGGTTGACTGCCAGTATCTTACTGGTGCCGGGGTCTATAATAAATATTGAGTCCGGCGCATTTTTGAATATACTGCTGAAATTCTTCTCTGAGGCAAAGATTCTGACGGCAGATTCCCGTATGGATCTCCATGCAATAAGAAAACCCAGAGAGATGCAGCACAGAAGCAGCGTAACCACAATAACAAAGATCCGCGCCTCCGCAACACGACTGTGCCAAGCCTTGGCGGAGATATCTATCCCCAAAAGTGCAACTACTCTTCCGGTGGCTGGGTTAATTACGGGAGATGTGCCGGATACCCATGTGCCCCACCTGTCCCGGCAGAACTCAACCTTGGGCCGGGCATTTGCAAACGATTCCAGCCAGTCTACGTTTGATTCATAGTATATCTGCCCTGGGGGAGAAAAATTCCTGGAATCTTCCGGCTCTGCATCTGCAAGAAAGACTATGTTATTATTCCTTAGACCAAGCAGATACACATACCGGCAGTCCGTTGCAGCATTACGTATGGCGCCAAGCTGCTCGCGGAGACGCTGGTAGTTGAGGGTGTATATATCCTCCGGGGAGCCGTGCAGCCTTACTACCCGCGCGGGCGGAATGGCCGCTGCCAACGCACTGGTTTTAATACGCAAATTCTTTGCTAATTCCCTGTGTTCCCGATTACCCGCAAAATTTGTAGCAAACCAGCCCAGCGAGATTATAACAATAAGAGTGGCAGCCATGAGGAACTCAAATTTACCGCGGCGGGCCGAAGAATAAATCTGCCCCAAAGACCTGCGCGATGCTTCTGCATAACCCCACATTGCAATTGCAGCAAAAATTGCCGAGCAATTATGCAGCAGCTGGGGAATGACTCTGGGTGCCATTACCTCTGCATCATTTAATATTCTAAACTCTGAAGGGCTTAAAAGAAGATGTGGAGGAATGCTCTCGGAGATGGCATGCAGCAGGATAGTAATAGAGATCACAGCTGCAAACGGCCGCCTGATTCCGGTCTCTTCCCTGCAGATATAAAAGAAAAGGTAAGAAGACCATACCGCCGCAGATGCTTCAAGGACATGCTTTGCAGTAATACTGGCGCTGCCGATGCAGGGGCTTAGAGCCACCACCGCAATGCCCGCTACCGGTACATACAACCACACTCCCGGCCCCTTGCCAAAGAGTTTCCTGGTGCTGCTGCGCGCAAACTCCAGAAGCAGGATGTAAGATACAAGCACCATGCCAAGATTAACCGAAGAAACAATAGCTGAATACCCGGTACCGCCTGCCAGTACTTCCATCCATTGCCTTAGCGCATAACAGAAACCAAAGAGCGCCAGCCATCCCCATGCCAGCCCATAACGATGCGTTCTGCGCAGGGCTATACATGCCGTTGAAAGTATCAGCAGCGACAATCCATGCAAGAAGAGAATAAAGTCTATCTGGTTGATAAAGAAATTAACCACTACAGTGCCCTCAGGCAATGCCGGGTATCCGGCGATTGTAAAAATACCTGAAATAAGGATTAACGGTTGCGTGCCCGGCGCAGTTTAGATTAGGCAAATATAATTAAACATTTATAGAAGATTAAATAAATTAGCTACCAGCGCTTCACCAAAAAGTTGCGATTTTTAACAATGCTTCGGCAGCGGCGCTTCGCTCTGCGACCGAAGTATCGCCTTGGGGGGTAATCCCCGGAGGTACGCTCCTATCTCCAAGCCTCCTGTATTAGTTTAGCGGCGTATAAACTTAAATATGTCTAGGATACTTTGCACGCCGCGGGCGTTGCCCTGTTTGAACTTGCAAATCCAGGTTTACAGAGTACTAATTGCTGCCTGTTACCTGTAGTTTGTATCCCTTGCCTTTAACAGTCTTAACCAGGCTCTCACCGTCTGATACGGCAAGCTTTCTGCGCAGGCGGTCTATATGCACTTCAAGGGTATGGCCGCTCCCATGCGCAGAATCTCCCCAGATGTCACTATATAAAACCTTCCTCTCAAGCACCTGGTTTGGTTTCCCGGCAAGCGTTACCAGAAGATCAAACTCCTTGGGAGTCAGGTGCACCGGCTCCCCCCGGCGCCATACGGAACGTCCGGTAATATCTATGCGGAGGCCCACAAAATTGATTTCATTCCGCTTTGCGCCTCTCTCATTTACTCTTCTCAGCACCGCTCTTACGCGGGCAACCAGTTCACGGGAACTGAATGGTTTGCAGATATAATCATCCGCGCCCATATTCAACCCCTGTATGCGGTCGGTCTCCTTGTGCCGTGTAGTCAGCATAATAACCGACGGCTGATATGTGGAGCCGTCGCGGAGCCTGCGCAGAATCTCCCATCCATCCATATCCGGGAGATTTACGTCAAGAAGCACCAACGCCGGACGATTCTGCGATACCGCCTTCAATCCCTCAGCACCGGTTTCAAAGGGCATAACCACCATCCCTTCGCGTGCCAGCGTGCTTGACACAAGGTTCCGCACTACGGGGTCGTCTTCTACTATAAGAATCAAAGTTCCCATGCTGCCTCTGACAGAGCTTAGTCTTTTTTGTACATACGTTGAACTATTTTACAATTAATAGGATTTTAGTTCTTATATTGAAGTTAGTCAAGTATGCGGATTGCCTCTTGCCTCAAACCTTGACACCGCCCACCCCCAATGTTATACTTTTTAGTGAGAAAAACTCTCCTTTTTGTCTATTTTGTGAACTGGCAGGCTTTGAATAATCTGTGCTCAGATTGTCACACAAATATCAAGTGAGAGCCTGTTTTAATTTCTTCGGTATCTGCTGCAAACCATAGAGGTAAGACATGGGATTGGGTGAAAGAAAAGCCCGGATTCTTGCCGCCGTAGTGCAAGATTATATAGAGACTGCCGAACCCATAGGATCGGAAGCACTGGCTCAAAGATATAACTTCGGCGTAAAACCGGCCACAATAAGAAACGAACTTGCCGCCATCTCAGAGATGGGATACCTGCGCCAGCCGCATACATCTGCCGGACGCGTGCCGTCAGACCTGGGCTACAGGTATTATGTGGATGAACTTATGCCCACGTCCACCCTTGAGCCGGAGGTCTCCTGCCGGGCAAGAGAGAGCTATGAACCCATGGAGAGCGAGATAGACAGCATCCTTCAGCAGACTTGCCGAATCCTCTCCGCCATTACATGTTATACCTCCATGGCAACCCCTCCGCAGATGGAGACCATATGCATAAACCAGGCCGCCCTCCTGGCCGTGGGCACAGGAAAACTGCTAATTATAACCGTACTCAACTCCGGTCGCATAGACCATAGATATATTGATCACAAGGCAGAGATAAAGCCATCAGAACTTGTAATGCTGGGCAACCTTATAAACGAACGGTTCTGCGGAATAGAACTTGCAGATTTTTCTGAAAAGGCAAAGCAAGAGCTTCCATCAGGCCTTCAACCGCTCTTGTGGCTGTATAACCGCGCCGTAACAGCAATGAGGCAGGCGCTTGCAGCCGCCACAAACAAAAACATCTACCTGGACGGAACATCCAACATGCTCCGCCAGCCGGAATTCCTTACCGGGAACAGGATAGCCGCCATTCTTGATGCGCTGGAAGAACGACGGACACTCTTTCAGGTGCTTTCAAGCGCAATATTGGGTAGAGATGTAACGGTAATAATAGGCTCGGAGAACCGGCTTTCTGAAATGCAGGAGTGCAGCGTGGTAGTCTCCCGTTACATGCTGGGAGATAAAGTCTGCGGAAGCATAGGAGTGGTAGGCCCTACAAGGATGGATTACAGCCACACCGTTGCGGCAGTCCGCTTCATGGCAGAAAACCTGAGCGAGCTTTTAACATCGCTCTACGTGGAATAATCAACCGGAATACTCCGCCTCTTGCACTAAAAGAGAGCAGAAACAGCAAGGTCGAGCGTGTAACACCTCGGCCTTTACCGTTGCCGGGAAAAGCATGAATACAAACGCAAAACAGCTAAATAATACGCCGGACGGAGAGGACAGGTTCTCCGCCCTCATCTCAAATTCATCTGCAGTAAGGGCGCTTGCAGCATCTGTAGAAGGCACGCTGGGGCCTAAGGGCCTGAACTGTATGCTTGTAGACAGGTTTGGCGGCGTCACCATAACAAACGACGGCAGCACCATCTTAAGCAGGGTAGAGGCAAACCACCCTGCCGCCGGAATGCTTGTACAGGCGGCAGAGGCGCAGGACGCAGAGGTAGGGGACGGCACCACAACTACCGCCGTGCTTGCAGGCGCCCTGCTCTCCGAAGGCGTAGAACAAATAATGCGCGGCGTCCCGGTGGCAAAGGTTATAGAAGGCATGCGGGCGGGCATAGTTCGCGCGCTTGAAGTTATAGACAGCCTCACAAAAGAGGTCTCCGGTTTTGACGACCCGCTCCTGTGGCAGGCGGCGTACATATCTGCAAGAGGGATGAAAGATATTGCAGACCTGGTTGTAGAAGCAGCCCGGCTTGCAGGGATGGAACAGCTCCGGGAGTGCGGATGGCATCTTGCAGAGATAGTTGAGGCAGAGGAAGGCGCCAAAAACCAGGTATTCTCCGGCCTTATAATTAAAAAAGAACGCCTGAACAGAATGATGCCGCGCAGCATAGACAATGCCCGCGTGCTTGTAATAGACGATTCCCTTGAGCCGGAACACCTGGAAGACGATGCACTTGGCACGGAATCCGGGTTCTCCCGCTACATGGCAATCCAAGAAGAGTTTAAAGAGAGCGTAAACAAAATAGTAAAGCTGGGGATAGGGTTGGTGGTTGCGCACAAATCCGTCTCGGATGCCGCAGAAGAGATACTTACAGATGCCGGGGTAATGGTTATAAGAAGAGCCTCTTCAAGAGACATCATCCGCATAGCAGAACATACCGGCGCCAAGATTATAAAACGCACGGGACTTTCAAGGACGCCGCAAGAGATTCAGGAGTTTCTGGGCGCCTGCGCCAGGGTATATGGAGATGAACGGCTGGAACACACAAGAATAGAAGGCGGACAGGGCCGGCCGGCAGCAACCATTCTGGTAGGGGCCGCAACCCGTGAAGTCAAGGAAGAACGCGAGCGCATTGCCCGCGACGCAGCATCAGCGGTGCAGTCCGTACTCCTCTCCGGCGTAGTCCCCGGGGGCGGGGCGGCAGAGATTGCCGCCGCGCGGGAAATCCTTGCGCTCAGAGACGAAACCGGGGGCATGGCCTCCTACGGCGTAGACTGCGTAACAGAAGCCCTAAGGCGCCCGCTCTCCCAAATTGTTACAAACGCCGGGTTCAATCCCCTTGAAAAAGTGGAAGACGTTATAGCCGCGCAATCAGAAAAGAGATGCGCATCCCTTGGCATCAACTGCGATACGGGCGAAGTTTCAGATATGTACGCGCTGGGCGTAGTAGACCCGGCCAAGGTTAAAACCGCGGCAATCTGCACGGCGGCAGAGATTGCCGAAGCCATACTTAGAATTAACGTAATAATAAAGCGACGCGATAATACACCCGTTGCGCCGCATGCAGATATACCTGCCGGAGGATAGTATAAACATGACAAGCAAGCATAAAATAAAAATAGAACCGGAAGAAACGCTGGGCGCCCCCGGCACCCCGGCACAGGAAGAGCGAGACAAAGAGATAGCCCAAACCGGAACAGTACCGGATGAAGTGCTGACGGAATCCCCGGATGAGGCGGATATTGTGGCCGAATCCGGCGCAGAAGAAATTCTACCGGAAGACGTAAAAGACCTGCTTGAGAGATGCCGGGCCGCCGAAAAGAAGGCGGAGGAAGAGCACGACAGCTTTATCCGCACGTTTGCAGATTTTAACAACTACCGGCGCAGAACCCGCGAAGAGATGGAAGGCATGCGTAAGTTTGCCATAGAAGACTTTGCGTTAAAACTTCTCCCCGTTATGGATAACTTTGAACGGGCCATAAAATCTGCAGAAGAATCAAAAGATTTTGATGCCCTGCACAGCGGAGTACTGCTTATTATGCGCCAGCTCAAGGAAGCCCTTGAAAAGGAAGGCGTAAAAGAAATAGAAGCAGAAGGCGCCCAGTTTGATCCCACAAAACATGAGGCGGTTATGCGTTATGAAACAGAAGAATGCCCGGAAAACATAGTGGTTGAAGAGATGTTGAAGGGCTACATGCTGGATAAAAAAGTGATCCGCCCAAGCATGGTAAAAGTCTCCTGCAAACCGTAAACCGGCGAAGCATCACTCCATGCTCCGCCTGCACTGCTGCAAAGAATAAAAACCTGAACGCCATATATGCCGGATAAACAGCCTTATCTCCCCACAGGCAGTATCCGGCATGGCGGGGCCGGGCTGGAAGTACAGCCACCCCGTTATCATTACGTTTATGCCTGCCGGCGCAGGCGCACTGCCCTGCTCCCTCAGAAAAATTAGAAAAATATCCGCCAATATCAGCATTCCCATCCGCCAACCCAACCTGCAACCCATCTCACGGCCCCTATAAATTGCGCACACGGGTTTGGGCAAATTTATTGGCGGGTATCAGATGCTTGTGACTGCAGCATGTTATTCACACCAACTGCACATCGGAGGGATATGCCATGAGCTTGTCAAGATGGGAGCCATTAAGCGAACTAAGAAGAATGCGTGAAGATATGGATCGGCTCTTCTCCAGTTTTACACAACCCAGAGAGGCCCTTGCGGAAGTCATGCTGCCGGCGGTGGATGTTATGGAAAAGGAGAACGATGTTGTTCTAAAGGCAGAGCTGCCGGGCCTTAAGGCAGAAGATATACAGATCACCGCCATGGATGACAGCATAAGCCTGAAGGGTGAATTTAAAGAGGAAGAAGAAACCAAAGAAGGCGGATTTGTAAGAAGGGAGAGACATACTGGACAATTCTTCCGCACCATAGCCATGCCAACAGCCATTAAACCAGACCAGGTAAAGGCATCCTTTAAAAACGGGCTTCTGGAAATAGATGCGCCAAAGGCCCAGGAAGCCAAAGCAAAAGAGATAAAAGTCAACATAGAATCATAGCAGAACGCAACCTAAAATTCATGAAGGAGGAAGGGATGAAGAACATAGGACTTAAGCTGGTAATTGTCGCCATAGCGCTTATAATGATAGTTGGCGCAGCCAGCGCACAAGGCGTATACAACGTCACACTCTCGCCGGTAGGCAGCTCTGGCATAAACGGATCAGCCTCAACCATTGCAGGCATGATCTCCGGGCCTAATCCCTACACAAACGTAGAGATTAACGCCAACATGAACGTAGCACCTGCTTCAAACATGGTCTATGAAGGATGGCTGGTAAACACCGCTCAAAACACAAGGAGCAGCCTTGGCGTGTTCACCGGCTCAACCCTGAGCACCCGGATAAGGCTGACCAATTTCTCGGCAAGCGGCCCTTACAACGCCATTGCCGTGTCATTGGAACCGGCCAACAGTACAAACCCCTTACCCACAACCATAGTTGCCCAGGGGAACCTTCCGGGTACTGCAGTTGCAGCGGCCAACTTCCCCTGCATGGCTGTAATGCCGGCAGATGAGGCGCTTCAGCAGCAGCTTATTATGCAGCGCTACGGACTTACCGCCCAGCAGGTGGCAACCCTAAGAATGCAGGGGTGGAGCTATAACGATATCAACCTTATAGCCAACGCTGCCGTACGGTGCAACAACTCGCCTTCAAACATAGCCAATATGCTGTCGCAGGGGCAGAGCTGGGATCAGGTTGCATCAACCTGCAACACAACAGTTGCCATGCTCATGTCGCCCATGGTTGTAACAGTAGCCGGAACACAGCAGCAGGTTGGCACAGCGGCACCCATTGTTGCGCCGCTCATTTACTACAGAACCTACGGCAACGGCGCGCCCATTGTTACAGCCCAGGTCTGGGAATACTGGCAGAGACGGGGTTATACGTGGCAGGATGTAGCCGTAGCGGCCAACATTGCATCCGTAACCGGAGAGGATATAGGAACCCTGCTTAGAATGACCAAGCTGCAGGGCTTCACCTGGCGTCAGATTGCTCTTAACAGGGGCATAGATCCAGATGTTGCGTTGGATGTAAGCAGGTGGCCGTTCTCCCGCAACGGCGAATCAACCATGTATCCAAGCACAAGCGCGGTGGCAGGAACACAGATGCAGACCCCCAACACAGCGGGAGGGTCCTGCTACTAGCCCTTAATTATGCAAAAGGATGCTTCGGCGGCAGGGTGTTTTGCACGCCACCGGAGGGTTTTGGCGATTGGTTTCTGTAATAGCGCGGGGAGCGGGCGGAGAGCCTGCTCCCTTTTTTACCGGGCCGGTTTTCCATCTGCGGCACGCGCCGCAAGGATTACAAGCATACTCCATGCATAGCCCAAGCATGTTCCGGCAGCTACAACGCCGGAATCGTTAAAGATAAATGCCGCTGCGGAGGCGGCTGCAATACCAAGAACCGCAACCCTTAAATAATACGGCAGCGGCCAGGGTTTTTTATTTTTATCAGAAAGAGCCAGAATCGCCGCAAGACTTGCAACATAAGCCAGAATCAGCCTGCTCCACCCGCTAAAACGGACAAGCATAAAGTTCATTGCAAGCTTTCTTTTAATAATCAGCCATATATGCTCCGGCCCGCCCGAACACATAAGGCGGAGAGCCCTTCCCAGATGAGATTCATTCTCCGGGCCGCGAAGCATATCCAATCCGGCAAATACAGAAAGAACGGCCGCAACACCAAGTACAATAAGAAGAACCCGGCGCAGGTTAAGCGTCTGTCCGGAAGTGGCGGCAAGCGCAACCCCAAAGGCGGCCACCACAGAGATTGCACCGCCCATATTTGCGCCCACCATGGGCGAACCTATAACCGCAACCGCTGCCGCAAGCCCGCAGGCAAGCACTATTCGGGCAACGCCTCTGGCGGCTTTAACAGAGTATAGAATTACGCAAACGGCAAGCAGGCTCCCGCCCAAGAGCGCCCCCATCAGCTCGTTACCCAGCCCGTAGTACCTGGCGCCGTCCACCACGGAATAACCAAGGATGGAGAACCGGGAGAGCATTCCGCCGCAGAGCAGGTCTAGTGCAACCGCAACCGTAAAGATCCCGGAAATAAGCATAAGCGCCCTAAGCTCCTCACGCATAATAAGAAGCGCACCCCAGACAAGGAGAGCCGAAAAGACCAGCACCTGCAGCCACGCAACCACTATGCTCCCCGTGGGCAGAAGAGCGGCAAAGAAGAGTGCCGGCGCAACAGATGGCGGGAGGAGCGCAAGGGTAGAGAGAGTGCGCCGCCCCGGCCCAAACGGAATAAGAAACCAGAGCAGGGTAAACAACACCACAAAGACTATGGTTGCCACAACAACCTGGCGTACCACGGCATAGCTTTTTACCTGCATCCCCGCCCGGTTGTTAAACCATAATAGATACCCAGCGGCATCCGGGCACCCCTTAACCGCAATGCACCGCCCCATAAACTCTTTCGGGGAAGGTACGCCCAGCCATCCCAATATAGACGGCGCAATATCTGCATTAGTGCAAATTCCGGCAGTACGGGTAGAGCCGGAGAGGATGAGCCCTGAAGGAAATCCTTCGCCAAAGACCACTACCGGGCAGAGGCTGTTTTTAGTCTTTGCCATAACGGATGAAGGGGGATAAGGAGAAAGCAATACTATAAGCGCCCCGTTTTTAGCGGCAATGCCGGTTAACTTACCTATAACCCGGTCTGCCTCTTTTAAGGCGGCAGACATATTCCGTTTATAGACGGCATCCATAGTATATGGGCGGGCCCGGTCTGCCCGGGCAGTATCGCCAAGCTCTATCACTGTAAGTTCCGCCTGGGGGATGCACCGCTCTGCCTCCAAAAGAAGGCGCGGGGTGTTTGTGCGGAACCCAAGCGGAGAGAGCGGAGACGGCAGGGACATCAGGGGGCCTACATCGCCAAGGTCCACCCTCCCCCGGCCATCCATGCAGACGGCAACCGCCTCTCTGCGCGGCGTGCCATCATCAGAGTTGCCTATAACCGCCGTTTTCATCTCGGCAGCCTTAAGCGCACTCCCCAACGCGCCCACCGTTATGCTGTAATTCAGGCTCTCCTGATCATGCACCAGTTTGGCGATACCAGTATGGATAATACGGGCATCATCCGCGCCTGTAAGCGTCCGGCGGAAGAGGATATCTTTTGCCGATACACCCAACACGTTTTCATCCCTGTTAAATGCGTACCTGGCATCCATACCGGCCACCGCTCTTGCACCGGCACCCAGCGTAACATACGCGCTTTGCGGATTGTAATCCAAATAATAACTCTCCGGCGCCTCTCCATCCGGGCGCCCCGGCGTACGGGAGTTCATAAGTCCCAACGCGCCGCCCTTTATAAGTATCCCGGTATTAGGCATATCCGCCGAGAGCAGGTCTGAGAGAGTTGTTGCAGGAAGAAGTATAACCGCCACGCGGCGCACTGTAAAACGCTCCCCGGCAACGGGACGTGCGCCCGCCATGCAGATACCTGCAAAGAGACAAAGAAGAACAAGGCTGAGAATGGCTGATTTAAGAATTCTATTCACACTGGTTACCCAATACTATAACTGATGGAGATTATTATGTTGGTTACAGGGGAGATTGTAGCATGAAAACCTGCACCGGGCAAGCTTTGTTTAAAGCGAGCCGTTGACAGGAAACTATACATATATTATCCTGCAAAAACTTGGAGGTATGTTATGACATATGCAAATGTATGTATCATCTGCATAACGGCAGCTCTTATGATTGCGGCCTTGCCTGCCCGGACGCAGAATACCGTGCCGGAACAGGGCCCCACCGTGGTACTTCCATCGCCCAAAACGGAGGGAACAATCTCTGTAGAGAAGGCTATTGCCACCCGTAGATCTGTTAGAAGCTACGCGGCCGATCCCGTAACCCTTGCGGAACTCTCCCAGCTTTTATGGGCCGCACAGGGGATTACCGATGCATCCACGGGGCACAGAGCCGCCCCGTCTGCAATGGCCGTCTATCCCCTCACCATATACGCCGTCGCTGGAAATGTGAGCGGGCTTGGGGCGGGTGTATACAAGTACACGCCCAAGGGGCATACCATTACAACCATATCTTTGGGCGATAAACGGGCCGAACTCTTTGCCGCAGGGAGCCGGTCACAAGTAAAGGATGCCCCCATGTTCATAGTGATTGCAGCCGATTCCGCTTATGCATCCAGCCGCTTTGGAAGCAAGTCTGCGCATTTCACGGACCTGGAGGCAGGCCACGTGGCAGAGAATATCTACCTTCAAGCCGGATCACTGGGGCTTGGAACCGTCTCCATGGCAGGGTTTGACGCGGGCAGGCTGAAAACCGTCCTTGCGGCGCCGGATACCATAACCCCCGTCTACCTGATGCCCGTGGGAAGGGCGAAGAAGTGAGACGTATAGCTGCTGGAACTGCCTGCCGATAATAGTTGAATCATATGCAAATAAAAAAGCCTCTGAGCATAAACTCAGAGGCTTTTCATTAATAAGCTGGCAATGACCTATTCTTCCGGGGGCTTGTGCCCCAAGTACCGTCGGCCCAAGAGAGCTTAACTTCCGTGTTCGGGATGGGAACGGGTGTACCCTCTCCGGTATAATCACCAGCAAAATGATCCGATGAAACGCACATTGATAACTGCATAGATGGATGAATCTTTCTTCTGCCTGAGCAGAAGAGTACATTAAATGGTCAAGCCCTCGACCGATTAGTACAGCTAAGCTGAACACATTGCTGTGATTACACCTGCTGCCTATCAACCAGGTAGTCTACCTGGGGTCTTACTCCGTTAACCGGATGAGAAGTCTAATCTTGGGGTGTACTTCGTGCTTATATGCTTTCAGCACTTATCACGACCAAACATAGCTACCCGGCGTATGCTCCTGGCGGAACAACCGGTACACCAGAGGTCTGTCCATCCCGGTCCTCTCGTACTAGGGACAGCTCCCCTCAAACTTCTTACGCCCACGACGGATAGAGACCGAACTGTCTCACGACGTTCTGAACCCAGCTCGCGTGCCGCTTTAATAGGCGAACAGCCTAACCCTTGGGACCTAATCCAGCCCCAGGATGCGACGAGCCGACATCGAGGTGCCAAACCTTGCCGTCGCTGTGAGCGCTTGGGCAAGATAAGCCTGTTATCCCCGGGGTAACTTTTATCCGATGAGCCACGGCACTTCCACACGTTGCCGTAGGATCACTAGGCCCTGCTTTCGCATCTGCTCGAGATGTCTCTCTCGCAGTTAAGATCCCTTATGCCCTTATACTCGACACCTGGTTTCCAACCAGGCTGAGGGATCCTTTGGACGCCTCCGTTACCTTTTGGGAGGCGACCGCCCCAGTCAAACTACCCGCCTAACACTGTCTCCTTGCAGGATAACTGCGCGGGTTAGAATTCCAAGATACTAAGGGTGGTATTCCACTGTTGCCTTGCGGCTCCCACCTATTCTCTACATAATATCCCAAAATCCAATGTTAAGGTGTAGTAAAGCTCCACGGGGTCTTCTCGTCCTGTCGCGGGTAATGCGCATCTTCACGCATATTACAATTTCACCGAGTCTCTCGTTGAGACAGCGCTCAAGTCGTTACGCCATTCGTGCGGGTCGGAACTTACCCGACAAGGAATTTCGCTACCTTAGGACCGTTATAGTTACGGCCGCCATTCACTAGGGCTTCGATTCAGAGCTTCCCTTACGGTGACCCCTCCTGTTAACCTTCTAGCATTGGGCAGGCGTCAGCCCCTATACATAGGGTTTCCCCTTAGCAGAGACCTGTGTTTTTGGTAAACAGTCGCTCGAGCCTTGTCACTGCGACCCCAATGAACAGATGCGTTACAGCACCAATCCACCAGGGCACCCCTTCTCCCGAAGTTACGGGGTTAACTTGCCTAGTTCCTTAACGAGAGTTATCTCGCACGCCTTAGTATTCTCTACCTACCTACCTGTGTCGGTTTGCGGTACGGGCAGATGCACACTGGCTAGAGGTTTTTCTAGGCGGAATCAATCCCTACTTCCCTTTGAATTTCTTCTCCAGTCGTCTGCTGCCAGAACTTAGTACCGAACGGATTTACCTATCCGGAATCCCTACAGCAGAACACGGTCAACCAATCCCGTGCTTAGAGACATCATCCGCGTCTCCCCATTGCTCATAACGTGTACACCTGGTACTGGAATATCAACCAGTTGTCCATCGCCTACCCCTAGTTTTCTAGGACTCGGCTTAGGCCCGACTAAACTCAAGTGGACGATCCTTCCTTAAGAACCCTTAGGTTTTCGGCGGAAAAGATTCTCACTTTTCTATTCGCTACTTATTCCGGCATCCTCACTTCCATGCAGTCCACCTGTACTTACGCTCAGGCTTCATCCCCCATGGAACGCTCCTCTACCACTTCAATATGCATTGAAGTCCATAGCTTCGGTGGCTGGCTTAAGCCCCCTTACATTATCGGCGCAGAATCACATTCGGCCAGTAAGCTGTTACGCACTCTTTAAATGATGGCTGCTTCTAAGCCAACATCCTGGTTGTCTATGCAACTCTACATCCTTTTACACTTAGCCAGCTCTTAGGGACCTTAGCTGATGGTCTGGGCTGTTTCCCTTTCGACTACGAAGCTTATCCCCCGCAGTCTCACTCCTGCGCTTGATGTTCTGCCATTCGGAGTTTGGTTAGGTTCGGTAACCTGGTAAGGCCCCTAGCCTATCCAGTGCTCTACCTGCAGAACAGAATACGCAAGGCTGCACCTAAATGCATTTCGAGGAGAACCAGCTATATCCGAGTTCGATTAGCATTTCACCACTACCCACAGCTCATCCAAGCCGTTTTCAACCGACACTGGTTCGGGCCTCCACCAGGTCTTACCCTGGATTCACCCTGGCCATGGGTAGATCACTCGGTTTCGGGTCTAATCAGTGCAACTAGACGCCCTATTAGGACTCGCTTTCGCTTCGGCTCCGCGCCATTAGCGCTTAACCTTGCTACACAAATTAACTCGCCGGATCATTATGCAAAAGGCACGCGGTCACACGTTCCGTTATTGCTAACGGCATAGTGCTCCCACTGCTTGTAGGCATACGGTTTCAGGTTCTATTTCACTCCCCTTCCGGGGTTCTTTTCAACTTTCCCTCACGGTACTAGTTCACTATCGGTGACAGAAGGTATTTAGCCTTAGCAGGTGGTCCTGCCGGATTCCCACAGGGTTTCTCGTGTCCCGTGGTACTTGGGTGTCTTGCAAAGAGTCCTCTGCCTTTCGCCTACGGGGCTTTCACCCGCTGTGGCCGGCCTTCCCATACCGTTTGGCTAGACACAGGATTTTTGACTCTTTAAGGAGGTTACAGCACTCCCACGCAAGATCCCGCTACCCCCATATTGCAACGCCTGTAAGCTATCACGCAATATAGGTTTAGGCTCTTCTCCGTTCGCTCGCCACTACTAGGAGAATCATTGATATTTTCTCTTCCTCCGGGTACTAAGATGTTTCAGTTCCCCAGGTGCCCGCCCTTAATACCTCACGGCATCAAGGGTGATCCGACATTACTCGGACCGGGTTACCCCATTCGGAAATCTCCGGATCGAAGCTTGTTTGCAGCTCCCCGAAGCGTTTCGCCGCTGACCGCGTCCTTCATCGGCCTTCTGTCCCAAGGCATCCACCGTACGCCCTTTGTAGCTTGACCATTTTAAATTTCGGTGTATTGTATATTCACCCGACTCTATGCAGTTATCAATGTGCGTCCCACTTGCGCCGGGCCTTCCCGGGATGGGGAAGCTTCCACATCGGTGTAGGCTTCTGCATCCGGGGCTTTTTGCGGCCCTTTGCGCGGACACCCGACTATGCAGGCGTCCCGGAACAAACTTGTATTTGTATCTCTTTATATAATGGTGGAGGCTAGCGGGCTCGAACCGCTGACCTATTGCGTGCAAAGCAATCGCTCTCCCAACTGAGCTAAGCCCCCATTCATTCACACACCGCACACTGCACGCGCACGATGTGTTCGTACTGTTATGGTGGGCCTCGTTGGAATCGAACCAACCACCTCACACTTATCAGGCGTGCGCTCTAACCAACTGAGCTAGAGGCCCGTGTGACGGTTCACCTCCAGCGACCAGCTCTGCCAGCCACTAGCAAGAGACACAAATATGGGGAAGACTCTCGCCCTCCCCAAAAAATTTCAAGGTGCGATATCCGGTTAAATCCGTTATTTACTTTTCCTTCGGATCTGGGTCATAAGACCTCTCAACCAGACTGTGTCAGGTTTATCCTGACAACTGAACAGTGCAAGCGAACGGCCAAGTAGGACCGACCTAGGTTTCCTGCGATCTGCCGCCGACCTCCGTAGAGACCGGACAGCGATCACCTGGAATCCTTAGAAAGGAGGTGATCCAGCCGCACCTTCCGATACGGCTACCTTGTTACGACTTAGTCCCCCTCACCGACCACACCTTCGGCAGCTCCCTCCTTGCGGTTGGGCCACTGACTTCGGGTGCAATAGACTCAGGTGACTTGACGGGCGGTGTGTACAAGGCCCGGGAACGTATTCACCGCAGTTTAGCTGACCTGCGGTTACTAGCGATTCCGACTTCATGCAGTCGAGTTGCAGACTGCAATCCGAACTGAGGCCGTATTTTTGAGATTTGCTAAGCGTCGCCGCTTTGCTTCCCTTTGTTAACGACCATTGTAGCATGTGTGTAGCCCAAGGCGTAAGGGCCATGCCGACTTGACGTCATCCCCACCTTCCTCCCGCTTACACGGGCAGTTTCAGAAGAGTTCCCGACTTTACGCTGGCAACATCTGATGAGGGTTGCGCTCGTTGCGGGACTTAACCCAACATCTCACGACACGAGCTGACGACAGCCATGCAACACCTGTCTCACTGCTTGTATTGCTACAAGGGGTACCACTTTCATGGACTTACAGTGGATGTCAAACCTTGGTAAGGTTCTTCGGTTAGTGACGAATTAAACCACATGCTCCACCGCTTGTGCGGGCCCCCGTCAATTCCTTTGAGTTTCAACCTTGCGGCCGTACTCCCCAGGCGGGATACTTAATGCGTTAGCTCCGGCACTAGTGGGGTCGATACCACTAACACCTAGTATCCATGGTTTACGGCTAGGACTACCGGGGTATCTAATCCCGTTCGCTACCCTAGCTTTCGCGTCTCAGCGTCAGTGATGGGCCAGAAAGCCGCCTTCGCCACGGGTGTTCCTCCTGATATCTACGCATTTCACCGCTACACCAGGAATTCCACTTTCCTCTCCCATACTCAAGCCCTCCAGTTTGAAATGCAGTTCCGTGGTTGAGCCACGGGATTTCACATCTCACTTAAAGAACCGCCTACACGCGCTTTACGCCCAGTAAATTCGGACAACGCTCGCCCCCTACGTATTACCGCGGCTGCTGGCACGTAGTTAGCCGGGGCTTTCTCTACAGGTACCGTCATTTGTTTCTTCCCTGTAGGACAGAACTTTACATCCCTAGAGACTTCATCATTCACGCGGCGTCGCTGCGTCAGGGTTTCCCCCATTGCGCAAGATTCCTAATTGCTGCCCCCCGTAGGAGTCTGGGCCGTATCTCAGTCCCAATCCGGCTGATCGTCCTCTCAGACCAGCTACCCGTCGTCGCCTTGGTAAGCCGTTACCTCACCAACTAGCTGATAGGCCGCAAGCCCATCCTAAAGCGCATTGCTGCTTTAAATACTCAAACATGCGAAAGAGTATTCACATACGGTATTAATCCGCCTTTCGGCGGGCTATCCCATACTTTAGGGCAGGTTGCCTACGTGTTACGCGACCGTTCGCCGCTAGATTTTACAAGTCCTCTGCCGAAGCTTTGGACAGCGTAAAATCTCGCTCGACTTGCATTTCTTAGGCACGCCGCAAGCGTTCGTCCTGAGCCAGGATCAAACTCTCCATTAAAAAAAACAAAAAACCGAACACATTTTCCTTAAGTAAGGTTCCCGTGGGAACGGTCCTTAGAGGAAAGCATCCAGTTTAAGCTTTCATAAGAGAATGGTGGATCTATCCTTTTGAGATAGTCCTAGTTTGACCCACTTGGCAACATCAAATTTGTTGACGTTTGCTCGCTTGCACTGTTCAGTTGTCAAGGTTTCCCGGAGGAGCTTCCTCCAGGCGCGAAGGATAGTATATCATTCGCAAATCCGTTTGTCAAGGACTTTTTTTCAAAACTCTTTGAAAAAAGCTTGGTTTGGTCTTTTGGACTTCACCGTTACCTCAACAGGACATTTAGTATACCAGATGCGATGGGCTTTGTCAAGGACTTTTTCAGGTTCTTTCCGGCATCCGGATTCCCTTTTTGCCGGGCCCTTCGCGCAGGCAACTCGCATATGTTACCAGATGCGGCGCCCGCTGTCAAGGTGTTTTTCGGCTCTTCGGTAAGAATGTTTCCCCATCCGGGAACTTATCTTCTTCAGCCGGGCCTCACCTCCAGGCGGACGTTTATTATACCACGTTCGCGTGTGAAGTCAACTCTTTTTTCAACTTTTTCTTCAAAAAATATGGGAGGCTTCGCGTGCGCGCGAATTCATTTTATATGCAGTTGAAGAGTGCAATTTTCTGTTTGTTATTATTGACCCCGGGGAAAATTCTAAATTGTGCCAATGTTTCAGTATAGGAGGTTAGAAGCGATATGAGGATTCTAAATATTGTATTGGCGGCCTGTCTTGTGTTTA
>Ga0172377_10002401_pt1 | contig 19080 bp, 19 predicted proteins | sample Pumphouse3metaG_FD_119749 | JGI IMG/M metagenome (GOLD analysis project Ga0172377, IMG submission 119749) | Leachate microbial communities from a municipal landfill in Southern Ontario, Canada - Pumphouse #3 metaG | ecosystem: Engineered > Solid waste > Landfill > Unclassified | place: Canada...
TGCCGAACTTCTCAATATCCGCCTGAACTATCAATCGCTCCTGGCCGATATTTTGTAAATCATCAAAACTGAGCCCGAAGTTGCGGAAACCAATATTGTAAAGATCGCTCATCTTGCCTACTACTAAATTTATATCAGTATCAGATGAGTACTGGATTAGAGGAATGCCTCGAGGGAAGATTGCAATAGTCGGAGTGATAAAATTGTTACGGCATATTTTTAGATATTCGGCTAGCACTTTTCTATGGTTGTCATTCAGGGGTTTGCGCCAGTTGTGTTGGCGCGAATTATTCCCACCAAATATGTTATCCCAGAAAGCGCCATGGATCCATATGTAGTTGCATTTTAAATTAGCCAATCGTTCGATAGCGCGTTCCTTGTTGTCAAACCACTGTGGTCCAATAGCAATTCCCCGGCGGCTAAAAACAGGCTTATCCAATATATTAGCCTCTGCCAGCAAGAGCTGATTATCATGCCTGACCAACAGTTGTTTTAATGATTGCAATGCGTAAAACCTTCCTTGTTCGCTGTTAGCACCTATGTATATTACAGGTTTTCCATCTTTGCGCATTATAGAAAGAAAATATCCTTCATCACCCAAATCCTGCCAGGTTGATCCCGGGTAACACCGGGCCCGGCAATCGGCTATTTCTTTTACTGAACTGTCTCCCACGTATACAAGGCCGTTGCTAATGTTAATATCTTTACCAGGTAAGGCAAAATTATGGGGGATGCCTTCTTCTTTTAGCCATTTGCTCAGTGCGTTCTTAAAAATATCATCTTTTTCCGGAACAATTACCGACAGCTCGGTCAATTCAATTCTATCCTTGCCGCATTGCATCTTCCAGGGATGCGGAATCACTATCGGCCCGCTTAAAGCCTTTGCCTTCTGCATAATTGCACTCTTATTCAGAGGATTGCCAACCACTTTGATTTCTACATCATCAACCCATGCGGTACCGGTGCAGGCCGTCATGCCGACACTCGCCGTTATCCATTTTGCTCCTTCCGGAACAATGATAGTCCCCTGGTATTTCTTCCAGTCAAAGGTGCCTTCTGTAGAGGCGATATCCCAGTGTTTTATCTTGGCGCCTTTTTCATCCAAGGCAGATATTGTAAACCGCAGTTTATACCAGCTGCCGGGTCCCTTCTTTACATCCTGGGCCTTTAGCCAGGCCGATGCCTGTAGGGTAGATTGTGCTGCCGGAGCCATGAAACGTTTGGACATTACATTAATAAAACAAAGGCTTGTTAAGGTGTTGGAACCGGAAGGGGTGGCATATTTCCGCGCATCAAGCTTCACTGCCCTTTTACCGGATTTAACAATATCATCCACCCAATAAATACCGCCTTCCAAGATGTTGCTCCGGTGAAAACCCCAGTCGGCCGGCTGACCGGGCTTGTCGGGATTTTCCGTTTCAAAGCCTGGATTAGCTATTAGATTATCATCCAGCCCCATATCATATTCAGCAGAATATACAACTACCGCTGATGTCAAAAGAAAGAGCACAACTACCAGCAACTGTTTTAAGGCTTTCATTTTTCCTCCTCAAGCATAATTTGGGCATCCACCTGATATTGGGTGATTGCCGCATTTTATAATGCCGTTTTGCGTAGATAAATTATGTGTTATAGTGTTGACGAACCGGATTCTTCCTTAATACCAACTCTTGAGCCTTTAAGATTTGAAGTAACCAGCCTTGCTTTTGTACATCCTTCTACATGGCCATCTATAAACAGGGCATTGGCAACCCCGTTATGCCTGGTAAGATCTATTGAACCACATGTTGATACATTTTTGTTAAATATATAAGAAGGATAACCCGACGAACCGGTGGTTTCAGCTATATAAATATAGTTTGATGGCTTATCTATCTTATAAAAATCCAAAAGGATGGTGTGGTAACCTGGCGCAAAACTAACCTGCACCTCATACCCGTCATCCACCGGGTCACCAAATATACCGTAAGTATATTGAGCGAAGCGCGTACCGGTTACTCCGTCTGGGCGTGGCCATGAAGCCGCCATATCTGTGATTTTGATATTACCTGGAGTGAGGGATGGACAGAAGCATATCTGAGGGGTTCCTATATACTTGGTCTCAGATAGAACCCGGCCCCATTGCTTGCCATAAATCAACTTTGGTACAATACCATCCCAATCCTGGGCATACATGCTAAAGGCCACACCCACCTGCTTAAGGTTGCTGGCACAGGTAGATAGCTTGGCCCTCTCCCTGGCTTTTGCAAATACGGGAAAGAGTATGGCTGCCAGAATGGCTATTATAGCTATAACAACTAACAGCTCTATCAGAGTAAAGCCGTCTTTTGTCAATTTGGCATAACTTCTCATAATGCCCTCCTAAGCTCATGAAACGAATCATAGTTGTGTAAGCCTATACTAACACCAAAATGGCGAATGGGGAATTGAGAATTATACTATTTGGTTGAGGATTATACTATCTTAGAGAAGATTTAAGCATGCGTATTATGTATGATAACACTTTGCAATGAATTCTGAAGGGCTTACGCCTTCTCTCCGTTTGAACAGGTAGCTGAAGTAGTGCTCATCATCATACCCAACCATATGCGCCACCTGGCTTATACTGCAATCGGTCTCAAGCATTAACCTCTTGGCTTCTGCTATTCGGTGATCTATTAGGTATTCTATTGGGGGTTTGCCTAGAATAGCTTTGAAAAGGTTGGTGAAGTAGCTGGGACTAAGATTGGCAATGGAGGCCAGCTCGTCTATTGTCATATCATTTGAGTAGTTTTCTACAATATATCTCTCCGCTCTAAGTATATTGCGTCTGCTTTTTAGGCGCTCAGGATTATCATCCTGTTCTGCATTTCTATGCTGTATAAGCATAAGCCCTAGGACGGACATGAGCTTGCCGTTTGCAAATATACAGGATTCAACGGCGTTCGATTTTAGCTTGGCTAGAAGAATATCTGCACAAAGAGATCTGGCCTCTACATCATTGTGCAGGCGTACAAGCCTGGGCCAGTTGCTGCCGTTTGCAAAGCGGGGGGTTACAGTCCTTACCAAGTCATTCTGGGAGAAGAAATCCATATGGATAAAGTAGCGGCCGAAGGGTACAGTGCCCAGCGCTTTTACATAGAATGATTCTCCAGGAAACACGGTAACTACATCGCCCTTCTCTATGGGGATTTCGTTTCCATCTATCACTATAATGCCTGTGCCCCTGTAGACAAGTTGCAGGTCATGATCCGGGATTGCCGGAGTCAGACGGCTGGCATTTCCGGGGTTTAATTCCATTCTGCCGGTAAATGCAATATTCGGCGAGATTTTGGCTATGCTACATCCATCCAGATCATGCACTGTCTGCATTACTCTCCTCCGCAGGGGATCGCTCAGCATTGTGTTGCTATATTATAATCTATTTCAGAATTTTGGGGAAGATTGGATTAGGGGATTCCTGCTTTTGGCAGTTTTTATCCGTTGGCAAGCGGCAGGGCTGTGTGATATAATTTACTGTTTAATGTATGCTGGAGAAGTAAATGCTTGCAAAACGAATAATCCCCTGTTTTGATGTAAAAGAGGGCCGCGTGGTAAAGGGCACAAAGTTTGTGAACCTGAAGGATGCCGGCGACCCGGTAGAACTTGCCGCCCTTTACGATAAAGAAGGCGCGGACGAGATAATCTTTCTTGATATTACAGCCAGCCACGAGAAGAGAAAGACTATTATAGACGTGGCAAGCCGCACGGCGGAACAGGTTTTTATACCGTTTACGGTGGGCGGCGGCATAAGCACGGTTGAAGATTTCAGGCAGATTTTAAAGGTGGGGGCGGATAAGTGCTCTATAAACACCTCTGCCGTGCAGACCCCCAACCTTATAAGAGAAGCGGCGGATAAATTTGGCTCGCAGTGCGTGGTTGTGGCAATAGATGCCAAGCATAATGATTCCCGCCCCGGAAACTGGGAGGTCTACATTCACGGCGGCCGCACAGCCACGGGACTGGATGTCTTAAAATGGGCCGAAGAGGTGGAAAAGCTGGGCGCCGGAGAGATCCTTCTTACCAGCATGGATGCAGACGGCACCAAGGCCGGGTATGATATCCCTCTCACCCGCGCCGTTGCAGATAGCGTGGGCATACCGGTAATTGCATCCGGGGGCGCAGGCACGCTTGAGCACCTGTATGATGGACTCACCGCCGGCGGAGCGGAGGCGGCCCTTATAGCCTCCATGGTTCACTATAAGATACACAGCATAAAAGAGATTAAAGATTACCTTGGCGCGCGTGGAATTGCGGTGCGTCCCGTTTTGTAAGGAGAAGATATGCAGATTCCGGATGAGGTTAAATTTGGGGCGGACGGTCTTATCCCGGCTGTCATTCAGGATTCGCACGACGGCCAGGTGCTTATGGTAGGCTTTATGAACCGCGATGCGCTTGAAAAGACTCTTGCAGAAGGCAAGGTCTGCTTCTGGAGCAGATCCCGGCAGAAATTCTGGCTTAAAGGGGAATCTTCCGGCAATTTCCTTTTGGTAAAAGAGGTGCTGGTAAACTGCTACGTTGATTCCCTTCTTATAAAGGCAGAGCCGGTAGGCCCCACATGCCATAACGGTTACCAGAGCTGCTATTACAGAAAGATAGAAGAGGACGGCAGCCTAAAGATAATTGCCCCGCAGCTCTTCAACCCAAAGGACGTCTACGGGAAGTGACGGGTGGCGGGGTGCCTTGACCAAACCCTTCAATTCTGATAAACTAATATGGTTTTGAGTTCCGGCCAATGTATTTGGCAGGCGGAACGGAGTATATTTAGATTTGGCCCTGCAAAACGGGTTTCAATAGCATAGGAGAAATCTATGGCAACAGATGTAAAATCAAAGAAGGACGCCGAAGAGAAAAATGAGCCGGGCTGGAAGGATCTCCCCATAGGTGGGTTGATTGAGAAGCCGGGCACGTCTGAGGCATACAAGACCGGTGACTGGCGCACCCAGCGTCCGGTATGGGATTCTGAAAAGTGTATAAACTGCCTTATCTGCTGGATATACTGCCCGGACAGCGCAGTTATAGTGGAAGACGGCAAGGTAAAGGGTATAGATCTTGACCACTGCAAAGGTTGCGGCATCTGCGCACAGGAGTGCCCGCCCAAGTGCAAGGCATATACTATGGTGAACGAGTCTGAGTTCCGCGGCAAGTAAACCGCATATATATTAGTACTCTGTAAACTTGAATTTGCAAGTTCAGACAAGGCTTCGGCAGCGACGTGCTTTGCACTCTGCGACCGAAGTATCGCCCCGGGGGATTTTTACCGTCCTGGGCTTCGGCAGCGGTGTGCCAAGGCACTCTTCGGCCGAAATATCATCAACCATAGTTAAATTGGTGAAGCACTAGATTAGAGAAGCCATCCGTTTCTGTAACAACGGGTGGCTTTTTGTTTGCCGGCTTTTATGACTTTGCCAATTTTTGCTCGCCCTGTGTTCCCTCGTCACGTTTAACAACAAGAAGGGCTATGTCATCCTGTATCCTGCCGCCGCAATACCCGCAAACGGCCGAATGCACCACCTGCGCAATCTTCTCCGGTGGATGGATGCGCGCTCTGCTCACCACTTCTGCCAGGCGTTCCGTCTCAAACGGGCGGCGGTTTCTTCTGGCTTCAATTACGCCGTCCGTATAGCAGATGAGTACGTCGCCGTCATGCAGCGTGCACTCGGCGCTTGGATATTCCTTATCCATAAAGATGCCCAGCGGCGGGGCAGGGCCGGCATCGGAGAGCCACCTTATGCTGCCATCTGCATTTGCAACCAGGCCTGGCGGATGACCGGCATTTGCATATACCAGCCGCCCGGTATCCGGGTCCAGAATGCCAAAGAACATTGTAACAAACCCCAGGTCGCTGCCTATATCTACAAGGGCGTTGTTGGTTCTTTTAAGGATTACGGATGGGTCTGAATCCTCGTAGGAATAGGCTCTTAAGGTGTATTTGCCCATGGCCGTAAAGACCGCTGCTTCCAACCCCTTCCCGGAGACATCTGCCGTCACCAGCCCTATCCGTCCGTCCGGCAGGTTTATAATGTCATAAAAATCTCCGCCCAGGTCTGATACCTCAAGCGCTGCAAAGTATGCGCTGGCCAGACTGAACTTTCCCACGCTCTCCGGTACGGAAGGCAGCATATTCTTTTGAAGTGACTGCCCAATATTCATCCACTTTTCAAAGGCCTCTGCATTCTCTATGGCCGCTGCCGCCAGAGATGCCATCTCCGTTGCAGATTCCACGGTGTCCTTGTCCAGATGAAGATTGTTTCCGGGGTTATCCAGGATAGCCAGGCCTACCGGGTGCTTGCGATATATAAGCGGCAACGCGGCGAATCTTTCCAGGCCAAGGTGCAGGGCAAGTGTTCTTGGCATATGATGGCTGTCGGCATTAAAGGTTAATATGGCCGGAGCTTTTGCTTTTTCAAACTGCAGAAGGTAGGATGAATCTATCACCAAGCTGTCAAACTGCTGGCTATCGGCAAGCCCGTATCCGGCGGCAAGAACCAGCTTGCATCCCCTTTTAAGCATAATGGCACACCGTTTTACACCGCATTCAGATGCCAGAGCCTTTGCAATTATCTTAAGACGTTTGTTAAGATCGGCATGCACTATTATCCCCTGCGCCACGGAGTAGAGAGATGAGGCTCTCTCTGCCAGGCGGCGCTCGGCGGACAGGGTTATATGCAAAGCATCTGTCCTCTCTTTTAAATCCTGGGCCATCTGGTTAAAACTTTGCGCAAGTACCTCCAGCTCGTCACCGGTTTTTACATCTGCACGGGCATCAAAATTGCCGTTTCCAAACTCTCTGGCAGTCCTTGAAAGACGCCGGACGGGCCGGGCAAGCTTGGCCCCTATGCGGCTTGCAAGGGCTGCGGTAATGCTTGCAGTGAGGAATACCATGCCAAGCAGTATGCAGATATACCGCCGGTGTATTGAGAACAGGTGCCTCTCCGGAAGCAGGGTCAGCGCCGCCCATTCTGTATTAGGCACGGGTATTAAGGAGCCTATTGCAGTAGTGCCGTCCGGCAGCCTGAATTTGCTGCCGCGGGAGGCATGGTGCAAGTCGGAGACGCGGCGAATGCTACCCCACGGCGCAGATTTTGCAATTCCCCTTGAAAGGATAGCTTTACCTTCACCATCTATAAACGCAAGGCCGGGTATACCCTCGCTTAGATTCCGGGAGAGCATGGTATCTATAATATCTTCGCAGGAAACGCCTACAACCACGCCGCAAAGCCTCCCCTTACCGTCCTTTACTGCCGAAGCCACGCAAAAGATGTTTCCGCCGGGCATGCCGGAATCAACTCCGCAGCCGACTGCTATATCTTCTCCGTCAAATATCCTTTTTGCAAGGTCGTGCATGGTGGATTTCAGCGTTGTTAAGTACGGGGCATCGGCGGCGACTACTCGTCCGTGTGCATCCAATACCATGCAATGGATAAGCTTTTCGCTCTGTATCACTGCGCCGGATAGATACGCCTTCCCCAGCTCTCCGCGGCCTGCACCTTTCTGCAGGAGTGTTGCTCCCAGCGCGCGCTCAAGTTCCGCCATATCCATAAGATATGATGAGCACGCGGCGGCTGCTTCCAAAGCCTTGTTCTGCTGGACTGCAAGCATTCTGTGGCGGTGTTCTTTGTATCTGGAAATTTGAGAGACGATGCTGCATGTGAGCGAAGGTAGTACCACAATTATGCATGCCAGCAGCAGCTTGTAACGTAGACTTGAAGTATGCATTATTCACCAGAATGCAAAAGTGTTGAAGCTTATGAACTTTGCAGTAAGCCATGTATGGATAGGCGGTTGCCAATAGCTATAGTATTATATTACCCATTACTCTATATATTAAACCATTGTTTCCATAAAGGCAGATTGGGCGTATAATAAGCAAGTAGAAAGGATACAGATGTCTGAACGCAAGAGCAACCGGTTTGGAATAAACCGTACGGTGCTTGTGCTGGGGTTTGTCAGCCTGCTCACGGATATTTCCAGCGAAGGGATATATCCACTTATACCGCTCTTTCTAACCAATGTGCTGCATACGCAGATACTTGCTGTTGGGCTTATAGAGGGGATAGCAGAGAGTACGGCAAGCGTGCTGCGAGTGTTCTCCGGGTGGCTCTCCGACAGGCTGGGGAGCCGCAAATGGATTATTGTGGCAGGCTACGGGCTTTCGTCGGTCAGCAAACCGTTCCTTGCCTGGTCAACCAGCTGGCCGCAGGTCTTTGGGATCAGGTTTGCAGACCGCTTGGGGAAGGGGATTAGAACCGCGCCGCGGGATGCGCTTATAGCAGATGTGGCTCCACCCCACTCAAGGGGATTAGCCTTTGGTTTCCACCGGGCAATGGATACGCTGGGAGCCGTGGGAGGCCCGCTCATTGCTTTCTGGCTCCTGAAATCCATGCATTTGGGATACAGGAGCATCTTTCTGCTCTCCGCCGTACCTGCCCTGCTTTCCATAGCCATACTTCTAATCTTTATAAGAGAGCCCGTTCATCGCGCGCGCATAAACGGCGCCCTTCCATCCTTTAAGTTATCGTCCCTAAGCAGTAGTTTCAAGCGGTTCCTTTTTATCTCCGTGATCTTCTCCCTTGGCAATTCAAGCGATGCCTTTCTTATACTCAGGGCGCAGAATATTGGTGTTGGGGCAGAGCGTGTGCTTCTTATATATGTGCTCTTTAATAGTGTGGAGGCGGCGCTTGCCACTTTTGCCGGTGCAGTATCTGATAAGTTTGGAAGAAAAAGGGTAATACTTACGGGTTACATTGTGTTTGCTGCAGTCTATGCCGGGTTTGGGCTTGCGCAGACTGCCGGGGAGGTGTGGATGCTCTTTGCGCTCTACGGATTGTACAACGCGCTCACCAACGGAGTGCAAAGAGCGTTTGCGGCAGATATTATAGCCCCGGAATTCAGAGCCACGGGACTTGGATTATACCATACGCTTACCGGACTTTCGCTGCTCCCGGCAAGCCTACTTGCAGGGTATCTATGGAAAGCAATAAGTCCATCTGCGCCGTTCTTCTACGGCGCCGGCGCTGCCGTAGCTGCCGCCATACTCCTTGCCGTGCTGCTTAGAAGGCCTTCTACTTATACCGGTACGTAATTCTGCCGCGGGTGAGATCGTAAGGAGAGAGTTCCACCTGCACCCTGTCTCCCGGCAGGATTCTGATAAAGTGCATTCTCATCTTGCCGGATACGTGGGCAAGCACTTGATGCTCATTTTCAAGGGTTACTCTGAAAACGGCATTTGGAAGCGCCTCATCCACAACCCCTTCTACGCGTATTGCTTCTTCCTTGGGCATACCTTTAACCACCTCTGGATAATTATAATCTGGTACTCCGCCAAAAAAGTTATGATGGTTAAGGCCATGGTGCGCCTTGCGGCTTATGTGCCGAAGCATCAACCCTGTAATTTGGCAAAATATTAGCGGAACCGGTAAGCAATGCCGCTTGCCGGCCCTCAATGGTTAAATGTTCAACAATTAAGCGTATATGTCCTTCTTGGATAAAAAATATAGTAAATTATGCCGCCTGTTGCTAAAAACTAAACGAAAGCCCCGCGCCAATCCAAAGCATATCCGGGTCTGACACCCATTTTATTGGGTTGAACTCTGTGCTCAGGCTGGTAGCTTTAAGGGTTATTGAGACCCCTGCAGAGGACTTTACTATCCCCATGCCAACTTCCAAGCCGCTAACAAATCCCCTGCTGAACGGAGGATTATCGGCAGTTGGGTCTACATACCCTATGGCAAGCCCCACGGATACGGGCAGAACCCCAAGCGCGTTGGATAGTCCGGCTGCCTGTATTAATCTGTATGATCCAGTACTTACATATGATATATCCGTTATCTCCGGCCTGCTTGTGATAAGTGAAACTCCCCATCCGCCGCTGGAGGTTTCAATATCCGCCACCCCAAAGGCGCTTACGCTCTGCCCCGCTGCAGGAGCGGCGCCTGCAAGCAAAAACAACCACAGCACAGGCAGAATCATAGCTTTTTCAAACAAATGCAACATATCAGCCCTCCTGTCCGTTCATGAAAACGCAAATGCCGTGTGTGCAGATATACCCGGGTATGTGCGGGTATACTGAATATAGGTAATAACTACAATATACAGGTTACCCAACAATGCAGATAAACAATACCGGGAGGCAAGCTAGGCATGGGTTACAAGGCAATAATCTCTGTTGCAGATAAAGTCTGCCTTGGGCCTGCCGGATACCTGGAAAAAGGCAGGCATGCAGGGGATTTAAAGATTAGTTATTTGTACGTTCCCTGCCCAGCAGGGTTATAGTTGAAGGGTCTTTCAAGTACTTTTTGGCAGCCCTAAGCACGTCTTCGCGGGTTACCGCGCGCACCCTGTCTGCGTACAGAAAATCGCTCTGGTAACCCAGGCCTATTGCCTCAGCCCACCCAAGCGCAAAGGCCCGGTCGCGGGTTCGTTCGTGGCTGAGGGCATGCCGCCCTATAAGGTATCCCTTAGCTCGCATAAGGTCTGCATCCGTAAAGGCGCCGGAGCGTAATTCTTCCACCTTGCGCAGAATGGTTTCCTTAACGGATTTTACAGTCTGCGGCGTGCATCTTCCGGCATCCAGCCCAACATAGGCTACCAGATGACTTGCCCACCTGAGCGCCGGGTACAGGCTTCCTACCTGGTAACCTATGCCCTGCCGCTCCCTGAGTTCTGTGAACAGAAGAGAGCTTTTGTTTCCGCCAAGAAGAACATTTGCCACGCACATGGGCGCATAATCCGGGCCGTCCAACCCGGGCGCGGGATATCCCACCATAACATAAGATGCCGGTGTAGTTGATTCTATTGATATCTCCCTGGGGGTGTATTTAGGCTGGGTGGGTTGCGCGTGCGTGCGGAACCTTGGCATGCTCCCAAAGCTTATGCCTACCTGGCGTTCTACACTGGCCGGGTCTACATCTCCCACAACAGAGATTACTATCCTGTCTGCAGAGAAGTTTCTTTCATAGAAATCCGCTATCTGGTTGCGGGATATTGCCTGAAGGGCGGAAGGGCTGCCAAGGTAGGAGCGGCCGTAGATTCCTCCGTTATGCAATGCTCCACGGATGGCGGTGTAGGCTTTGTTGAACGGGTCTTCCTCCTGCTCCTTTATCTGTTTTAAGATGGACGACCGGGAGTACTCTATTGCCACGGAGTCCAACCGGGAGTTCTTTATGGAGTCCGCTATCAAGCTTATGGCCTCTTCGCAGAAGGATGGGAGAGTTACTGCATGCACCTCAAGATAGTTCCACTGCCAGATGGAGTGTATGTTCCCTCCCACGCCGGATACAAGCCGCGCCAGTTTTATGTTGGAGTGCGTTGTAGTCCCTGCAAGGATAGACCCTGCAAGGAGCTGGCCTATGCCGGCGTTTGCGGGGGTTTCATCTGCGGCACCCGTGCGGATAAAGACCTGTATTGCGGCCACCCGGGAGCCTTCTTCCGGGTGAATAAGCAGGGTTACGCCGTTTGCAAGTATCTGTTTTGTTACTCCGCCGGTCTCATAGACCGCGCCCGCCCCGGCCTGCAGGGAGAGGAATGTTGCCAATATGCAGATGGTGAGTAATAGCTTTCTCATATCAGCCTACGGGTTCGCCTTATCCGGTTCCATTATAAGGCGTATTTCGCCGCCCTTAAAGTATTTTTTTGCAGACTCTCTTATATCCTCCGCAGAGAGGCTTCGCACGGTGGGGGAGTAACGGATGGACATATCAAAAGTCCCCACCATATCGTAAATACCAAGGAGCCTGGCCTGCCCGGAATAGGTCTCCTGGTCAAAAAGGTCTCCGCCTTCCGCAATTCTTTTTGCGGCCAGAAGCTCCGGTTCAGAGACGGGTTCTTCTGCCAGGCGTTTAAACTCTTTGAGTATCACTTCTGCGGCGGCATCAAGACAGCCCGCATCTACTGCGGCAAGTACGGAGATGGTTGACGGATGCTTTTGGGTGATGAAATTTGTAGAAACCCTGCCAAATTGTACGCCCGCCCTGCCAAGCGCAGATGAAATGCGCCCGCTCTGCGTATCCCCCAGGATGGCGAGCATTACATCCATGGCGCAGGATTCCTTTAAGTCAGATGCGGCAGGGCCCATGTATCCAATAACCACGTAAGCCTGCGATGCGGCGGATTTTATGCGGTCCATCCGGGGTTCTGTAACAGGCGGCTCTTTTGGTGTGCTCTCTAACGCACAGGTCTTTGGGGACGGCCTTATGCCGGAGAAGGCCTTCTTTACCATCTCCGCCGCCGCCTCTCTGGACACGTCTCCGGCTATAACAACGGTGATGTTTTGTGGGATATAGTATTTGTTGTAGTAGTCCACCAGGTTGCTGCGGGTAAGCTTTGCCACGCTCTCCCTTGTCCCCGTGAGCGGGAGCCTATAGGGGTGGGCGGTATATGCCGTGCGCGCAAATGCGTTCATGGCGCATACGGATGGATTGCTCTCTTCCCTTGCAATCTCGTCCAGAACTACGCGGCGCTCCCTTTCAATATCGTCCGGAAGGAAGCGCGCCCCGGTTATGGCATCGCCCAGCATGGCAAGGGTGGCCGGAAGGTACTCGCTGGCTACGGTGGTATAAAAATGCACCCAGTCTTTAGATGTGCCGCCGTTCAACTCTGCGCCCATGCCCTCTATTTCTCGGTCTAACTGTCCTGGGCCTAACTTATCCGTAGATTTAAAGATCATGTGCTCTACAAAGTGGGAGACGCCGTTTGTTGCATCCGTCTCGTTCACGCTCCCGGCGCGCACCCATATATCAATCGCGGCAAGGTTTATATCATGCCCTTCGCGGACTATTACCTTTATGCCGTTTTCAAGCGTTGTGGCGCAGACGGTATTGGCATCGCCCGCAAGAAGCGGGGAAGCAAATACGGCAAGGGTTAGAATTATGGCGATTATGCAACTACCTGAACGCAAGAGCCGGTATCTCCACTAAGTTGATGCTATATTGTAGCCGATAATTTAAGACTATGCACGTTCCTTGCCTGCCCCAAGGATATTGGGAAGATATGGGCGGCTTCTGTTTACGCCAAGCGATGCAACTATAAGCAGCATGGAGAGGCGCCCGGGATTTACAAGCAGGCCTTAGCATCCTTTAATAAACGGGCATACATCGGTTGACAAAGGCGCCGGGTGCGTGATAGACTTTAAACGGGTATAACGTTTCCGGTGGGCTCAAGCCTTCACTCCGGCTTTTTGCCCGCCAAGCAGAAGAAAGGAGCCACGCCGGTCTATGAAAATCACCGTTAAGGGAAAGAACCTGAATGTTACTGATACCCTGAAGCTCTATGCTGAAAAGAAAGTAGCCAATCTGGGGAAGTATTCTCAGAATATCAGAGAAGCTGTTGTTACCCAGAGCGTTCAAAAGAACCGGCACATTGTAGAGATTCAACTTGAGGGAGGCGGTCTTATTCTGCGGGCTGAAGAGAGCTCGGAGAACATGTATGCCTCTATTGATCTGGCCGTAGAAAAGCTTGAGACCCAGCTTAGGCGTTTCAAGAGCAAGCTGCTTGAACGGTTGCATCCGGAAGCGCCGCCCAAGGAGCTGGCTGCACTGGCAGCCGAAGAGAGCGGCGCCGTTGAAGAATACACGCCCAGAATAGTCAGAACAAAGAAGTTCCCGCTTAAGCCCATGTCTCAGGAAGAGGCGGCCTGGCAGATGGAACTCTTGAACCACGATTTCTACATATTCTTAAACGCCGATACAGAAGACGTAAACCTTATATATAGAAGAAAAGACGGAGACTTCGGCCTTATAGAGCCGGAATCATAGCGCCATGCCGGATGTAGTATCTCTGGGAGAGGCTCTTATAGACTTTATAGCGCTTGAAAGCGGGGTTTCGCTCATAGAGGCTTCCGGGTTCAGAAAAGCGCCGGGCGGAGCGCCCGCAAACGTTGCGGCGGGGGCCTCAAAGCTGGGCAGCACGACGGCATTTATTGGCAAGGTAGGCGACGATCCGTTTGGCCGTTTCCTTGAGCAGGTATTCAGAGAGAACGGTGTAGATACAAGCCGGATGCTCTTTGACAGCGCTGCGCGTACCGGGCTTGCCTTTATCTCCCTTACAGCAGAGCACGTTCCGGATTTTCTGTTCTATAGAAACCCAAGCGCAGACATGTTGCTCTCTGCCTCAGAACTTGACAGAGAGTTTATTGCCGGGGCCAAGGCCTTCCACTACGGGTCCATAAGCCTTATCTCAGAGCCCTCAAAAGGCGCAACGGAGGCCGCCGCAGAGATTGCGCGGGACGGCGGAGCTATTATCTCTTACGATCCCAACCTGCGCCGCTCTTTGTGGAAAGATGAAAAGAGCGCAAAGGAAGGCATGATAAGCGGCCTTTCCGGCACGGATATTGTAAAGCTTAGTGAAGAAGAACTAGCCTTTATAACCGGTGTGAGCGGCCTGGCTGAAGGGGCTCACATGCTTATGAAGCTGGCGCCCTCCGTACAGCTTGTTCTGGTAACAAGGGGAGGGGACGGCGCCTTCTTTGCAAGCAGGCGTGCAAGCGGGCATGTGCCTGCATTTGCCGTTGAACCCGTAGATACCACGGGCGCGGGCGATGCCTTTATGGGCGCCGCTCTAAACCAGATTTTAAGGCGCGGCATAAATGCCGCAGACCTGGATAAACTCAAGGCTGCCGAACTTGAGGAAATTTGCATGTTTGCCAACGCCGCAGGCGCACTGGCAACAACAAAGCGGGGTGCCATAACCTCGCTCCCTACATATCAGGAACTTCAAAGTTTCCTGGCAAAGCGTATACATTAAAAGAGGAGTTGGATCCAAGACAATGATCGTAACCACCAAGGAACTGTTTAAGCAGGCCTACGGCAACTATGCCCTGGGCGCGTACAACATCAATAATGCAGAGCAGACCATGGGTCTGTTCCGCGGATGCATGGAGTCAAAGGCTCCCTTCATCATCCAGATATCAAAGGGTGCCCGCAAATACACCGACAAGAGAATGCTTGAGGGCATGATCCGCGCGGCAGACGAGATCTTCCCGGATGCCATCTTTGCCGTACACCTGGATCACGGCGATGAGGAAACCTGCTATGATTGCATAGAATCGGGATTCTACTCCTCCGTTATGATTGATGCCAGCGCTCTTCCTTTTGAAGAGAACGTTGCCACCACAAAGCGGGTTGTAGACCGCGCGCATGCAAAGGGAGTCAGCGTAGAGGCGGAGCTTGGCCAGCTGGGCGGCGTTGAAGAGCATGTAGTAGTCTCAGAAGATCAGGCACACCTTACAGATCCCGACCAAGCAGCAGAGTTCATCAAGCGCACCGGCTGCGACAGCCTTGCCTGCGCAATTGGAACCAGCCACGGCGCATTCAAGTTCACCGGCGGCCAGGGACTCCACTTTGAAGTAGTGAAGGCCATTCAGGACCTGGTACCGGGCTATCCGCTTGTGCTGCACGGCTCATCCTCCGTACCGCAGGATGAAGTGGCAAGAATCAACGCTGCGGGCGGCAACCTTGCCGGCGCCAAGGGCGTTGATGCCAACCAGTATCTCCCCGCCGCAAAGCTGGGCGTCTGCAAGATCAACATAGACACAGACGGCCGCCTGGTGTGGACAAGGGTCTACCGCGAGTACTTCCGCGACCATCCGGAGGTCTTTGATTTCAGACCCATGGGCAAGGTCTTTATGGAAGAGTACGCCAAGTTCATAGCCAGCCGGAACGAGCTTCTTGGCTCTGCCGGGCAGCTTGAAGTAGTGCGTGCTGCACTTGGCAAGTAACAAAAACCTGAAGAGAGGGGCGGGTGTTATTCATCCGTCCCTCTTTTTTATATGAGAGATGATACCTACAGTTACCCTTAACCCATCACTGGATAGAAGCGTGTATGTAGAAAAGCTTCTTCCGCACGATACCAACCGTATCACCAAGGTTGAAACGGATGTCGGCGGAAAGGGCTTAAATGCATCACGTGTCTTAAAGGAACTTGGCTCAGACACCGTATGCCTGGGGTTTGCAGGCGGGGATATTGGCCGGTTTATAGAGCACACCCTCAACACAAATGGAATCCCTACGGATTTTGTTTGCGTAGAAGGGGAGACGCGGATGAACATAGACATCCAAGAGGCATCCGGCGCTCCCCCCACGGCACTCAACGAGAGCGGCCCCCAGATTCTGCCGGATGAGCTGAAGAAGCTCTTTGCAAAGGTTAAAAAAACAGTCCGCCAATCCGGCATGATTATCTTTGGCGGAAGCCTTCCGCCCGGCATCCCGGAAGATACCTATGCCCGGCTGCTGGCCGTTGCAAAAGAGGCGGGCGCCAAAACAATCCTGGATGCAGAAGGGGAGCCCATGCGCCTTGGCATGGAGGTGTTACCCTTTATGATAAAACCCAACCGTGATGAAACCCTGCGCCTCACAGGCGTAGATATCCAATCCAACCAGGATGCGCTGCGCGCGCTTGATATATTTGCCCAAAAAGGCATAGAACTGCCGGTAATATCCATGGGCGCCCGCGGAGCAGTGGCGCGCCTGGGTGGAGAGGCGTTTCTGGCAATCCCCCCAAAGGTGAAGGTTGTAAGCACCATAGGCTCCGGCGATTCCATGGTTGCCGGTATTGCGCACATCCTAAACCGGGGTGGTTCCCTTCCAGATGCGCTCAGGTGGGGTTCGGCAGCCGGGGCCGCCACCGCCATGACGGGCGGCACGGAGATAGGCCATAGCAACCAGATACTTGCACTCCTTGACAAAGTCTCTATAGAACAGATAGCATAAGATACCTGCAAAAAAGATACGGATAAGGCTTATGGATATTGGGGACTTCAAAAATCTGGTAAAAGAGGCTTTTGGTAAGAACCTGGATCACGCCACGCCGGAGAATGTTAAGGAGTTTCTAGATAATATGACCGCCTGCGGGTTGGAATCAGCCATTGACGGCCGTGCGGTGCTGGATGAGGATGCCTCTTTATACGAAGAAATAGTAAAAGATTTCTTCTCCAAAGTGCTGGATATGCCCAAGGAAGATGCGCTTATAGTGCTATGGCTGCTTGCCTTTGATCTGGTATTTTCTGCCATAGAAGCGCAGCAGGCAGACCGGTTTAAATCAATATTCGGCGATTTTAAATAAACAACCCCTGCCGGATATTAAAAGACAGGGAACAATCCGCCGGGAATCACCGTAGATGTGGGTGTGGATGGTTTCTTTACCACTGTTTTCCTATCTCTTTAAAAACCTCCACAATACTATCCATTAGCAATGAACAATTCTACAATTGATACGTCTATAACACTGGGTGCGCGCCGTGCCCGGGGTAAAGGGTGGACTATTTGGTAAGCACAGATGCCATTCTGGTGCTCCGATGTCAGGAGGACGACAGCCAGGCCTTCGATGAGATAGTTCGGCAGTACAAGGATGGGATTTATAACTATATTCTAAGGATGATCTCAAACCGTGACGATGCGGAAGACCTGGCCGTGGAGGTCTTTGTAAGGGCGTTTGCCGCTATAAAGAGCTTCAGGAGGGATTCCAACCTGCGCACATGGCTCTACCGTATAGCCACCAACCTATGCATTGATAAGTACAGGCGGTACGGTATTGAGCGGAAGAAGCTTGTGCCGCTTGAGCGCGAGTACGGCGATGGCGAGATCAGGCCGATGGATCTGCCGGATACAAGCTTTGATCCAGAGAAGCTGCTTGGGCAGAAAGAATTGAGCGATCAGATACACCGGGCCATCGCAAAGCTGCCGGAAAAGCTCCGTGCCCCCATACTCATGTATGATATGGAGGACATGTCCTACGGGCAGATTGCAGAGGTTCTGGGCTGCCCTATAGGCACCGTGAAATCCAGAATATTCAAGGCAAGAACGCAGCTTAGGCGCATGCTTTTGCCGTATGTGCAGAATACGTAAAGTGCTGTTTGAAAGTGGGTGTGCAGTATGAACTGCAAAGAGTGTTACAGATACCTGGGCGAATATGTAGACCGGACGCTTGATGATTGCGCCCTGGCAGAGATGGAGGCTCATATTAGGGTGTGCCCCAAATGTGCATCTCTAGCTGCAGAACTGGGGGGCGTGGCATCTCTGGTGAAATCGCTTGATAGACAGGCAGCGCCTTCAGGGTTTGAGGATAGGTTGAACGCGCAGATTCTCCATCGCAAAGAGGAGGCAAAGCCAGGCCTGCTAAGAAGGTTGCTCCTGGGGGTGCCGCCGGAAGTATACGGATACCGCCGTTCCCTGGGGCCTGCGCTTGCCACGGTACTGCTCACCGCAGCAGTTGGAACATCGCTTATGTTCACAAATTATAATGCAAGCGGCGATGCTGCATACATAAACGCAGTACAGCAGCAGCATGTAACCTTTGCATCGGCAAACCCCCTGTCGGACGAATCAGCACTCATCTTAAGCGACCGGATGAAAGAGTTGAATGAGCCTCTTTAGGGCGCATTCCAACAAATCTTTCCCCCGGATTTTATTGGGAAGGTAATGAGATATTTATTAACATTTACATATATTCTTACTCTGGCATTTGCGTATGCCCCGGCTTCATCTGCCGCGCCCAGCGGCTCCCTGGTGCTAAAACGCATGCTTGCATCTGAAGGCAGCAGGGCCTATGTGGGAACGCAGGTGACCACCCTTGCCGCAGATTCCAACGTCACATCAGAGCAGAAGGTGGCGCGCTATGGTTACAAGGGCATGCGGATGGAATATCTAAGCCCGCAAAGGCTCAAAGGCGAAGTGATTGCAGACAATGGCAAAGTTATAATGCACTATATCCCCAGCCGCAAAGTAGTTCGCACCCATCCCTCCAGGCTTGCCATGCAGCGGCAGAGATTAATGCAGATGAGCAGGGGGAATCTAAAGGCCAAGCTGGTGGGCAGTGACAGAATTGCAGGGCGCAGCGCCTACGTAATAGAGGTTAGTCCGGTGCGGAGCAGGGTGCTTACCAGAAAGTTTTGGGTAGATACCGCCACATGGGTGAAGCTGAAAACAGAAGATATAGGCCCAAACGGCGCCGTTATATCTACATCTTACTTTAAAAAAATAAAATATGTTCCCTCCATCCCTGCCTCCATGTTTAGGGTGAACCCGCCGGGCGGCGTAAGGGTAAAGCGCGGGCCGGCCTCTGCGTCCA